>Ga0180007_10007267_pt1 | contig 10520 bp, 14 predicted proteins | sample MM_PC_MetaG_FD_121122 | JGI IMG/M metagenome (GOLD analysis project Ga0180007, IMG submission 121122) | Groundwater microbial communities from the Aspo Hard Rock Laboratory (HRL) deep subsurface site, Sweden - MM_PC_MetaG | ecosystem: Environmental > Aquatic > Deep subsurface > Groundwater...
AGACCAAACTTCTGGCGCTCCCGCATACGGGGGTCGCGCTTAAGAAATCCCAAGGCGCTTAGTTGAGGACGAAGCGTCTCATCAAACTTGGACAGGGCGCGGGCAAGTCCGTGGCGGACGGCTTCCGCTTGAGAGTGTATTCCCCCGCCCCTAACAAAAATCGAAACGTCAAAGCTCGCGGAAACCGCTTGGAGGGCCTGCTGGACAATGCGTTGGTCTTCGGTATCCAAGAAGTATTGCCCGAGTTCCTTGCCATTCACCACAAAGCCGTTCCCTTTCCCCTTGCTAATCCGCGCGCGCGCGCTCGAGGTCTTCCTTCGTCCAATGCCTTCCCAGAATCGTTCTGGGGCTTTTATTTCTTTTGTCTTTTTTTGCGCCGTCTCTGCCATAGCTATTGCTCAATCTTCAAGCGTTTCATTTGCTCTTTGCGGAGCCTGGTGGCAGGAAGCATCCCTTGAACCGCGCGCCGGAGAACCTCACCGGGATCCCGCTCCCAGAGTTTCTCTAGGGGCATCTCCTTTAAACCACCCAGGAAGCCCGAGTGCCGATAATATTTCTTCTGCGCCATCTTCTTGCCAGTGACGCGCATGTGCTGTACGTTCTGTATTTTCACCGCGTCTCCTCCGTCTTTGTGGGCGGCAAAATCCGGTTTGTGCTTACCCCGAAGCAACACGGCTATTTCTACCGCGAGCCGGCCCAAACTCTTTCCCGTTGCATCAATGGCGTGGGTGTCTCGTTCCATACGCTAGACAAGTTCTATAAGCGCCATGCGGGCGCCATCCGCCTTACGCGGTTCCAGTTTTATAATTCTCGTATACCCTCCGGGACGCTCGGCATACCTAGGGGCAATCTCATCCATGAGCTTACGCACCGACTTTAGATCAAAGCTCTGGAGCAGATACCTGCGCGCCGCCAAATCCCCCTTCTTTGCCTTTGTAATGTAGGGCGCCAGAAACCGAGAGACCTCCTTTGCCCGCGCCTCCGTGGTTGTAATGCGTCCGTGCTCTAAGAGCGAGCGCGCCACGGACTTCAGGAGCGCCTTTCGGGGACCCGTCTTGCGGGAAAATACTCTGCCTGCCTTACGTTTCTTCATGCCTTTGCTGTCTTCTTCTTTGTCTTGGCCTTGGGAGCTGCCTTCTTCTTTGCGGGAACTGCCTTTTTCTTTGGTGCGGAGGCCTTGGCGGGCTCGGCTGGCTGTACGCCATCCTTTAGTATAGTGAACTGCTTCACGAGGATGTCCGCTGCCTGATGAAAAGCGGTCTCCGGGCTAATGCTCCCGTCCGTCTCAACCTCTACGGTGAGGCGGTCAAAATCCGTGCGCTCTCCTACCCGCATATTCTCCACCCGGTAGCTCACTCTACGCACCGGGCTAAAGGCGGCATCAAGCGCGATACCCCCTATCTCTTCTTTGCTCTTCTTGCGGGCTTCCGCAAATTCATACCCCGTACCTTTCTCCACGACTACCTCCATTGCGAGCTCCGCCTTCTTGTCCACAAGCTCGGCAATGTGAACATCGGGGTTCACGAGTTCCATCCCCGAAGAAAACTTAAAGTCCGCTCCCGTTACCTTCTTCTCACCCTTAACCTTCAGGGTACCGGTCTGAGGTTCCTCTGAATATACACGAAAACGCATCTGTTTAAGATTCAGCAAAATGCCTATAACGTCTTCGTATACCCCTGGAATGGTGCTAAACTCATGCTTCACGTCTTCTATCTTCACCCTTGTGACTGCGGCTCCCTCCAGCGATGAAAGGAGGACGCGCCTCAGCCCATTGCCTACGGTAGTGCCATAACCGGGCGAGAGGGCTTCTACCTCAAACACTCCCCTGTTATCTTTCTTTTCCAGAACCTTAGGTTGTTTAGAAAGGAGTAGCATAATTATCTTGAATAATACTCAAACACGAGCGGAATCTCAACCGATGGGGCTATTTCTGCAAGGGAGGGCTGTCCCTGCACCTGAATCTCTAAGGTCTCCTTGTTTAGCATCAGCCAGGAAGGGGGCTCGTACTTCTGAAGAGAAAGCTTCGCCTCTTTGAACAATGGACTCTCCGTTGAAGAAGGATGCAGCTGCACGATATCTCCCTTCTTGAGTGCGACGGAAGGAATCGTTGTTCTTCTTCCATTCACAAGAAAATGTCCATGAGAAGCCATCTGCCGGGCCTGGGTTCTTGTCTTGGCAATGCCTGCCCGGAAAATCACATTATCCAGGCGCCGCTCGAGCAACTGGAGAAAACGCTCGGAGGCATCCCCTCCGCGAGAGCCCTCAAGGGCGCCCTTCACGTAGCGTTTGAACTGACGCTCCCGCAGGTTGTACTGCCCTCTTAACTCCTGCTTCTCTTTGAGCTGCCGCCCATACTCCGTAAGCGCGCCTGGCCTTCTTTTTCGAACAACGCCTTTCTGCATATACTATTCTATACCCTTCTCGGCCCCTTTCTCGTAGGACCGTTGTGAGGAATGGGAGTAATATCTGTAACGGAAAGCATCTCAAGGGGCTTGGTAGCCAATGTACGAAGCGCTGAATCCCTGCCAGGACCCACTCCCTTTACGAATACCCGTATCTTGTTCACGCCCTTGGAAAGCGCTGCCTGCACCAAGGTCTCTACCACCCGGGAAGCGGCAAACGGGGTGGACTTTCTCGTCCCCTTGAAGCCCACGCTTCCCGCGGAGGCCTGCACCAACGCATTTCCCAGCTCATCGGTAAGCGTAAGAAGTGTGTTGTTGTAAGAAACGGATATGTACAGACGGCCCTCCTTTCCCTTCTTGGCAGAGGATACCGTTTCTACCTGGGGAGTCGCCTTTTGCTCGACCGTTTTCCGTTCCGTCTCCAGCTCTTCTGCTCCCTTTTTTATGACTCGTTTCTTTCCCATAGTGTCTATTAAGTGGGGCTTGCGGCCGCCTTATGGCCCGAGCCCACGGTCTTGCGCACGTTCCCCCGCACCGTGCGGGAATTCGTGCGGCTCCGCTGTCCTCTCACCGGAAGACGCTTGCTGTGACGCATACCTCTCCAGGAACCAATATCCTTAAGGCGGCGTATATTCAGTATGATTTCACGGCGCAGGTCTCCCTCCACCTTAAAGTCCTTCTCAATTATGGACTTGATGCGATTCAACTCTTCTGGCTTCAGCTCCTTCGCCTTAATTTCGGGGTCTATCTTCGCCTCCTGGAGAATGCGAGAACTTGCAACATGCCCAATGCCATACACTGAAGTAAGAGCAATGCGTATTTTCTTGTTATCGGGGATATTTACCCCTGCTATCCATGCCATAGTTATCCTTGACGCTGTTTATGTTTAGGGTTCACCTTACACACAATATACACCCTCCCCTTCCGGCGGACCACCCTACAATCCTTGCAGAACTTTTTCGTGGAAGAACGCACCTTCATAATTTTTCCTTTTTCTCTCGATACACAATTCTCCCCTTATTTTCATCGTACGGGGTCGTCTCCAAGGTCACGCGGTCTCCGGGAAGAATGCGGATGCGGTGAATGATGAGGCGGCCCGCGAGATACGCAAGTATTTCCCGTCCATCGTCGAGCCGTACCCGAAAGCGCAAACTCGGCAGGGTTTCCACCACCTCGCCGCTTACCCGATTCTCTTGTGCTTGATTTTCTGCCATCTACAGATACGCCTCCTCACGGTAGCAAAGTTCCTACCTTCCGTCAACCCGGGTCTCCCGCCATGAACTTAATACGCTCGGGAGTCCGGGGAATACGCTGCTTCCAGAAGGGCCACAGGGACACGCTTGCCTGGAATACACTGGGGTCCCTGGCAAGGATACGCTCTGCCTCCAAGACCTCTTTTCCTAGGATGCGCAGCCGTAGGGCCTCCTCGTCCATCTCCGCATATCCCTTCGTTTCTCCGTGCGCCCGCAGTACAAGGGTTTGGGTTTCAGGGTCCCCGATGCCCGGCTCGTAGGAAACCCTGACCTCTCCCCCAATACGCTCGCCTCCGTTGAGTTCCGTGCGAAGAAACTCTGCCACCACGCTCCTGACGTCTTCCATGCGAAAGGCGATTCCCGTAATGGCGGCGCGCGCCGTGTACGTGAATTCCTTAAGCTCCGCTCCCGGTTCCACGGCCGTGGAGGCCTTCTCTACCTCAAGGGCAAAGGAAACGGGATCCACTATGTATCCCTCCGGGAGCTGGCGCTCCATGCGTTTGGCGGCAAGCACCCGAAGATCTCCTAAGAGCTCCTCGCGCGCCCGCTCAATGTCTTCTGCCGTGACCACCCTTATCTCTTCTCTTGTCCCTCCGGTCATTGACTTGAGGGATTCCCCGTAGATGAGCGTGTAGAGCGCAGACCCCGCAAGCCCGGGTAAGGAAAAGTTTGACGGCTCAATATTGTATCCCTCTCCGGCTTCCGCCGCAACCACTGGTACATCAACGATTCCCGGCACCACTTCCCCTCCCTCACGCCGAAACCCAGGAACTACAATGCGGTTTGGAGCGCGGAACAACATGCCCTCTTCGGACATAAATCTCGTCTGGGCAACGAGCGGAAGCGCGGTGGCGGTATACGTGTTGTAAACCCGGATAACGCCCTCTGCCTTCTCTTCCTGCACAGCGGTACCCGTGCCCTGGAAGAGACGAGTCGCCTCCGTCGTCTCCACGTATGCCCTGCCTGGAATTGCCTTGCTGTGCTCTTCCACCTCAAAAACCTCTACGCTTACGGTAAGGGGAAGATCCACAGAAATCTCCCTGGCTTCAGGCAAGAGTGTTATCTCGGCCTTGGAGAAAAAGGCATGGGCTGCCCCTGCCCCCAGGGCTCCAATACAAAGGACGGCAAACAGGATAAAACCTGTCTTCTTCAGACCGTTCCCTTTCTTCGCTTCCGAAGACCTCACCACATACTGCCCCTTTTCCTGGGCCTCGTACTGGGATTGTTCTCCATGCGGGGAGATATCTGTGAGTCGTCTATTGTTCTGTTCCATGGGCAAGAAGAAATAATGAAGTATATGCTGGGTCCTTCTCCTGGGGAAACCCGGTCTTCCCCAAGTCCTTGGGCGTGAGGAAGGAAATCTCCGGGTCTCCAGGAAAGGGAAGCTCCTCAAAATCCGCAACCAGCGCCTCCCCTATTTCCGGGAGCACGCTTGCGCCTCCCATAAGAAGGACGCGCGGAGGCAACACAAGCGACTTTGCCTGAAGGCGTTCTCTCACCAGTGTACTCCATTGTAGAATCTCCGGCAACACGAGCCCGCGCACCTTCTCTCGCATACCGGGAGTGAAATCCCCTGCCGTATACCGCGCCTTGAGCTCTTCCGCGGAGTTCTCGTGCATACCCAAGCTCTCCGCAAGCAGATGCGTAAGTATATCCCCTCCCCACTCAATCTGCTCAAATAAAAGAAACTCCCCCTCCTTCCACACCCCAATGCGGCTCATATGATTCCCCACCTCTACAGAGATTGCGCTCTCCTTGCGCTTCTGAAAGAACCCATTGCTACCTTCCGCGCTGTGCACGAGATGAAATCTCTTCACGCCTCCCTCTCCCAGTATCCTGGAGAGACGGTTGAGCATGGCCTTGGGGAGCACGGTGGCAAGCACCTTAAACTCCATCTCTCTTCCCTTCAGCCCCTGGAACTGGCGCACTGGATAGCCGTCAAGGGAACGCTTGAGCACGGAAAGGGCTCCCCCCATAAACTCTTCGGGAACGATACCGAGTGCGCTAGAGGAACGCTCCATAATCTCTTCTGTCGCCTTGCCCCGAACCGTGCGCTCTTTCGTGCTCACCTCCTTTTGCGTTATTTGGAGCTCGGGCTTGGAGCGCGCGAACGTATACGACAAAAGCTCCGCTCGGAACATGCTCGAGAGGAAACTCACAATAACGAAAGAAGGAACGCCGTGGCTTTCCTTGACCTCCTTTAGAATCTCCTGCAGACCCGTGTCCCACTCTAGCCCCTCCTTTACTTTCTTGGCTCCTAGCGCAAGCACGTTTCCCTCTTTCTGGAGGGCAAACTTCGTAGAGGAATCCCCTACATCTACAAACAAACGGAGAGCAGAACTCATTCAGGTAGTATATCACAAACTCCTCCTCACGCCACTCCTGTTTTGGGACTATACTTTTCACGTTTGTTTTCTTACCCTATTTTATTCAGTAGAGTTCTTTCAAGTTCGTATGCGTTGGCGTGGCCGCAAAGACCGAGATACGAGCTGAGGTTTGTGTCGTTTGCCAGTTTGAACATTCTTCTTGCGGTTTTCGTACGCACCACCGCGCAATGCGGCATGTGTACATACCCCACGAAATCGATACCCTGGTTCCACGTTTTTACCCGTATTTTCTCTGGATGAATAGAGAGCTTGAGGCGGCTATTGAGGAACTTCTGAAGTATGCGTATATGCTCTATGGCTTTGGCATGAGACGCGGTAAGAATTATAAAATCGTCGCAGTATCTCAAATACCATTGCTCCTTCAGTCCATGCTTCACAAAATAATCGAGTCCATGGAGGTACACGTTCGCAAATAGCTGGCTCGTGAGGTTACCGAGCGGCAAACCCTTTCCAGGAGCCATAGCAAAGCTGCCGACTATCTGCTCCAATAAATCCATCATCTGGCCGTTGGCAACCTGGCTCTCCAGTAATTCCAACAATATCTTGTGGTCAACGCTGTCAAAGAACCTCCGTATATCTAGTTGAAGCGCGTAAACTGTTCTCGTATTGTTTTTACTCGCACGGCGGCAGAACTTCTGAAGACGCCGAGATGCGGCGTGCGTACCTTTGTTTTTCCTGCAAGAGTAGCTGTCGTAGATAAAGCGTTTTTCGAACAGCGGCTCAATGGCAGTATATATGGCCTGATGAACTACTCGGTCTTTTACCGTTGCTTTGTGAATCTGCCGTTCCTTTGGGTCATATACCCTAAAAGGAGCATAGGGGTCATGTGCATACTCTCCATCTCTTAGCTCCGCATGCAATTGGAAAATATTGTCCTCCAAATGCCGTTCCCAAGCCATCACATCTTCTCGTTTCCGTTTTCCTCTTGCAAACTCGTGCCAAGCGGCAAACAATGCCTCCAAGGAGGTTGCTCGCTCGAATGGTCCCTTCGTGTTAGAATGCCTTATATGCCAAAGGGAATCGGGGCCAGGAACGCTCCCTCCCCCCCCCCCGACAATCTCGATTGTCTCGAGCCTCTGAGATTCCGCTTGTCCATACGTTTTACGAAAGCTACAAGCTATGGCATCAACTGGTTCTAAAATTTCCAAAATCAGAGCGCTACACGCTGGGGCAAACATGCGGGAACGGCCTTCTCCAACTTTTGGAGCTCGTGCTGGAAGCATCCAGCGTAAAAGATTTGAAAAGAAAGTACGTTCTTCTTGAGCATACGAGCGCGAAACTGGATGCCGCAAAACTGCTCGTACGTCTAGCGCATGACTGCGACTGCCTGCAAAATAACCGCTACATGGAGATGCAGTCCTTTCTTCAAGAAGCCGGGAAGATGCTTGGAGGTTGGAAGAAATCTATTGGGTAAGAAAAAGGGCGCAACGGCCCTCTTTCTTTTTGGCGAGCATTCCCGAAAGACCGGCACCGCCCAGCTCGGATTGTGATTGTCAGCGAAGTTCGCATTCAGCTTCACCTTGCGATTCACTCGAGACCAGTTCAGGTTCGGCACATTCGTCCAGGACTCGTTGCCAGGAACTCATTAATGCCCTCGTCCTTCCATGACACCAGAGAAAGGCGCGCCTTTCTCTTGTATTTTATACGAGACACAAGCTACTGCACTGTCTCAAGATGAGAACACGGAGTGCTCAACCGCCGCTCCTGCGCGCTTTGAGTCCTAGTTAGCAACTCAAACTCTGGCAGGGTTTGTTGCGAGGCGAGAACGATTTGGGCGACATACAACCAGGACAAACGGTATCCTGGATGCATGTTCATGAACCTACTCTCGCATTTCCTAGTATACTAAAAGAAAAGGGCCCCGGAAACCCAAGGGATAAATCCCAAGGATCCCGAGGCCCAAGTCCGCCAGCTGGCGGACCAAGCTCCAAGCGCCTATGTCTCCCGAAAGACCGGCACCGCCCAGCTCGGATAGTGACTGCCAGCGAAGCGCGCATCCAGCCCCACCAAGCGACTCACTCGAGACCAGTACAGGTCCGGCACAAACGTCCAGGACACGTAGCCAGGAACAGTGAGCTGGTAGCCGGCGATGTTCACGAATGGAACATCTTCCCCATTCATTGCCTGCACCCAGTTGGGGTGCAGGGCCGCGGCCCACAGAACTGCCGAGTGGGACAAAAGCTCTGGCTTCACCTCTCCGTAGACATCCAGGGGACGTCTGTCCTGGTTTGCTCCCAGGTCAATAACTTTCCAGGAAAGGCCTCGCTGGTGCTGACAGCCAGAGTACAAACGAAGATGCTCCTCGTCTGCATGGATTTCATCCCAGCGCCAGGAGTCGGGCTGTCCTCCTTTGATACACTCCCAGGCCTCCTCAAAGGTCTGCTGGACCGTGTCCAGCTGGATGTCCAGAACTACGGCTACCAGTTTTCCTTCAAGCCAAGGCCAGTCAAGAGGGTCGCTTAAGTTGACCAAATCCTGTTCAGTGAATCCCCAGCCGCGCTCCTGATTCCACTGGCGCACCTGTTCCAATTGGAGCTTCGAAGGGGTAAACAAGCCAGAAAAATTCTTCTCTGGCGGTACGAGGCCCTGACGAAGCATCGTTGTGAGCGCTTCGCCATTCCTGGCCCAGTTCAGGGCCAAATCATCCTCTATGTCCCGTGGCAGTGCTTTAAGCACCGCCGCTTGTAATTCCACATAGGCACCGCTTACCGAGGCTGTTCCACGCTCTGGCATGGCTGTTCCTCCTTCCAAAAGGTACTGCCTGGCTGATTAAGATTTGCCAGGATAAACCTATTATATCGCAAGGTATCCAAATTGTCAAACTTCCGCGTTGGGGATGTTAGAAGCCAAACGTCTAACATCTAACGTGTTATTGGAGAGACGCACGTATACGCCGGATACCAGAGCTCACGGCCTCCTCTTTAAGAATACGGAAACTCCCGAGTTCTCCGGTATTTTCAACATGAGGGCCTCCGCAAAACTCCTTGCTAAATACATTTCCCTCCTTGCTCCGAGCAAGGTATACGGAGACCGTATCCCCGTACTTCTTGCCGAACTCCATCTCGGCTCCCAATTGAGTTGCCTCTTCCCTAGACATCTCTTCTCGCGCCATCTCCAGGTCTTCTCGGATTTTCTCATTCACGAGGTTTTCCACCTTCTTGAGCTCGTCTGCGGCAAGCTTCTTTGGGTGGGAAAAATCCATGCGCAGGCGCTCGGCCGTAATATTGCTCCCCTTTTGATGCACGTGCTCTCCCAGCACCTTTCGAAGAGCGCCCAACAAAAGATGGTGAGCCGTGTGGAGCTTCGTGGTTTCCAGGGAATGGTCAGCCAATCCTCCCTGAAATCTGCCTGCCACAGCGGTGCGAGAAAGCTCTTGATGTTTTTTAAACTCGCGGTCAAATCCGACTTCGTCAAAAACAAATCCTCGTTCTTCCGCCAAGTCCTTCATTACATCTTTTGGAAATCCATGACTCTGATAAAGGTTAAATTCATTCTTACCCGTGAAGCTCGACTGCCCAAGCGAAATGAGCGCCCCAAACTCCTTGAGTCCGCGCTCCAAGGTCTCCCGAAACCTTGCCTCCTCTTTTGCAATCTCTTCTTGAATTTCTCCCCCGTGTTCCTTCAATTCCACATACAGCTCTCCATAATGCTCTTGCACGGGAAGCGCAAGAGAAGAAAGGGTTCCAGGTTTTAAGCCGAGCTTGTCCGCGAACCTCGTAGCTCTTCTGATGAGACGGCGCACCACATATCCTCGGTCCGCGTTGGATGGAATAACGCCGTCTGCCATAAGAAACACGGTAGCCCGCATGTGGTCTGCAATTATTCTCATAGCTCTTACAGATTCTTCCCGGGTTATATTGTTTCCAATTGGACCTAGCGGATAATTTGATTCTGGAATGGTCTCCGAGGAATCATGAATTACGCCCGCGGAAGACAGTACTCCTGATATTACTTTTTGAAAAATATCTATATCGTAAATATTTGGAGCATTGTTCGCCGCCGCAACAATCCGTTCCAATCCCCCACCGAAGTCCACGTTGCGTTGTTTGAGTTTCGCAAAACTTCCATCATCTTGTTTCTGGTACTCCATAAACACGGAGTTGGTTATCTCCATAAATCTTCCGCAGTCGCAGTTGGGATGACATTCTTTGCCAAAGCGAGAGTCATGGGAAGTTCCAAAGTCATAAAACACCTCGGAGTCCGGTCCCCCTGGCTCGCCGGCGGGCATGTTATCTGGCGCGCCAGCCCTGCTCCACCAGTTCTTCTCCACTCCATATTCAAATACCTTGGCATCCTTTCCAAACAGTTTTTTCCAAATGACTGCGGATTCCTCGTCTTTAGGAATACCAGTGCTCTTGTCTCCCGCAAACACGGTCACAGAAAGCCGAGAATGGTCGAGCCCAATCTCTTTGGTAAGAAACTCAAAAAGCAGAGAAAGCTGTTCTTCCTTAAAATTAGAATCCGCGCCCAGGGACCAA
>Ga0180007_10007268_pt1 | contig 10515 bp, 9 predicted proteins | sample MM_PC_MetaG_FD_121122 | JGI IMG/M metagenome (GOLD analysis project Ga0180007, IMG submission 121122) | Groundwater microbial communities from the Aspo Hard Rock Laboratory (HRL) deep subsurface site, Sweden - MM_PC_MetaG | ecosystem: Environmental > Aquatic > Deep subsurface > Groundwater...
GATGGATTATTCAAGTGCAAGAATTGATGTGGATGTCGTTGGATATTACTTTGGTGAATCCGTCTTAGTTTCAGAAGATTTCTTTGATGATATCATTGAACAATCCTCTAAGTACCCATATAAGCAAATCATTGTTGGTTTATCAGGAAACCAAAACGATGATCTAGCATTCTTAAATGAACTTAGTGATCTAGAGGAGCGTTTTGAAGTTGGTAATGAAATATCTCACATGATGCTCTATATGAATGATCCTATTATCTTTTTCCAAGGGATATTGTTATGGATAGCCATTGGATTGGCATTCTTTTCTGGTTTGTTATTTTATAACTTCATGTCAGTCAGTATTCATCATAAGAAAAAAGAAGTTGGTATTTTAAGAGCTTTAGGTGCAAGAAGAAAAGATGTCTTTATGATCTTCTTAAGTGAAGCTTTAATCATTGCAAGTATTGTCTTTCTCCTGTCTTTTGGTTTAACTTATCTACTTGTTACGATTGGTAATAGTACGATTGTCAATTACTTTGGATTATGTGTTGATCTCTTATGGGTTAAACCAAGACAGCTATTTACGATATTAGGCATGAATGTGGGTGTTGCACTTATTGCATCTTATATTCCCATCTACAAGTTTGCCAAAGAAAAACCAATTGATACGATAAAAGTTGTTTAAGCAGCGATCTTTCCGAAGATTGCTTTTTTTCTTTGATATCTTTATAATGAAAGCAATGCAAAAGGGGGCTTTTCTATAAGAAAGATGGCTTTATAAAGAGCAAAATACAGGAAAGTATATGTATAAACTTCGGGTCATCTTTTCGGCACCACTTTTTGATGAAATGACTCCAAAAAGTTGGAGAGAAGGTATAATCATGATACTTGATCTTGAACAAAGGAGTCTTTTTGATGGTAACAAAATGAGGATGAAACGTTTCTAAATGAAACGATAACATTTTCTATTGATGCAAAATGAAATACAAAGAGTTGTGATGCTGTTTGTATTGTAAATGTGTATCAAATGTGATACAATATTATCGAGGTGAATTTAATGAGAAACGATGTCATTCATGTAAGAGTATCAGATGAACTTAAAACCAATGTTGAATCTATATTAAGTGACTTAGGTATTACTTTGTCCTATGCAGTCAATATGTTTTTAAAACAAATAGAAGCAAAAAGAGGTATTCCATTTGATGTTGTTTTACCGAGTCAAGAAAAATCAAAAGAAGTTGAGATGCTCGCAAAAGCTATCAATCTAACCGGTGGAAAAGAAGTTTCTACGTATGCCAATCGAATTCTAAGCTTATATGCTCAAGACTTGATTGATTATGAAACCGCAGTATTTGCACTTGGAAGGAACATGTAATGAAAGACCCATATATCTACCAAGTCTCTGATGTTTTAATCAATAAAGCTAACATAAGTGACAAAGATAAGCTAGATGAGTTTGAAAATCGTATGACAAATCTTGCCTTGATTTTGTTAATCAAGGATTCATTCGAGATCCATACTTCAAAAGATGTCTTTAAAATTCATCAGAAGTTGTTTGGAAATGTTTATGATTGGGCAGGAGAACCAAGAAATATTGATATTTATAAGGAAGAACCGATTATTAATGGTAAGAGCGTTGAGTACACAATACATAAAAACATCATCAAAGAAATGAATAGTATAGATAATCAATTCTTTAATCAAGATTGGGAATTATTAGGGAAGGAAGATTTCATTCATTTATTTACACGGATGATTGCAGAAATTTGGAAAGTGCATCCATTTAGAGAAGGTAACACAAGAACTGTATCAGCATTTGCTTACTTATTTTTAAAACAATATGGTTATAACTTCAATGCCGAACTGATTAGTCATCATGCAAAATATTTTAGAAATGCTCTTGTGATGGCTTCATTAGGTCAGTATGCTGAGTATAAATATTTGCAAAATATATTAATTGATGCCATATCAAATAAAGTAGAAATGGATAAAAAAGGTAATTACACAAGAATTAAAGATTACCATATGGATCAATACAAGTATGCTTATCACAAGGTGAAATCATAGAAACATATGTATAAACTTCGGGTCATCTTTTCGGCACCATTTCTACCCTAAAGAACTGCTTATATATCCCTTAGTAGAGCCAATAAAGCGATGTAAACTATCGTTTTTTTATACATTTTTGGGGTGTCATTTGGGTGAAATTGATGTTTTTGTAGGTTAAATACATGAATTTCTAGGGGTGTGAGTGGAATAGCAACAACGAACCCGCGTGAACAATTTGTATATTTTTTAGAAAGAATGAAAAATCCTATCCTTTGAATTACATGAGTAGTTTGTAAGTGAGTGTGAAGAAATATGAAAAACAGCAAAAAGCATAAAAAACTATGCACCCTTGGAGCTTCTTGGAGTTTTGGATAGTAAATGGTAAATTTCAGGGGCAAGAATATCTATGACTATGGAATAGAAAAATGCTGATATATTTTTGCTGTTTATTGTTTTTTATTGCATGGTATAATCTTTATAAATCATAAATTCATTTTTGGGGCATATAAGAAAGAACAAAATCACGAATTTTGATTATTAATAGTATGGTTTTATAGTCTAATAAAATCATGGCAATATTCTTGATTCCACGATTCATGGAATATATCCATTAAGAATACATTGCTCAATAGATACATATGATATAAACTGATAGTGAGGTGATATGAATGAGTAGTATTGATTGTGGTAGATTTATTGCCGAACTTAGAAAAGAAAAAAGAATAACCCAAACTGAGCTTGCAGATTTATTAAAAGTATCTAATAGCGCAATTTCAAGATGGGAGACTGGTGAGGGATTTCCTGATATTTCAATATTCCCAAGGCTAGCTGAAATATTAAATGTCACTGTAGATGAATTACTGAAGGGACAAAGAATAGAAAAAGAAAAAAAAAACAGTCCTAAGAAAACAAATAGAAGATTCAAAAATGCTAGCTTTGGATCTTTAGTGATTTTGATTTCAGCATTTTTTATATTTGTTGCTATTACGTACTCCACATATAGAGTTTGGTATGGTGTAATCGCATTTATTATACTTTCAACAATTTCTATCATATGGTTTATTTTTAGTCGAAACGAGATGATGGATGAATGTGATTATACTGATGATGACAAACACCAAATTTATAATCGAACACTTATCTTTTATTCATCATTAATCACATTGTTTGCAATGTTGATTCCACAAATGGTTGCAACCACTGAATCCAATGTTGTAACTACTGTCATGAGTTTAGATTATTATCTATTTTGGCTTATCGTGATTGGGTTTTCGGGGATTTTGATAACTATTGTAATTAACATCATTCACAATAAAAACTTACATATTAATCTTCATCAACTACCAATGTTCAATAGTTTTACTGTTCAAGATTCAATTGTTGGTTTAACTATATTAATTTATACAATTTTAGTATTAGTTTTTAATGGATTTTATCTGTTTTTCGCTCCTGGAACTCCGATGGTAATTTTTGCTGCAATTTCAATTCATCTATTTTTTTCAAAGAAGGATACTAAAAAAATCTTCTTAATCAGAATAGCTACATTGATTATTATGAGTTTGATGGCCTTACTAATTGCAATAGGTTCTCCCTATTCAAGTACTTCGAATTTTCCAGTATTAAGTTTTATAGCTGTTTATATTGCACCAATAATTATTATAGTTACTATTGGAGTGATACTTATTTTTAGTGTGATAGGTATTATTAAAAAGTCAAAATATAAAGAATATGACAAGTTGTATAGATTGCATAGACATTTTATTATGCTTTTCTTTTCGATGATTTTTACTACAGTCATTTTCAATTCAATAACCCTAATGTTACCATTCTCTTTACCTTGGATAGGCATCATCATATCATTGCTATTCAATGTTCTATTATTTCTAGTAATTGAACATTATATAGAAAAACGAATAGAAAATAATCAAAATAAAATGGCTTAACAAAGCTAAAAATATAGCAAAGTAAGTGAGTTAGTTTCGGGTTATCTTTTCGGCACCACTTCATAACATATATTAGGTGTAGGTTCATCATTATATTCTCCAACAAAATAGAGTCAGTTTAATCAACAAATTACTAGATTGTTGATGGAAGAATTTTGTGATAAAATGGTCTCATGAAGCAAGGGGGAATCAAGATGCTGTATCGAAGATTAATTACTATATTCATATTAGTGATGAGTTTCTTTTTGCTGGGCATTCTTAAGGTCAATGCACTGTCATGGGAAGATTCGTTAGGTGGAATTCCTGTTATCATTACGAACTGTTTGAGTAATGGTTCAGATGAACAGGATATTCATGTTGAACTGATGGTATTGAAGTCAGATTTTAGTAATGATGAATTAAGTACAACCATCAATGAAAATTATAAAAATACATACCCTGAATATGCATCGTATACACACCTGCAAACTGATGATGAAATCAGTTATTACGCTTATGTAAAAGAAGCATCTATGAGTCGTTATGAATGTGCATACGAATATGCAACTAACCTTGATCATGAGAAGCAAATCACCTATGTGAGATTTATCATATTTACATCTGATGGGGAGGTTTTAGCAACTTCTCCACAATATGAGCATGTTCACGCTGATCATTTCAGTGTTGTAGATGGGTTCTATTATGCAGACCTAAATGCTTATACCATTGATAATGATCGAACGCTCGTATTTAATATGTTGCTGATTATCTTATGGATTGCTTTGATCTTTCTCTCTTTCGCCATCATTTTGTTGAAATATGGGTTTGGTATGATGCTCAAAATCAAATATGTAAATCCCAACTTATCTTGGATTATTGACGTTATCTTAACCATGAGTTGTGTATTCTTATTGTATTATTTGTATAATGTTCCTCAAATTCGATATGATTTTACTATGATAGGGATTATGACAATTTTCTTCTTGATTCAATTCCTGATTGGATACTTTGTTGCAATAAAGAAAGAGTCGAGAAACCAATTGATTATATTAACATTTATTTTATATGTATTAGTGACATCATCTTTACTTTATTATTTCTGATTAGCAGTTTATTTTGAAACGCATATCATTTTACATATTCACACGCTTAGAATTCTACATCTAAGCTAAAAAGTAAAATAAAATCCGAATGTCAAGAATGTAACAAGAAAGAGTATTACCTATCAAGATCATTTCAAAGTCGAGTTTATGAGAGCTTATGAAAAAGGATAATTACCTAAGCAGATATTTATTGAAGAGGGATTTGATATTAATGTACTAGGTATAAGACGGATTCATAGTGCAACAACAAGATGGAAAGAGCAGGCAAAAAGAATCGAAGGATTCAAAGACCCTTGATATAACATAGCTTAATCAACGCGCTGTTCTCTACTATTATAAAACAACTTTAAAAACAGTAACACCTTAAAGGATAAAGATTTCACTATCTTTATGTTATATATAATACATGATATAATAATAATAAGATTACCGATAATTGGGGGATATTCAATGAAAAAATATTATATTATATTTATAGGTTTGTTGATGATGATGTTATTGTCAGGATGTAGAAATAGTGGCATATACACAGTTTCATTTTATGATATTTCAACTAATAAATCTTATTTATTAACTCACACAAATGAAAAAGTATTTTCAATTTTTAACGAAGTATTATACACCAAAGAATTACCCATGGGTATAAATCCTGGTTTGATTATTTTTGAATCTGATACATATATTGGAATCAGTCCGTGTACGTATGTTCAATTTTCAAGCGAACAATTAGAAGATGAAAACATTAGTTTTATTTATACTACTTATAGTAGACTAACAGAACCTGACCTGGTAGTCACATGGTATGAAAAAGAGACGAGTGAAAAAATTTCATTAACATTTGAAGATGTATTCCTCAATGTGAGTTTAGGCTATTATCCTGCAGGAACTCATTCTTTTTATGCTGGAGCATATGAGTTGGGAGTCTATGATAATTATGGATATCAACTTCAAAATATGTTTCTTTATTCTTACGGTTACGGGTTTACAATTTCATGGGACTATGGAACAACAGTAACTAGCAAATTTGGATTTAAAAAAATTAGTATTGAAAATACATTGGATGATATACAAATATTATTGCCGAGTCAATATGTTGGTGGAGTGGATAAACTAGATTTAGAAATCAATGAAAAACAATTTTATAATTTCGAAAACCACGAAGTTGAACTATTCGCAATACCTTTTGTTAAATCCACATATTAATTTATTCTGAAGAACCTGTTAATCACTTGTTTGGATATCTTTATACGAAAAATTAATTTTTCAGAAATGAGTTGCATATCCCAAGACCAACAGCAACCTAATATTAAAAAACATTAGAAAAAGAAGGCTTTCTTATTTCAGACAGTGTTGGAAAAGAAGTCGTGTATCAGCATATTCAGTTGTTAAATATATTTAAATCATAAAAATAGCATATTTTAGCAAAAAAGCAGAAACAGTTCTGCTTTTTTTATGCTTAAAAGAACTTTCATAACCGTTCTTTTCAAGATAAGTGATAAAACCATATTTAATAACAAAGCAATCAATAGTGCTATAACATCAAGTCGTTAGATTACGAACACATGAGATAAGGTATACAGATATGACCTGTTATCCATAGATTAAATAATAACTGCAAAGCGTATTAGCAATGCTATGTCTTGTAATATGCTGTTTTATTGTTTAATTAGAGTTAATGCAATCTATGAATCACGGATATTTTTGTATGATATAATTATTCATGAAAGTCGTTTACAAAAAGGAGCAAATCTTATGCACATATTTGAAATACTTACCTATATTTTATCCATTGTATTCATATGGATGATCATGAGCAAAAAAACGATTAAAGTGCAGTATGTTTTGTCCTTACTATTCCTTACATTTTTAGTCTTAATCTTACATTTTGTTTTTGAGAATACGCGATGGCAATTATTTACACTCTATGTAGTTGTTTTAAGCTTAGAAATGATCGTTTATCTTCAATCAATCATGCATATCACAATTAGAAATTTCATTAAAAGGATGACAATCATTGTTTTATCGTTATTGATATCTATTTCATTAATCACGACTTTTGTTTTCCCACTCTATCAATTACCGACACCAGGTGGACAATATTCGATAGGAACTGAATCATTTGTTATTGAGGACCAAAATAGATATGAGTTATATGGTGATGATTCTAATTTATATAGAAAGTTTAAAATTCAAATGTGGTATCCATCAGATGATACTGATGGATATGAGCGTGCTCCATGGATAGAAGATGGCATTGATGTTGCTAGAGCATTAAGTATGGATACCGGATTACCTTACTTTGTACTTGACCATACAGTACAAATCAAGTCAAATTCATTTTTAGAAGCCCCAATTAGTTATGCTTTGGATCAGTATCCTGTGATTGTTATTTCACATGGATGGAGAGGTTTTAGAGATCTTCATACAGATTTTGCTGAAGAATTAGCAAGTTTTGGATATATTGTTGTGAGTATTGATCATACTTATGGAAGTGTTGCAACTGTTTTTAGTGATGATGATGTGGCTTATCTAAACTTGGATGCTCTACCTCAAAGAGAAGCAACACCTAATTTCTTGGATTATGCAAATCAGCTTGTCTATACTTATGCTGGAGATATTACTGCAACACTTGATTATCTAGAAGTGATCAATGATGGCGGTAGTTCTTCAAGATTTAGTGAAAAATTAGATTTGGATACAATTGGATTACTTGGACATTCAACAGGTGGAGGTGCTGATGTCGCTGTTGCTATCAATGATGACCGAATTGATGCTGTCATCGGATTAGATGCATGGGTTGAGCCAATTGGTGAAACAGAAATAGATAAAGGCCTATCCATGCCATCATTATTTTTAAGAAGTGGAGCATGGGAAATAGGAGAGAATAATACAAATCTATATGGTTTAATCGAAAATAGCTCATATGCATCTTTACTATATCAAATAGATGGTATAACACATTATGATTTTGCCATGGTTTATATGTATTCACCATTAATTAAGATGATTGGTTTTTCAGGAAGTGTGAACAGTGAGTACTTAACTTCAATATTAAAAAGTATGATTACTGATTTTTTCAATGAAACACTGAAAAATGATACAAGTCATGTCATAGATTCTAATAGATGGGACGAAGTCAGAGTGATTATTCCAGAATAACCTTGAATCTTCTTAAAAAGACTTTTTAATGTATCAACATTCACTTAATGTTACTCTTTGCATTTTCTTGAATAAATTCATGATATACTTAAGAGGCAAAAATATTTAAAATAAATTCATGAAAACATATTAATTCATAATCATTTTTAGAAAGAGGTTAACTTAATGTCAAGAGATACAAAAAAGATTTTACTCGCAATTCTTAGTTTATTTGTCCCTATTGTGGGAATCGTATTATATTTTATTTACACACCTAAAAAGGATGCAAAACTATTTGGATTACTCGGTTTATTAAGTATCATTTTTTGGGGATTTGGTGGTCTCAACTTATTTTAATATCAATATGATATAACACCACGATGATCAATAAAGTTCAGCAAAAAGACTAGTCACTTGGCTAGTCTTTTATTTATATATGATTGGAGCTTGAACTATAAATATTTAAGTTCTATTCTTGTAGAATACAAATCTAAAAATAAGATATTAAAGCAATTTATATTTTTAATTAATTAAAATAACAAATTTATCATACAATATGATGATTTGGGCTTGAAATAAAGCGCTTTCATTGTATAATAGATATGATGAAGATAAAAGTATTCAATCCTTGCAACAATCGTTTAGCCTAATGCTTTTTTTTCGTGTCTTTAGGTAGAAACAACGGGGATAAATAAAGCTCTTGACGGCTAAAATAAGCTGAACCGTCAGTTTTTGTCACGTGAACTCATGCGAATTTCGCATATTATAATAGAAAAGAGAGGTAACTCAAATTGTTTAAAAGCACGTATCTCAATGATTACTATGCAGAGTTGTCACAACGGTATAATGATCAACCTGAATTCCTACAAGCGGTTGAAGAATTTATTACTGCAATGGACATGTTGGTCGAAAAGGATCCAAGAATTCAAGAGAATGCGATTATTGAAAGAATTATTGAACCGGAAAGAATTATCAAATTTAGAGTTTCATGGGTAGATGACAAAGGTAAAGTTCAAGTCAATCGCGCCATGAGAGTTCAATTCAATTCCGCAATTGGACCATATAAAGGTGGCATTCGTTTCCATCATTCTGTCAATGAATCTATTCTAAAATTTTTAGGTTTTGAACAAACTTTTAAGAATTCATTAACTGGTCTACCTATGGGTGGAGCAAAAGGCGGATCTGATTTTGATCCTGAAGGCAAAAGCGATAATGAAATCATGCGATTTTGTCAAAACTATATTCTTGAACTTTATAGACATATTGGCCCAAGAATGGATGTTCCAGCTGGTGATTTAGGTGTTGGAGCTAGAGAAATCGGCTATATGTATGGTATGTATAAACGTATTGAAAATGAATTTAGTGGCACATTCACATCAAAAGGTATTGAATCTGGTGGTTCACTTGGCAGAGCTGAAGCAACCGGTTATGGTCTATGCTACTTTGTAGAAGAAATGTTAAAGACATTTAAAAACGACACTTTTAAAGATAAGAGAGTCATTATTAGTGGTGCTGGTAAAGTTGGATCGATGGCTGCTCAAAAAGTCCATGAACTAGGTGGAAAAGTTGTCGGTATGAGTGATATTTCTGGTGTGATCCGCGATGAAAATGGTATGGATTTAGAACTTATTAAAACCTTGTCAAAAACAAACTCAGTCGTTATGGATAAATATAGAACATATCATCCAGAAGCAACTTTTAGTCCTACAACCAAAGATATTTGGAAAATACCATGTGATATCGCAATGCCTTGCGCTACACAAAATGAAATATATTTAGATTCAGCTAAAGAACTTGTTTCAAAAGGTTGCTGGTTAGTTGCAGAAGGTGCAAATATGCCTACAACAATAGAAGCAACTAAATATTTCAAAGAAAATAACGTCTTGTTTGCTCCTGGTAAAGCCTCAAATGCTGGTGGTGTTGCTGTTTCTGGTCTAGAAATGACTCAGAATGCAATGTTTTTAAACTGGACATTTGAAGAAGTCGATGCAAAACTTCATGTGATTATGGAAAATATCTTTAGAAAGAGTCATGAAGCTTCATTGATGTATACAGGAAGACCAGATGATCTTGTTGCTGGAGCTAATATTGCTGGATTTATTAAAGTCTATCATGCAATGCTACAACAAGGTGTATAATATTAAATTCTATAAGTAAGTCATATGATAAAAGTCCCAATCTGTCGATTAGGACTTTTAATTATGTTGGCCGAAGGGTAACATAAAACCACCTGCTATGCGGGTGGACTCAAAAAAGCGGAAGCGTTGAAAAAAAAGAATCCCCTTGATTGGTATAATGGTAATAACCAATTGCCTTACACC
>Ga0180007_10007269_pt1 | contig 10514 bp, 6 predicted proteins | sample MM_PC_MetaG_FD_121122 | JGI IMG/M metagenome (GOLD analysis project Ga0180007, IMG submission 121122) | Groundwater microbial communities from the Aspo Hard Rock Laboratory (HRL) deep subsurface site, Sweden - MM_PC_MetaG | ecosystem: Environmental > Aquatic > Deep subsurface > Groundwater...
AGAAAGTTTTCTGAGATTGGTCGTGAAAAGACTGAGGTTCCTTTTAAGGTCATAGAGGCTAAGAATGGGGATGTCTGGGTTAAGGCAGGAGATAAGGAATACTCGCCACCAGAGGTATCGGCTATGATTCTTAAAAAATTAAAGCAGGATGCTGAAGCGTATCTTGGTGAAACTGTAAAAGAGGCTGTTATTACTGTCCCAGCATATTTTAACGATGCCCAGAGGCAAGCAACAAAGGATGCCGGAAAGATTGCTGGCCTGGAGGTCTTGCGGATAATCAACGAACCAACAGCAGCAGCCCTGGCTTATGGTTTAGACAAAAAGGGAAAGAATCTGAAGATTGCTGTCTATGACTTAGGTGGTGGAACATTTGATATATCCATCCTTGAGCTTGGTGAGGGTGTCTTTGAGGTAAAGTCAACCAATGGGGATACACACTTAGGTGGAGATGATTTTGACCAGAAGGTTATTGACTATCTGGCTGATGAGTTCAAAAAGAAGGAGGGCTTAGATATAAGAAAGGATAAGATGGCTCTCCAGAGGCTGAAAGAAGCGGCTGAAAGGGCAAAGTGTGAGCTTTCTACAACAACATCTACCGAGATAAACCTTCCCTTCATTACCGCAGATGCCACAGGTCCAAAGCACCTTGTCATAACCTTGACCCGGGCAAAGTTAGAGCAGCTTGTTGATGACCTCTTAGAGAGGACAAAGCAACCCTGCATTAATGCCTTAAAGGATGCAGGTTTGGAGGCAAAGGAGATTGATGAGGTTGTCCTTGTTGGCGGTCAAATAAGGATGCCTAAGGTTCAGGAGATTGTCAAGGAGCTTTTTGAAAGAGAAGGGAACAAGAGCGTCAATCCTGATGAGGTTGTGGCAGTGGGTGCGGCAATTCAGGCTGGGGTTCTGAAGGGTGAGGTAAAGGATGTCCTGCTTTTGGATGTGACACCATTATCCCTTGGCATTGAGACCCTGGGCAATATCTTTACCAAGCTGATAGAGAGAAATACTACTATTCCCACCAAGAAATCCCAAATATTCTCCACAGCAGATGATAATCAGAGTGCAGTCACTATTCATATCCTTCAAGGAGAAAGGGCTTATGCTACAGACCCGGCCATGAAGAGCCTGGGCAGGTTTGACTTAGTTGGCATCCCTCCAGCCCCAAGGGGAATGCCCCAGATAGAGGTTACATTTGATATAGACGCTAATGGTATTATCCATGTCGGAGCTAAGGATAAAGGCACAGGAAAGGAGCAGTCAATGAGAATCCAGCCTTCCTCAGGGCTTTCCAAAGATGAGGTGGAGAGAATGGTAAAAGAGGCAGAGGCTCACAGCGAAGAGGATAAAAAGAGGATGGAGCTGACAGAGACAAGGAATAGGGCAGATACAATGGTCTATGCTACAGAAAAGGCTTTGCGGGAGTATGGGGATAAGGTAGGCGCTGATGAAAAGAAGGCTATAGAGGATGCTATAACAGAGTTAAAGAAGAAAATGGAAGGAGAAGACAAAGAGGAGATTGAAAAGGCAACAATGGATTTAGCACAAGTCTCTCAGAAGCTTGGAGAGGCAGTCTATAAAGAGGCTCAGGAAAAGGCTCAGCAAGAGGGAAAGACAGCAGATAACACAGGCACAAGCTCAGAAAAGCCCGAGGAGAAAAAAGACGAAACGATTGAGGGTGAGTATAAGGTTGGGGAATGAGGAATTACAATAGACGCAATAAGATTGCAAATACACTCTTTAGAAAGTTCTTGCTTTTTTTGGGGTTTGTGTTATACTTATGTTAAGGTTAATAATATTTTAGCCTCCGCAAAAATAACTTTCAAGGGAAATCTCCAAAGTATCGATTATGAAGAAAAAATCAAACCAGCGATTTCAGCCTATCAATCTCATCTCAGGAAAAATATAAATTATGCAGACATTGCGTGAAAGAATTGATGGTGTATTAAACAGGGTTTTGGTGCCTTTAGGCGAAACTCCTTATAATGAGATCAAAGAGTCTATAAAAGAGGAAAATTTGCCGATATCTTTTTTTGCAGAAGAAGCTATAAAAAATTTTTTGGTAACTCGTGGCTCCTACTACCTTGCTGAAGGGGGGAAAGAATTATTAGGGGGAGTCAAAGAAGCATTTACTGAGGAGTTTATAAAGGAAAACTTTTGGACAGTAGAAGACGGGTTTCCAATAAAATTTCCAATAAAAATAGATAGTTTTATTCACCAAGGAATAAAAGTCTGTCGCCAAAGATTATTTGGAAATGTTCTTAATAAAGGGATGATTGAAAAAAGGGCTGACTCCTTTGGAATCAGAGTAACCACTTTCTTATTTGTTTTAATGGTTTTTGTTATCAACAAGGCTATAGAGAAAAAGATGTTGGGTTATGTGGGTTAAAGAGGGGTTGGTAAAATGACATCAATATCAGAGGAGGAGTGGGGAATACGATTAGAACAATCAATCTTCAACGAGGGGGGGATTGATGTGATTGCCAATAAAATCCTGGAAGAATTTAAGAAATCTGTATTCATAGAGACTCAGGAAAATCGGGAAGGGATTTTAAGCGAGTTTGTGAGGTGCAAAAAGATTTTAGGGTTTACGCCTTCAACCACTTTATTGGTCAAAGAGATTGAAAATTTCATTCAGGTAATTGAAAATAAAAAAGGGACATCGGTAGAAGAGCTTATGCGTTCACTCTTAGAGAAATGCTCTTCTTTGCAGAAAGATGAGGAAAAAAATAAGAAATCTGCTACCCGTTGGGCTTTACGCTCCATAGAAAAGGCAAAGATTATAGGCGTTGGCTCTCCTGAGAGGAAAGAATTTATAAAAGAAATTGTAAAAGAACTAAACAAAGACTGGAAAGTTGAATCATTGCCTTTACGCAAATCAGAGTCTTTTAATCCCCCAAAAGAGCTGATAATTTGTTATAATGAAGAAAAAAGAGAGATTGGTTCTTTGTATGAACTGTGCATTGATCATGTACAAGAAGCTGCTTATGTTTTTATAGGAGTTCATTCCTTTTCAAAAGAGGGTGTAATCGCAGAAAAAAGATTTTTGCCTATAGCCCGTGCCGCTAAGGAAAAAGGAATTCCTCTGTCGGCGATAACCCAGAGAGCCCAATATTGTTCTTCTCCTGGTTATATCTTAAGGGATATGGCCACCAATTCTCCTTTTGGAAAATTTTGGGATTTTATTCCCGCTGAACTTATTAAAGATATTGCTGTGGAAAATGGTATCTTTTCGCTTCAGGAGATTTCCCTCTAATACCTTATATAAATATCTGGTTGGTTGTAACTATTCAGGTTGTTAGGTTCAAAGGTTCACGGTTGACTGCCTTATCCTCAATATCTTCAAACCGTTCAATATTTATTGCTTTTTAACCGTGAACCCTGAACTCTTCAACCCTGAACCTGAGTAATTACGGTTGGTTTACAATCATCAGGCTTTGGAAAATAACTAATCACTCAATCAGATTATCATTCTCAATTCATCAGGCATTGAAGAATAATATAAAGCAACCTGGCGATCTATTAACTTCTTATAATAAAGCTCTTTTAATGCCTGATTCATAGTCTGCATCCCGAATTGCCTTCCTGTTTGCATTGCACTATAAATCTGATGGCTTTCTTGCCGAATCATATTTTGAACAGCATCGGTATTGACTAAAATCTCACAGGCTAAAACCATCCCTCCTCCAATACGAGGCAATAATTGTTGGGAAAAGACCGCTTTTAAGACAAAAGACAACTGAACCCTCACTTGTCTCTGCTCTTCTTGAGGAAATACATCAACAACCCTATTGATGGTCTGGACAGCATCAGAGGTATGAAGGGTAGAGAAAACAAGATGGCCTGTCTCCGCTATATTCAGGGTAGCTCTAATCGTCTCCTTGTCCCGCATCTCTCCTATCAAGACTACATTAGGGTCCTGACGGAGCACATACTTTAATGCCTCAGCAAAAGAAACGGTATCAGACCCTATTCCTCTTTGATGGACAATAGACATATTAGAACGATGAAGGAACTCAATAGGGTCTTCAACCGTGACGATATGCTCACTGCGATTGGTATTTATATAATCAATCATAGATGCAAGGCTTGTGGTCTTGCCACTACCAGTGGAACCTGTTACCAAAACCAATCCAGGGGTTGATCCCACTGCATATTTTTCTACAATAGGAGGAATCCCTAATGTGTTAAAGTCTGGCACACTTTGAAGAATCTTTCTTAAAGCCGCTCCGTCTGAGTCTTTCTGGCGAAAGAGATTTATTCTTACCCTATTTCCTCTATAGTCAAGTGATAAATCAAGCTCCCTTTTCTCTTCAAATCTTGCCTTCTGGTCATCTGTTAACAGACTATAGATAAGATTGTGAGCCGTATCTTTCTGAAGCACAGCCTCTCCTGTTACAGGGGTTAATTCTCCGTCGATTCTAACCATAGGCGGTTTCTCTATCCCGATATGGAGATCAGAAGCTCCTTTTTGTAGCATATATTCAATCAATCCATACATATCCATTTTACTGCACCTCCACAGGAAGTTGTGAGATTGACTTCTTCCTGTCTATCTCACCAAAGACCCTATCAATTATTTCCATAATATTCGTAGGAGAACCCAAAAAGATACCAACCTCACATCTTGTTATACTTTTAATCTTCTCAATTATCTGAGAATCTTTAGGGTCAGCCATAAGCAGTATAAGATGATTGTCTCTTTTGGCAATGGGAATCAAGCAGTGTGCTCTGAGTAGCTCTTCTTGAAAACTCTGGATTACTTCAGCATCAATCTGGTCTGGCGCCAAATAAATATAGTCTATATCTAACTGTCTGCTTAATGTATTATTTATGCACCCTTCTTCTATTCCCATCCCTATCAATATCTCTTCTAAACTATCCCCTTTATCCTGTTGTCTATCTAAGACTTCCTCTATCTGTTTCTCTGTAACCATTCCCTCTGGGAGACCAAACCTCCTTAGACCTTCTAACAACTCCTTCTCTATCTCTGCTGACCTTCTGTACCTCAACCTCTTAGGAATATCTTCTTTGGGTTTGCCCAGGAATCTTTCAATCACCCCTTTTTTGTGCCTTAAAGCCTTCTCTACCTCTAAAGTCAAAAGTTCATTAACATTAACACCTTCCATATTTTTATCAATGTACTGCCAGATGCCATACTTCATCGCCTTATAAACATTCTTCAGAACTCCATAGGCAGTTAAAATAATTATCTGGGTAAATAGGTCTTTTGACCTGAGTTCTTTTGTTACATCCAATCCTCCCTCTTCATCTAAATCACTCAACTTTATATCCACAATAGCTACATCAAAAGGAGCTGATTTCCTAATGCTTTCAATCGCCTCTTTCTTGCTGTCTGCTCCAACCACCTCATAACCCTTCTCTCTAAACCTTTTTACCAATGCCTCTAAAGAAGGCAATTCATCCTCAACAATCAATATTTTATCCATCATCTATCTTTTTCCTCCATTATCTTCCTTAAATCCTCTTTAGGTATGTTAAGAAAGGCATTTACTGCATTTGGATCGTATTGCCTGCCGCTACAACTTTTAATCTCATCAATTGTAAAGTCAATTAGATCTTTCCCCTCCTTTTTGGCATTATCAATCTTATTCCGAGAATAAGGGCGATCAGATGTTATTGCATCAAAACTGTCAGCAATTGCGATTATTCTTGCATTTATATGAATTTTGTCTTTCTTTATAGCATCTGGGTATCCTCCTTCAGCATCCCATTTTTCATGGTGCTGGCGTATTGGTTCAATCCACTCAGCTTCTCTAAATCCAGGAATCTCCTTGAGGATACGCTCAGCTTCTACAGGATGTATCCTAATCATCGCCATTTCAGCATTGGTTAGCTTTGTTGGTTTATTGAGTACAAATGTATTTATCCCAATCTTTCCAATATCATGCATTCCTGCAGCCATTTTGACATCCTCAACTTTAACTTTTTTTCCATTGGTTTTGTTGATTTTGTTCCACTCTATGGCAATAAGCTCTGTATATTCGGCAACCCTCTTTGAATGACCATGTGTATATGGGTCATTTGAGTCAATAGCTACCTTTAGGGATTCAAAAACTCCTTTTTGCACCTCTACATATTTCAATGCCTTATCTACTTCTAAATTAAGATTATGATCTAAGTTCCTATCAATATAACCCCATAACCGCACTTCCATGGTTTTATAAATATTCTTATAGTCTGCATAAGCAGTAATGATGATTATCTCCGTCAAAGAACTTCTTTCTCTTACCTCATTGGCAATCTCCAACCCGCCCTCTTTATCAAGATCCCCCAGGTTCATATCAATTATAGCTACATCAAAAGGGACTGTCTTTTGAATGATATTTATTGCCTCTTTCTTATTGTCAAAACCTATTACCTCGTGACCTTTGTCTTCAAATTTAGGTTTCATCTTTTCCATATGTTCATCGTCGACTATCAAAATTTTAGCCATTATTCTTCTCCTCCTTTTCTCTGCTTTACTTTACAAGCAGAAATTATTGTATATTAAAGTTGCTGGTTTGTCAACCTAACTCTCTCTGCTTTACAGGCAAGAAGATAACAAATCTTGCCCCTTCTCCAAAGACACCCTCTTCTTTTATCTTGCCTCTATGCAGAATAATATCTCGCTCTATAATGGAAAGTCCCAGTCCTGTTCCTCTTTTTCTCATAGTAAAAAGTGGCTCAAACATTTTTGCCTTAACATCAGGATGAATCCCAGGACCAGTATCACTAAACCCTATTTTGATATAATCTTTAGGCTCTAAGTCATAAGAATCGCTCCTGTCAGCAGAAACGAACTCTGTATTAACTATTATCTTCTCCTTTTCAAGTTCCTTCAGGTTCACTTCCGCCAAATAGTCATTAAGAGGTGCAGTTATACCAAAGCCATTCTTTATTTCTTTTGACAGCTCGCTATTCTTTGTGCCTTCTTTTCTCTTTTGCAGAATAAATCTTTTTAGGCTCATAAAGTAGTCAGCATTTTCTGTCAACTCTGTAAATATCCCTCTCAACTTTTCTGAATCTGCCTCTATAGAGGGAATGCCTTCATTAAGCCTGAATTCCAACTCTATCTGGTCATTCCTAATTATTATAGACCTCTTCAAAAGAGTGTTTATATCTATGCTCTGTATATGCATCTTTGAAGGATTGGCAAATTCCTTAAGTCTTGTCAGAAGCGCTTTTGTATCCCTAATTACCTCATTCATACTTATCTTTTCTGTTGATAAAACCTCAATCATATCATCCTTCTTATTTATCTCCTTTTCTATTTGATCATACACAATTGCTATACTATATATCTTACTTCCTATCTTATGATTGATCCTTGCTACCACATCTTGCCATACAATCAAATTTTCCACAAGGGATTCCTCGCGGTTCTTGTCTCCAGATAAGGTCATTTCTTCAAACATAGATATATTGCTTCCAGAAATATCAATATAATTTATCAACATATTAAAGAACCTCTTCTCAGCTTTAGTAAAAGCCTTTTCTGTAGGATTTCGCTCTAAGATGATTCCTCCTACAAATCTATCTTTCCACATAACAGGAGAGATAAAAAGGTGGCTTTCTATCTTTTTTGTCATAGGCTCTGTAATTTCTCCTAACATTAAATGCTCTTGAGTTCTACTGGTTTTGAAGAAGCTTTTCCCCTTTTTCTTATCAAGCAAGTAAAAACTACAATAGCCCCTCAGTCTCTTAGACATCGCCTGAACGAAAGAATTTAGAAAAGTATCCAGTTCATAGATAACAGCCCAGTCTCTAACCACCTCGTTAAGTGTTTCTAACATCTCAATATTCTTTTCTAACTCCTTAAGAGACCTCCTCTCTTCAATGGCAATAGTAACCCGCTCGGCAAAGATTTTCAGTGTGCTTATATCAAAGGGAGTGATTTCATCTCCCCCATATTTTTTGTCAACCATCAGAAATCCCTTTACCTCGTCTTTAATCTTTAAGGATATAATGCAGAAAGTCTCTATATCAATTCCGAATAACCCCTTTACCTTAGAATAGTCAAAATGATCTTTATCAAACAATTCTCCCTTTCCTTCTGGAGTTTGTTTAAAAATACTCCACTTCTCAATCTCTTCGGGAGGTATCCCTTTAACCCTCGTGTTCAATTCTGTCTTATAAGTTTCCTCTTTCATTATACTAATCATACTAATACACTCGTCAAATGTTGGTTCTTTTTCAATTATTTCTTTTTCTTCCCAGTTGCGGTAAACTTTCTCATCCATCCCCATTTCTCCCTTCAATATTCCTTCTTCATTCCTCCAGAACAGTATTGCTGTATTAAATCCCAGCATATCCTTATGGGTAATAGCAGTCAGGATTATATAAAACATCTCCTCTAAATCATCTTTCTGTTGAATTAAGGAGGTTGTCTTTTGCAATATGACCAATCTCCTTAAGCCAGCAATCTTGATATTCTTAAAGAGAGCAGGCAGGACATCTTTGCATAGAGCCAAAAGAATGCCTACTTCATATTTATAACGACCGCCCCTAAATCCTGATTTATATGTCCAATGAGAAGGCATTTTTCTCTCTCCCAGGCATAATATTCCTATCAAGTCCTCTCCATAGATTATCGGAAAAAGGATTTCAGCCCCTATCCTTTCAAACACCTCTTTCAGGCTTTCTCTTTGCCCTTCTTTAATGAAGGCATCCTCCCCTATCTCTTCCTTTGCCAACTCCCTTCCTTCTTTTAGCCAATCAATAATAGGCTCATTTGCTTTGATTACCTCTTTTGTCTGATGATTCCTATACTCTCCTTTCTTTTCATCTAAGGTCATAATAAAGATTTTATCAATATACTTTATGTGCTTTTTGAGGACTTCAATGATTTTGGATATTAAGGTGGGTTCATCAAAGACTAAGTAGGTTCCTTCTCTCACCTCTTTTTTTATCCTTTTTTGAAAATCCTCTAACTTAAAGACCTCTTTACTAATAAACTTCTCTACCTCTTTTCTTAAAGGGTGATGAATGGCAACAATTGCTATTCCAGATATTATTGGAAGGGTATATGCTCTAAATACCAGAAAAGGGAGAAAAAAACAGGTAGAGATTATTATCTGGAAGACATCAAGGGGAAAGAGAGAGATGATTATCAAAACAACAAAGAAGACAGGAAAGAAACCTTCAATTTGAGGCAATATCTCTATTTTATGCAGGGCTTCAATTTTATTAAAACCAAGAAATAATGCTAAGGCAATAAGAGAGACCAGAAGCGAATAGAAATAGGTTCTTTTGATAGGTCTCTCTTCCCATTTTTGTTTAATAAGGGCATAACTCCCGATTAACATCCCGCAAACACTTGATATATGGCTTATATGATGATACAATTCACATCCAAAACGAGGTAGAAGATCAGCTATTCCTCCTGGCAGAGCCACAACGACCCCTAAAGCGAGGTACTTTATGCGATTCGTCTGGAAAGGACTTTTGCTCAAGGAATACCCTCTAAGCAAAAAACCTGTTCCTACAAGCATTAGAATCAGGAAGAATGGATAATATATCTTCCCTCCCACTGGAAAGAACTGTTTGAAATTCTCTATATACCCTACATTAACCAAAGACCCTTTTACATTTACAACCAACAGCAAGAAACCAATGATATATGCCCATGGCAGGAATTTTTTAAACCCCTTATTGACCGGGGTAATAGTTAGAGAAAAATGGAGGTAGAAGATAGGAAAGAGGATTAAGCCTGTGTAGATGACCTTTGCCCAGTAAGTAGCAAGTTTCTGGTCAGAGGTCAAATAGAGATTTGCAAGTCCAAAGCTCCAGAGAGCCAAAGAGAGAGTGAAAAGAAAAAATATCTGTTTTGCTTCTTTCTTGAGACTCCTGGCACAAAAAAGAACAATTATTCCTCCAACCAAATCAGCAGAACCAGCAAGATAAGCGAAAATAGAGTAAATCATTTTATCTCCTCTTCGGCATTTCTCCAAAAACTCAAAAAGTTTGTCATAAATATACTTGAGAAGCGATACTTTGTCAAAAAATTTTATTTTTTAGAATAAAGAAGGTATCCTCAATGGTTTTTTTGAACTGTTTTCTTTCAAAGCAGATTAAATTTTCTTGCTTTTTTGTAAGCGTAGTATTAATCTTATGTGGAAGGAGGTTTTATCTTCAAGACTCTCAGCTATATAAAAAGAGATAAAGGTTTTATGGGAAAGGTAATAGGAATTGACTTAGGCACAACAAATTCAGCTATGGCTGTGATTGAGGCAGGAGAGGCAAGAATCATTGCCAATGCAGAAGGTGGAAGGACGACTCCATCCATTATTGGTTTTACCAAAGAAGGAGAGAGGCTTGTCGGGCAATTGGCCAGGAGACAGGCTGTGGTAAACCCGGAGAATACGGTCTATTCTATCAAAAGGTTTATGGGGAGAAAGTTTTCTGAGATTGGTCGTGAAAAGACTGAGGTTCCTTTTAAGGTCATAGAGGCTAAGAATGGGGATGTCTGGGTTAAGGCAGGAGATAAGGAATACTCGCCACCAGAGGTATCGGCT
>Ga0180007_10007271_pt1 | contig 10513 bp, 10 predicted proteins | sample MM_PC_MetaG_FD_121122 | JGI IMG/M metagenome (GOLD analysis project Ga0180007, IMG submission 121122) | Groundwater microbial communities from the Aspo Hard Rock Laboratory (HRL) deep subsurface site, Sweden - MM_PC_MetaG | ecosystem: Environmental > Aquatic > Deep subsurface > Groundwater...
ATCTTGGAAAGGCAACGTAGTAACCTGTATCGGACGATTACCTTCTTTGGGAAGAATTTCTTCGCTTATCACGGGTTTTTTAATCTCTATGGCTTTACGGATGGCGCAACCCGGACATGCCGTATCTCTGTCCGTGAAATATTCGTAACATTTCTTACCCTCAAAATCCCCATAAATCTTCTTCCAGGCCGAATCGATATATTTCATGTTAAAATCGGAATCAATAATATCAATTCCGGTTTTCGTGGCTCCGAGTATAAATTCTATACGCTGCGCCAGGATGTTAACCTCCTCCTGCGCCTTCGTACGCTCTAACACTTCTTTATTGAGCTTATCTATAGAGGTGGTTGAGTTTCTTAAATATGCGGTCATTTTGTCAAATGCGCGGGAAAGCTGCCCGACTTCATCTAAAGACTTCGTACCCACTTTGTAATCCAGATTCCCGCTGTCGATTATTTCAGTTCCCTTGTATAGGGTATTAATCGGGCCAATGACAAGTCTGGCGACGAATATCCCCGATAACCACCCGGCAAGCGGTATTATAAATAGAATACACAGGAAGACCATGCGTATCCAAAACAGGGGCCGGAATGCCTCTTTTTCATCTATCTCGGCTATCACTGCCCAACCCATCTCGGGGATGTATTCGTGCGCTCCAATGACCGCTACACCGTGGATATCAGGAGTAATGTCTATTTTTTTCTCTGCTGTGAGTAAATGTTCTTTTTTTTCATGCAAATGCGCCTTGATTACTTCCTTATTATGCAATTTAAGTTTCAGGATCACATCTACTTCAGACTTGTAAGGGGTAATCAAATACCCATACTTATTGACAATATAAATCGCACCTGTCTGCCCCAAGCCGATTCTACCTTTTACGATATCATACAGAATATTCAATCTCCCCTTCGCCTGAAGCACGCCTAAAAATTCGCCAGTCTGAAAGTCTGTAAACGGCACGGCTATAGACATAAGAAAATCTTCATAGGTCTTAGAATAATACACATCCTTCAAATAGGCGCCCTTTTGTCCGCCGAGAAAAGAGGCATCCATGGATTGATCTTTTCCGACATTATCTTCGTTGCAGGAAACTACCACCTTCCCTTCTCTATCCATGAGCTGGAATTCAGCTATCGAAGGATTCGCCAACACGGCCTTCTTAAGCATACCCTTCGCCCGTTCAAAATATTCCCGCCCTTGTTCATCTTGGGGATCTACTTTTAAAATGTTCTCCAGGACCGTGGCTTGTGATAACTGCATCACGGAACTTTTTAACACCGCAAGGTAAGTTTCTATGTGCGCCGACCGCGAAGAGACCGCGGTGAATAAGTTATCAGAAATAACTTCTTGCAAAATAACTTTTGCGTTAAAATAAAGCACTGACGCACCGATAACCGTAAACAATAAAGCGGCAATAAAAAAAGCGGCACTTATTTTATTTGCTATCTTCATACAGTTCCTCTAGTAGCCTATTAGTTACGGATTTTGTTGCGTCCGGCTTTTGAGAAATCCTCTTATTGGCTAATTTAATCTCGGTAATAATGTGAAAAGCCTGCGCCCATTGTTGTTGTTGCTCGGGAAGACTTTGTGTTTCATAATCTGCCCACTTAAGCCCTTGGACTTGTTCCCTGTACTGCGCAGAAGTAATCTTGTAATGACTCGCAATAATTTCACTGGCTTCAAGCGGATGCTCCCGGTAATAAGCAAGGGCTTTAAACCAGGAACGCATTATTCCCCTGACTAACCCAGGATTATTCTCAACAAGATCGCTTCTGACATTCAAAGTATCTATGATTATGCCCGGATAATCTTTGGTGCTTGCCAGAATATGCGCGCCCGGCCTCTTGAGCGCTTCTGTAACCTGGGGTTCCCAGGTTACGCAGGCATCGGCTTCTCCCTTTAAGAAAGCATCGGCTACTTCTTCCGATCGCTTAGGCACTATTATTACTACGTCTAAAGGCATCATATTTTTGGATAGCAGAAACGATAAGAATACCTCCCCGACATCATCCCTTGTCAAAACAATTCTTTTACCCGCCAAATCCTCAAGACTCCTGATATCTTCTGTTACAACTATTGCATCGCTGCCGGAGGATTGGCCAATCTCCATAACCGCCATAATCGGCGCACCCTGGGCAACCTTTGAAACAAGCAAATCAAGAGTCCCTGCCTCGCAATCAAGCATGCCCTGTTTAAAAGCATCGCGCCGGGCGGAATCTAATTGCTCATCAACAAAATCAAGCTCCACTCCTTCCTCTTTGCAGAAACCTTTCTCCTGGGCAAGATAAAACAGGCCGTAACCGACCCATTGCGGGAAAGCGATAGTAACAATAGTACACTGCGGTTCCAGCGCCTGTCTGGAGCAGCCTGCGCTGATTGCGAATAAAATACAGAATACGGGCATCAGAATTTTTCTCATTTATTTCTTTTGCTCATTTTTCAACTGCTCAATCTCTTTCTTAAGCTCAATGATGCGTTCCTCCCTGCCCACGCTTGCTTTATAAAATACTTCCAATTCCTGTAAGCGATTCTGCTTCTCTTCTTCATTCTTCTTTCGTTCGGAAATATCCAATGCCGCAAAAACTAGTCCTTTGAATAATCCTTTCCCGGTTAACACTGTTCCGATAAGAAACACATCCAAAAGCCTGCCGTCTTTATGCTTCCAGACTATCTCCATCGAAACGCTGTCTTTTTCTTCTAATACCTGGTAGAATTGGCTGGCGACGCGGCTATAGGCATCTTCGCTCTCGTAAAATATAATGGCGCTCTTTCCAACTATATCCTCTTTCTGATACCCGGTCATTTTCAGGAGGTTATCATTTACCCATTCTATATGCCGGTCGCAGACGATGCCTAAACCGACCGGCACAACAGAAACAATGCGCTGGAACAGCTCTTCCCTTTTTTTTAGTTCTTCTTCTATTTTCACTTTCTCTGTAATATCTTCTCCGGAACATAAGATTCCGGTAGGGCCCGCACTTTCCTCTTCCAACACTTTATTATGCCAGGCGATAAATCTTTCTTGGCCGTTTTTAGCCACGACCCTATTCTCAAAACATTCAAATGATGAATCTAGCTTTTCCTGCATAAGCCTTTTGAAAACATTTTTTACGGCCGGCCTTTCTTTTTCCGGTATAAAATTTTCGAACCAATCCCTGCCAATAATCTCAGCCTCGGGATAGCCTAAGATACTGCATCCTTTGTTATTGATAGTCCGCACCTTCCCATCGGGATCAAGAACCAAAAACATTACTCCAGCAACATCAAGGTACCGCTGGGCCCTATTCTTTTCTTTTTGTAACACCTCGATAGAAACAGTAGAATGCGCCAAGTCCCCGGCCATCTTATTGACGGCAGACGCCAGAATGCCGATTTCGTCTTTGCACAAATCCTCAATAGCAATCCGCTGTTCGAAACCTGCTTTTCCATCGGCGATATCCTGAATCTTTTGAATAACGAGTCGTATGGGATTGACAAACTTTCTAGAAATAACCATGACAATTACGATACTCAAGATAATTACCACCAAGGGGATGGCCAATGCCGTCCACAGAAAAGAGATAATTGCCTTGTTTTTGTTCTCGATAGTCGTAGTCATGCAGAAAATCCAATCCCACGGCTCATATATCTTAAAAACGCACCACATGCGCTTGCCGTCAATTGAACGATACTCAAACTCGCCTTCCTTATTCTCCCGAATATAGGCGAGGGCATCCTGGCCGAAAATATTGGCGTTCTTCTTCAACCCCGCTTCCCAAGGGGAATATGCCGGTATAAGCACAATCTTTCCGTTGGTTTCAATAATAAAGGGGAAGGTAACGGCATCTTTATCTTCCCGGTACTTAATGCGTATTTTATCCTTCACCCTCGCCTTAGACTCACTTTCATTCTCGTATATGCCTTCAAAGAAAAGCTCATTTTGTTCATACGCCAAGAAGATGAAGCGGTTGATTCCCTCCATGAAAAGCCTTTTCTGGAGGTCATGGGTCGCTTTGTTGAAAACCGTAAGGCTGATGGATTCAAGCAAAAAACTCAGGATTATAACAATACCCGTGGTTATCAGCGAAAATCTTGTTGCCAGCTTCATACTGGAATTACCTCTTTCAATGTATCAAAGGCCTATTAAAAATTATTCTTTAATTTGGCTTTCCAATCCTCAATAATCCTCTGGTAGGTGCCGTTATCCTTGATCGCAGCAAACCCCCGGCTGAATATATCCCGCCATCCCTTGGCCTCGGGATGCGTTTCTGAAAAGGCGATATAGAGATCGATACGCGTTGCCTTGCCCACCGGATTGATTTTTCCCTGAATACCGAGTTGAGGAATAAGATAATCGGCAACCCTATCGAAGAGCACAACGAAATCCAGCCTCTTGGCGAGCAATTTTTTGATGATAATCGTGTCGGTCTTTGAGTATTCCTTGACCATCTCTGTATTCAAATCAATGACATCCCCATACCCATACCCCTGGGTGAGCCCTATCTTCTTGCCTGCTACTTCCGCTACGCTGTTTATTATGCCCTGATAGTCGGAAAGGGCATAGAAAAACCCGTCGGAAGAGAAGAGCGGCTCATCGTGCCAAAGGTATGCCTCTTCGATCTCTTGCGTCCGGGGGGCATCAAAACAACCGATGGCTAAGCCGTCCTTGACCATATCCATGCCCCGGTCGTAATTCATGCTATCGAATTCAACCGTGACATTCTCCGCGGCGAATGCCGCCCGGGTAAGATCTACCGCAATCCCCCGCGGTCCGTCTTCAAACTTAGCGGAATACGGGAACCAATCGTCTTCCGCAATAATCCGCACCGTCTCGGCATACGCGGCAGAAGAGACGAAAAAAATAAGTGCTGCCAAAAGCTGCATGGTCCGCAGTAATCTCATCACTCTCCCTCCTGTTCTTAAGAACAACCTTTCCCTCTAAAAGTTCACCCCTGCCCATAAAATAAACTCGGTTGTATCTTGGTCATCTCCGGCGTAGCTCCGAGCTGCTTCTAAGGGATGGGCATAACCAAATTCTGCTCCTGAGAAAAACCACTCATTAGGGAAATAATCGAATATAATATTGACCTCGTGCGACCATCTTTTCCCTGCCCCCGCATTAAGCGGACGGTCCAAAGCAAGATAGAAATATTGGCCTCTCAAAAGGGTATCTTTGGTGGGAGACAACCCTAATTCAGTCATAATCACCTTTTCGTTATAATTACTTAAACTCCAGGAATTGATATCCCCGATAAGCCATTTTCCCGCGCTGTGAAACCCGAAGAACATCGGGTCAAAGGCCTCATTCTTATCCGTATCCGGATCATCACCGGGAAGATAGATATAACTTCCTTTCAGGTAAGGAGAAAAGCGTATTTTGGTGAAAGACAATTTCGTATCCATGTGCCCCCCGATAGCCAATCTATCCTGCCGGGATCCTGTCAAGGCATAGTCTTTTACCTTAGTCCTTCCCATCTCTTCTACAATCTCTCCCTCGATGGTCAACTGGGGTAAAAATTTCGAATCCGGCCAAAAATCAAAAGGATATGACCATCTTTGACTTATGGCCAGGGTATCGCTTTGCAGCACGGAGTCATCGTCTTTAAAAAATATACCCAGGTCCCAGGCCCCGTATTTTTCTTTTTCCAAATGCAGATTAGTCCCGTAGAGAAGCCGCTTGCCCGTGCGCGCGGTTGCGTCAGTTAAATAGGTCTCATAACTTTTATAGTCCTGGTCAGGCATAGCGGCAAAACCCTCTAATTTTATCGGCCCATCCTCGTATGCCGCTTTTATGGCGTAAAAACTTGCTATCGGGGCTGACCAGGCCGCCCTGGAGTCAGGATAACCGTCGCAGATGAGAAATCCGTCGCCAAACTTAAGGTTCTGCCGTCCGACAGTCATAGAAAGTGGCGAATCTAAAATATTCTTATAGACAAGATTGGCCAATTCCGGCTCCACCACCCAATCGTCGGTAGTTACTCCCGTAAAATCCCCGGGGTCTCCGATTGCATTCTGGGCAGTCAATAATATATTAGCGGATATGTTTTCGCTAAGCGTCGCTTCCACGCCTATTTTAGCAATACTCTCAAGGCCATAGGAACTGGTCGTTCCGAAATAACTGGAATCCTGGCTTACATAATACTCCCAGAGGCTGCCATAGAGCCTTATCTTATCTGCCCAGGCCGCTGGCTTCTTCGCTACTTTTTCCTCTAGGCTTACCAGCCGCTGTTCAAGCACCCCCGGCATAGCCTTTGTTTTTTCGCTCTCTAATTTCTCAATCTTATCACGCATTAATTCCATCTGCTGCTGCATGGTTTTTAGTTGTTCCTTCAGGTCGGAAATCTCATCCGCCCGTCCAGACGCCGCAACGCAAAGACTAGCCGCTGCCACAACGCATACATAGACAACTACCTTTTTCATTACCGGCTTCTTTAAAAGCTTCTGGTAGTCATATGCCATCGTATGCCTCCCTGTGGGATGACTGCTGAAAGCTGACAGCCGAAAGATCTTCCGCTATTTTCCCAGCTCCTTTTTCAACTGCTCAATCTCTTTCTTAAGCTCAATGATTCGCTTTTCCCTACCGACGCTTGCTTTATAAAATATTCCCAATTCCTGCAAACGCTTCTGCGATTCTTTCTCCAAACTCTTGCGTTCGGTAATGTCTACTCCCATTAATACTAACCCTTGTAATAGAACCATCCCCTCCCTTAATGGTCTTATCACACCATTCTATCTGAAATTCACGCCCATCCTTAGCAATAATAGCATTAACATTGCCTTTGGTTTGGATAGCGCTTATGTCATTATGAAATACTTACATATATTTGTATTGGCCTCTTTTGGGTTGAATGTTTCAAACTAATCCTTTACCCTTAACCTCGTCCAAACGGTATCTTGAAAGCTGTTCCATATACAGGTTAATTTTTGACAATACGACTCTGAGAATCCAATACTATTATAATGGCCGGTGCGGTATTAAAGATATTCTCAAAAAGTTATTTTTGTTCTTGCAGCTTACTCTCAAGCCGCGCACAATCAGGTTCCAGCGTCTCAAGCCCCGCGATACGTTCCTTCAAAAGCGTTATCTCATTGATTAATTCTTCTTTTGTTTCATTATTGTGCGTCATGATTTCTCTCTTCCAAAAAATAGCCAAGGTCTTTACTGCTACAGACCTTGGGTCAATTTTTTAGCAATTAAAATACATAAAGGTGTGTGCACCTTGATAGATCCCCTTGCCGTCACATCCTTTACACAACACAAAAATCAATGATTACTAAACTCATCTAATTACATGCTACTCTTAATGATACATAAGTCAATAAGTATTACGACTCCTGCCAGGAAAGCATCTCTTTGGCGTCGCGGTCGTATACGCACGTGATATGCTTCTCTACCTGCCTGGAGTAACCGGTTACTGCAATGCGAAAGACCGACCCCTTAAAACACAACCAAGGGGCGAGCCTATCGAAGAACGCCTTTTCATCTTCCGTAAGCCCTTGCCGAAAAGAAGCCATATCGGTAATCGGCATTCCTGCCGAAGCGAGCCTAAAACTCTTAAGCTTATTGGCTACGCTGATTGCCAGCTGTCGTTGTTCCCCAATCGCGAAAGCTTCGACAAAAACATCCAAGAGCTCATCAGATACCGTATTAATATTAACCTTTCCGTCGCCATAAAGAGTAACCGCATCCTTAATCAAGTCAAAGGCCTGCATAGCCATGGTTTGATACCGGGGATCTCTTATTACTTCTCGATAATAATATTCCAAAACGGCATGTAATTCGAAGAGATTCTTAAGGGGCGCACCCTTGGCTTGCGAAAGAGTGCTATCGGCAGCTACCCATCTCGATAGAATATCGGCAATCCCATTAACCTCTTCTTCCTCTACTCCCCGTTTTCTTAGCAAAAGTGCAAGCAACATCATCCCCCTGCCATCCATCGTATTGATATTAAGCCTTCGTGATTCATCCTGAAGGCCTAACTGCCGAGTATCGCGCCCAAAACCCTCGGAAAACTGGAAGTATTCTATCCGGAATCCTTCGGGAAGATTTTGCTGAGTGCGGAAAGAGAAGACGTCTTCGGGGAACCTCCCCTCTACACGCACCCCGCATTCCGACGGGGTATCATATTGTTCTGTGACAAGATCAAGAGAGTCTTCCTGCAGGAGCGCACAGGCATAGCGTACCCCTGCGCGCGCAAGGCTGTGTGCCTGAAGATCATCGAGTTGGTACCGCGCAAGCTTCAGGCTTATCGAAACACGGTGCGCTAAGCCGACGGCAAAAAGCACCAGGACCACTAAAACCCAGATAGTTAAGATTAATACGGAACCTCGTCGTTTCACTACCGTTGCTGCCCCCCCAAGGCAAGAGCAATTACCTTCGTCAACACTGAACCCTGTTGGCCCCGTACTCCTCCCAGAGTCAAATCGACTCTTATTGCAATCGGCAGATCGTGTTTCTGACTGGCTGAACTTGCCGCAGGCCAACTCTCCTGCCAAATAAACGGCCTCTCAGAGGAATCTCGCGCAACCGCGTAAGAAAAACGGACATCTTTAATTAAAGTAGATAATTCGTCGCGGATAGAGCCCGCATCAGGAAGAAGCGCGTCTACCCCGGCCTTAGAGGCCCGCGTAAATACCGCGCTATCGAATTCATAAGCGACATGCGCTATTTCAGAAAAAGAGACTCCTTGATTATCGTAACGCTTGACCACCGTAAAGAAAGAAGACCTTCGACTATCTCCCATAAAGTAACTATCTTCCTGCGAATACGCAAAGGAACTGGTAAGGTCTAGTGCCATTCTTTTAAAGATAAGCCGCGCGGTCTGATCACGCTGCAAAGAGGCATTGATAGAGCGATAGCTTAACAATCCGCCCTGGAAGGATCCGTAAAGAGTAACGGCAAGGATAGTAACGATGGCTGCAGAGATAAGAAGCTCAACGAGGGTAAAGCCGAAGCGACGAGAGATCTTCATAAAGGTCAGGGTTTAAACAGATAGGTGAAGAATCGCACGGAATTCTTTTCTTCTCGGGCCTTTTCAGGCCAACTAATCTGGAGCCGGTAAGGCACCAGATTCAAGATAAGCGGCTCCTCCACTGTCTCTTGCAACTCAAAGATTCTTTCCCCTGCGCGGCGAGTTTCGCTTCTCTGAAAGGGGCTGCCGGCACTATACCGCCTATCTGCGGTGAAAAGTTTTTCTTCTGCGAACATCGCGGCAAGACTAAGGTTGTGGGACAAGGACGCAGCGGCCAGAGCCCTCAGGAACGATTGATAGACAAAGACAATCCCTATCGCAAGTATCGCGAAGGCAACAAGCACCTCAAGAAGAGAGAATGCGCTATTTGACTTTAAGTGCACCCACGACTCCTTCTGAAATTAATGAGACTTTCTTGCCAGCCTTATCTTCACACATAAGAGAAAAGTTTTCTATATGGCCGTCTGGAAAGAAGAGTACGCGCATTTTTCCTTCCGGCGCCATCGCACAACGCAACTGTTCCGGAGTCCGACTGATCCGCGCCCATCGGGAGGTTAGGGGAATCCAGGAAGTCTCTTCCTGCACAAAAGAAACAAATTGCTGCTTTTGCGTATCGATGGTTAAAGAATGGATCTTCCCTTTTGCCACCGAAGAACCTTGAAGGTAATTACAGAGATAGAATAAATCCTTGATAAAACCCTCGACTTCTAAACCTTGGAAGAAACCACGGAAGGAAATAAGCACTCCCGTAGTGATGATCCCAATAATTATCACCACTACCAAAAGTTCAATAAGGGTAAAACCTTTCTTACCAATTCTCCACATCGTCACTGTCCCCTTCTACCCCGTTGGGGCCGGCGGAATAGAGATCGTAATCGTTGGCATGGGAACCGGGACAACAACTATAATGATAGGCATTCCCCCAAGGATCCTTAGGGTCTTTTTTGATATAAGGGCCTTTCCAATCGGAGAGTGACGCGGGGTTCGTGCGCAACGCAGCTAACCCTTCCGAAGTAGTCGGATATCGGCCGCAATCTACCTCAAACATATCCAAGGCCAACGCGATATTCGCACTGATATCGGTATTGCCTGCCGCGACGCGCGCTTCATCGGACCTGCCGGCTAAGCGCGGCATGACCATAGCCGCAAGTATCCCTAAAATGACGATCACCAGCATCAACTCGATCAACGTAAAGCCTTTTTCTTTACTGCTCATCTTATTCCCCTTTCGTTAACGGATAGAAAGATTAATCTGAAAAATAGGCAGAAGCATGGAGAGCACAATAAAACCTACGACCGTTCCCATAATAAGAATAATAACCGGCTCTATCATCTTCACCATAGTAGAAACCACGCGCTGCGTCTCTTTCTCATACTCATCGGCAATACGCAACAGGGATCCCTCCAACGCGCCTGTCTCTTCACCGATTGCGATAATATTGACCACCAGATGCGGAAAATACTTGGAGCCCCGCAGCGTGCCCGAAAGGCTCTCTCCTTGGGTAATTTTCTCGCGGCAGGAGAGTATCTCTTTGCGCAAGACCGCATTCTCAAGGACCGAA
>Ga0180007_10007272_pt1 | contig 10512 bp, 14 predicted proteins | sample MM_PC_MetaG_FD_121122 | JGI IMG/M metagenome (GOLD analysis project Ga0180007, IMG submission 121122) | Groundwater microbial communities from the Aspo Hard Rock Laboratory (HRL) deep subsurface site, Sweden - MM_PC_MetaG | ecosystem: Environmental > Aquatic > Deep subsurface > Groundwater...
AAAAAACAACATCAGCAGAGGAACAATTACCCCAAAAGGAGCCTCTTTCTTAAAATGCCAATGCGCCTTAAATCCATATCGATAAACACCCCAAATCTTATGCTCAACATCACAATCCAAAAGCCCTGCCGCCCACTTCTTAGAAAAAACATGAACTCCTATTATCAAAACCGCAAACACCGCTCCTCGCAAAACCATCCCCCACTCCCCCTTAATAACAAACCCAAAAACTATAACTACAAACAACACCAACGCCCCCGCCAAAATCTGCGCCCATTCGCCTTTTCTCATCACCAATCAAAACAAACACAATTAATAAACATTATGCCCCAACTAAGAAATCACTTTCTACTTCTAATAAAATAGTAAAATAGTAAGATAACAAAAACCACCAAAAACACTTCAAGCATAAATAACCCAATTCTTGAAAAAGAAAATATCTTCACCGTTTTCTCAAGTTCAGCCAATACCTCTTGATTAATTTGTGATTTTCTAGATAAGCTCCAATCAAGATACAACGACACAACACTATTAATCGCACTTAAAATCAATGCTACAACTAAAGCATAAAAACCAGATTTCCTTAGCTCCTCTTTCATCTTACTAATTAACTTCAACAATATTTAATATTTTCTCATGTTCTTTGTTAACAAATCCCTTCCTATAAAAACATATTTCCCCAAAGCATAAAGTATAAATACTACATCTCACAATTTTAAACATGCTCAGAATAAAAAAAATCAGCGAGATAGTCGGCAAATACGTCCACACTTCTGACGGCGATTTCTTCGGACAAGTCGACGACGTAAATCTCGTCGACAATAAAATCGACGGCTGGAAAATCAAAATCGGCTCAGGCTTCATGTCAATGTTCGGCGGCGCAAAAGGAATCATCGTCCCCCACCAATTCGTCCGAGCAATCGGCGATATAGTAATCATAAACAAAAACTCCCTCCCATCTTCAGAAGAACCAGTTGAAATGCCTGCAGAAATAAATGCAGGAGAAATGTTTTAATTTTCAATAAAATATTTGCATGCGCTGAAACGCAGAGCGTTTCATTAAATAACATTTGCGAAGCAAATGCAATTCGCATACAAAAAGAAATATTCTTACCACTCATCAAATAAAAAACATTTAAATAATCCATTTATCTAATTATTCCATGGCGTTTGAATATGGAGGTGCAACTATTTTATCAAGTCCCCTGTTCGTAACCACAATCCTTCCATTTCTATTAATCTTCACAATCGTCTTCGCAGTCCTGCAAAAAGCAAAAATTTTCGGCGGAGACAAAAAACAAATCGACGCAATCGTTGCACTAGTCGTAGGATTATTAGCAATCTCATTCAGATACGCAGTAGGAATAATTGTAGAACTAATTCCTTTTCTCGCAGTCTCATTAGTAATCATAGTCGTCCTGATGATTCTCTTGGGCTCTTTCCATCCAGAAGGAGAACTAACACTTCCAACACCGATAAAATGGATACTCATTGTCCTGTCAATGCTGGCATTAGTAATCGCAATATTATTGATAACCGGATTCTGGAACACCGCCTACGACTACATCGTAATAGAAGGAGGCTCCGGCTTCCTAACAAACTTAATATTCATCGTCGTAGCTGCCGGAGCAATCGCAGCAGTTATCTGGGGCGGCGGGAAAACAAGTTCGAAAAAAGAATAAATATATAAACAAAACTCAACTAAAAATAAAATGATAACTCAAACAATTAAAAGAATAATCCTCAGAGGTTGTGCATAATGGCAATATACGGTTCACTGCAAAACATCTTCTATCAATGGGAATACATGGGAGTATTTGACTACCTCCTGCCTTTCCTCTTAGTCTTCGCAGTTGTCTTCGGAATTCTCTCTTCAACAAAATTCCTCGGCAAAAATAGAGCTGTTTATGTAATAATCGCAGTTGTTATCGGATTGCTGACACTAAGATGGCAGTTTTTCTTCAGTGAATTCCTGGCAGAAATCTTCCCGCGTCTGGGAATCGGCCTTGCAGTAATCCTGACATTATTAATTTTAGTTGGAATGTTCATCGCAGAAGACGAAACAAGATACTGGGGCTGGGGCTTAGCAACAATCGGAGCATTAGTCGCAATCATAATATTCTACCAGACATTCGACAGACTCGGCTACACTACCTGGGGCTTTGGCGGAGACACCGCCGGATTAATAGTTCTGGCAATTCTATTAGTCGGAGTAATCATCGCAGTTGCCGCATCTGGCGGGAGAAAAGGAGAAAGAGACAAAGAATATGGTAAATCTATATGGCTCCCATGGGTAAACAGAGACTAAAATGGCAGCTGACATTTCTGCAATAACATACTTCGCACCCATCGCCGCTTTCTTAATTGTTTTCATAATTTCATTTGCAATCTTTTGGAAGATAAAAATCCTCGGAGACAGTCAATTCGTAAACATCTTCGTCTCTTTCCTTATCGCAGCAATTTTCGTTGCAACAGCAGGTGCAAGACAATATGTCCAGGTAATTATCCCATGGATAGCAATTCTTTTAGTTGCGTTAGTATTCGTCTTGGCAATAACCGGCTTTATCGGTAAAGAAGTCGCCTTCACAAAAGGAATTGGTATAGCGTTTCTAATACTTTTTGGTTTAGTTTTCCTAATCTCTGCATTTGTCGTGTTCTCTAATTTAATCGTCGGCTATCTCCCCGGCCCCCTCTTCGGCTGGAACACCGACCCCAACACAACATACGCACTAAGCTGGCTCTACTCCCCAAGAGTTGCCGGTGCAATCTTATTAGTTATTATATCAGCAATCGTCAGCTGGATTTTAGTCAAAGCAAAATAAAATCATAACTTTCTCTCCATCCTAACAGCAACTATCTTAAACCCAAACTTCTTGCATAACTTGATAGAAGGATTATTCTTAACAAATATTCCTCCAGAAACAGATTTAACTTTCCTCTTCTTCAACCAACTTAACAACTCCTTCATAATCTTACTACCGATTCCCTTTTTTCTAAAACTCTTCTTAATATAAACCATAGTTATCTCTGCCTTTTTCTTGTCTCTCTTTAATACCATCACATCCCCAAATCCAACAACTAAACCATCTTCTTCAACAACTACCAAATAATTACTTTTAGATAAAATATCTTTTCTAAAACCTTTCAATCTATCTTTTCTCCATTTCGTAAGTTCCTTCTCAATATCCTTCCTTGATCTACTAGGAAACTGTATCCTTACTTCATCTATACAAGAACCAACATAAATTTTATCAATCTCTTTCAAATCTTTTAACCTTGCTTTTCGAATTGCCATAATAACTATATTTTCTTCCGATTAACAGCCTTAAAACTCTTCTGCGTCTCAACTAGCTCTTTCTTCAAATTCTTCACATCTCCCAAATACTCTCCAACTTTCTCTAAAATAGACAACTGCAGTTTATCAATAATCTTTTCCATCCTTCTTAATCTCTCGTTTAAACTTTCAATCCTTGCTTCAGCAACAGTTCTAAAATCTAAAGTCCTTTCCAAACTTTCCCTCATTTGCGCCATTTTCTCACTCACAACTTGTTCTGCAATTTCTGTAATAACATCAGAACTCATCCCTTCTTGATACTGTTGATATTCCGGATACCCTCCGCCCCCATACCCCCCTCCAACATCTCCATATCCGCCACCAGCCCCGTAACCTTTGTCAGCATCATAACCTCCACCTCCAATTTCTCCTCCAGCCCCGTAATCCTGATACCCTCCTCCTGCAGCCATCGACGGTTCCATACCCTCATAACCTTCTTGTTGCATCGGTGCTTGCTCCTGCACTTGCTGTTCTCCCTGATACTGCGGAGGCTCATACATTCCCTGCCCTCCAGAAAAATCCTGCTCCTGCATCTGCTGCTGAACCTGTCCTTTTTGTCTGCCCGCAATCCTACCATCAATCGGATTAGAAACAGCTTCCTTGATATCTGCCTGCGACACGGCATCAGAAATCTCTCTGTCAGAAACGCCTTGCTGTCTCAATGAATTCATAATGGCCTGGTCAGACTGTCCAGACGCCTTCAATCTACGGACATCATCAATTACACTCATCCCTTGCCCCCTCTTAAAATATCAAATTGTCTTTGCAAAATCATCAAGTCCTCCTCTCCAACACTCTTATCAACTTTTTCCATCACTCTCTGCAACAGTTCCTTAATCCGCACATTCTCCTCTTTTAATCTAACAACAATTCTCTTCATCTCCTGTATTTCATTAAAACTTTTTTCTCTCTCGCTAATCAGCCCTCCCCCAACCAAAACCATCCTGTCCTTCAAAATCCTCTGCTTCTCTTCCAAATCACGAATACGAGTATTAATATCGGCAAAAAAATCCTGCCCCGAATATTCCATCATCTCATTTGCCATGCCTTTCCTAATATTTCAGAGTTTAAAATGTTTTGCACTTTCAAATAAAATAATTATATATTTCGTCCACTATACTCTAAAAATTACTATGTATAAATCTTCCGTTTCAGACCCAATTGTGTTATCCAATAATTATTTCTCTTCGACAAAAACTGATTACTGCCAAAACACAAAACTATTTTAATCCCCTCCAACTCCCATAACCATGCTATTCAAAAAAGCCGCCGCCCTCTTCGCAACAGAAATCGAAAGAAGACAAGGAGAAAACGTCCTCTATGTAAACTATCTCGGTTCTCCCTTTGCACCTTCCCTATCAGAAAACCCTCAAGTTATGGCAAGAACCATCGACTCCTTAGCAGAAAACCCTGCGGTATCAAGACTTGTTTTCGTCCAGCAAAGAAACTACTCCTACCCTTCAGAACAAATTCTCCAGCTTGCAGAAATCGCAAGATTATACAACTTCCTTGCAAAACAAGAAGAAATCCTCTCCCCAAGAAAACTCTCAATGTTCGGCAGTCTCCCCGAAGTCCACGAAGACCTCCGCTACCTATTAGAACTTCTAAAAAGAGACCCCATCACAGCATGCCAGGAACTCAAAAAAAGAACAAAAGAACTAAGACAGCAGATGGAACAAGGCCCTGTCCAGGACCAAAACTCCCTCGCAAATTACACAAGAACATTAGAAAGATTCCTCTCACTTTTAGAAAACACAAAACTCATAAAAAATAATCTTCAGTTAATCTCAATAAACCCCTTCGGAAAAAGAGAAATTTATAAAAATATTTTCAGACCAGAAATTCTCCCAAACTTTACATTTACGAGACTGGCAGCGCAATTGCCCAAAGACGCAGAACTTATTGACCAATATGAAATAATCGCAGACGAAGAAGAAATAACAATCACAATCCTGAAAAAACCCAACGACCCAAAACATTTCTACCACGTCATGCCTCCTGAATATGCGTTAAACGAAGACCACCATAATTTGTTAAACCTCGCGAGAAACGTCCTCACCGAACACCGTCCCAAGGCAGAAGAATTCACAGACCCGGAAAGAACAAGACAAGTATTCCTTAACATCTCCAGAGACATGCTCTTAGAACTTTCAAAATCAAAAGGAATCTCCCTAACACACAGAGAACTAACAAGTCTGGCAAGAATTTTAGTAAGGCACACCATAGGATTCGGCTTAATAGAAGTTCTATTAATGGACACAAAAATCCAAGACGTCGTCCTCAACGCACCAATAACTCAAAACCCAATTTTCATAAGACACGAAAAATACGACGAATGCGTAACAAACATAATCCCGAGTTTTGAAGACGCAGATTCATGGGCAGCAAAACTAAGACTGCAATCCGGCAGACCCTTAGACGAAGCAAACCCTGTCTTAGACACTGACTTGCTGTTAGAAAAAGCAAGAGCAAGAGTCGCAGCAATCACAGCCCCGCTATCACCAAGCGGTCTGGCCTACGCATTAAGAAGACACAGAGATCAGCCATGGACACTTCCTTTATTTATCAACAATAAAATGATAAACTCATTCACAGCCGGCTTGCTCTCATTTATGATTGACGGCTCAAGAACTCTCCTCGTCGCTGGAACACGTTCATCAGGTAAAACTTCCCTGTTAGGTTCCTTAATGCTGGAAATCATGCCCAAGTTCAGAACAATAGTAATCGAAGACACCTTAGAACTCCCTGTCGACGCACTGAGAAAAATCGGCTACGACATCCTAAGACTAAAAGTCCGTTCAGCCCTAACCTCTGGCACAACAGAAGTAGAAGCAACAGAAGGAATCAGAACTTCATTACGTTTAGGAGATTCTGCTTTAATAGTTGGTGAAGTTCGTTCCGAAGAAGCAAAAGCACTTTACGAAGCAATGAGAGTCGGCGCCCTGGCAAATGTTGTAGCAGGAACAATCCACGGCGCATCTGCTTACGGAGTCTTTGACAGAATCGTCAACGACTTAAATGTCCCGACAACATCTTTCAAGGCAACAGATCTCGTAATCGTAGCAACCCCAATCAAAACCCCTGACGGACTCCACTCAATGAAAAGATTAACTCAGATAACAGAAGTAAGAAAACACTGGACCAAAGACCCTTTAGAAGAAAAAGGATTTGTCGATTTAGTAAAATACAATGTAGATACAGATGAATTAGAACCAACTCCAGAGCTAATTAACGGCGACTCAGAAATAATCAAAGACATCGCAGGAAACGTCAAGGGCTGGGCAGGCGACTGGGACGCTGTCTATGACAACATCCTATTAAGGGGAAAAGTCAAACAAGAAATCGTAGAAGCCGCAATTAAATTAAAAAAACCACAGCTAATGGAATCAGAATTCAACGCATTAGCCAACGCTATCTTCCATAAAATCAGCAGCGAAGTCACAAAAGAATTCAACACCCCCAAATCCGAAGAAGTCCTCCCTCAATTCAAAGAATGGCTCTACAAAACTGCTGAAGTTTTCTAATTTAATATGAACAAACCTAAAATCTATATTTTCTTTTCAGTGTTGAAAACTTATATACTTTAATATCATCCATCATAATATTTTCATTAATCCACAACTCAGGAACCTTAATTCCTTTCAAGTCTCTAAAATTTTTAAAAACTTTATTTGATTGAAGATACTTATTCCAAATCTTTGTCAAATAAGGCTCAGGAACTTTCATAAATTGGTCCAAACCAAAATGTTTTTTAGTTTCAATAGGAGAAGTATAATTATGTTCTCTTACAAATTTAAAACAATTTTCAGGAATATCAAATTCCAAAACATACTCTGGCTTTATAAAAAATTCAATTTCTTTCATAAAACCACTTTTAACCCAAGATTTTATTCTAAACTTTGGAATTGCACAAATATATTTTAAATTTTGGGCATTTTTAAAATTCCTTCCTAGTTTTCCATAATTTTTCTCGTCATCTTTATCTTGAAAGAAAGGAGTATTTACCTTTAACATTCCAGCCTTTTGTAAGGATTTTAATTTTTTTGAGGTTATTGTATGGATGGCCTTCATATAATATTCAAAAGATTATTTTAATATAAACCTTCTTATTATAATCTAATGTAACAACATCCCTCATCAACATCCCTCATCAACATCCCTTTCCAGATAACAATCTCCCCCAAGCGAAAATGGGAAAGTACAAAGCACGGATTTTCGCGGAAAATCAAAACAAACCCAACACCCTCCTAATTCAATCATAAGCCCTTCCCCTTTTATCAATATCAAAAACAATAATTTCCTGCTTATCCTGGAAAACATAATATTGTATTCTATAAGCACCAACCCTCACACGAAATGCCTTTCCTTTTTTTCCAACAACTCTCACAACCTCATGAGGAAAAGGATTCAACTTTAATTCATCTAATTTTTCCCAAATCCTCATTCTTATTTCTTTTTCAGCTTTTTTAAGAAACTTTTCTGATTTAGAACCTAAGAAAATATTAAACACTTTAATCACCTAACTCTTTTCTTAAATCCTCATACCTCTTAGTTTTTCCTTTTCTGTGTTCTTCAATGGCTTGGTCCAATATGACTTCTTCGTCTGGAGTCATAACTAATTCTATATCAATCATTAGATTTTTTATGAATTGAATTTCTTTTCTCAAAGTCAAAATCTGCCCATACAGCTTTTCCATGTTTATTGTTTCTTGCATAATTTATCGATAATTCTTGGCTATATAAAATTTCCTAAAAGCCACCCCCATCTCTCAAAGACCTACATCTGCAAAACAAAACTCGAAAGAATCGTCAGCGCCAATATCGACAATAAAGCAGTAGCCAAATACAAAATTAACCCGCGGTGCAAATTCCGCGAAGTCTCATATTTCTCCATCAAAATATCCTTCCCTGAATTAACAGTAACCAAAGCCGAAGTCAAAATAAAAATAACCTCGACAATATACAACCCGACAGCAATCTGCAAAAAGTAAGGCGGAATCATCTGACTCACCTGAAACATTTCAATAATATTCCCAAACCCAAATCCAACATCAGCCCCTCCAGCCCCCGCCGTCATAAATTCCAGTCTATTCAAAATAGAGGTTATCATCGCAGCCAGTCCGACAACAATCCCAGCCAAAAGAGGCGCCAGAAAAGTCATGTTAGACTTCATGTCCGAAACAATCTCCGCCAGCAAATCCTTCAATCTCTGGTTAATCTTGTCAATATTCTTAACATATTCAGAAATAGACATCAAAGAACGCGCGGCAATCTTCAAGCCCTTCTTAACTGTCTCAACTAGAATCCTCATAGAAGTTGCAATCAATCCGGAAGGAAAATAAATCATCGCCCCCTGACGCTTATCAAAAATCGCCCTCTCCAAAGACATCCCCAACTGCTGAATATTCTGATTCACAGTGGAAAAAAACAGCGACGAAGCCTGCCCCTGCGTCGATTCAGCAACCTTTCCAAAAGCAATTTCAGCAGGCAGACCATCTCCAATTCTGTTGCCTAACTGAAACAAAGAATTCGCAAACTCTGTCTCCAGTTTCTGCGTATCTTTCCTGGCAAGCACTATCTTCTTAGTCTTTCTAGAATAAGCAATTGCAAAAAACATCCCAAAAGATAAAGGAACAAATAAACTCAAAAGAAGAGCCAGAGGACCAAACGGACCAACCAGCGAGCCATTATCCAAAAGTTTGAAATCAAAAACCATCATATCACCAAGCGCACCCAGCCCAAGCTCCGCAAAAGTATAATCACTCTGCAAGCCCAAAGTATTTGTAATAAAACCAATTTGAAAAATAAACGGCAGCAGCCCAATCAACAGCAAGGGCACACAAATCAATCCGGCAATCAGCCATGGTTTTCTAGAAGTAAACAAATAATAATCAGGATTAAACTCCAGCATCGACGATTCCCCATACCCTCCTGGACGTTTCAGCAAAATCTCTGAAACAATATAAAAAACTCCAAAAGGCACAATTACATTAAACAGCAGAAACACATGCGGCCATTGCAAAATCCCTCCTAATAAAGTAGAAGCCAAAGGCAATAAAGCAAGCCCCAGAGTAGGCAAAATAATACCAAGCATATAAATATTTGTCAACGGCGACCTAATCTCCCGGGAATATTTCAGCATTTTTTCGTAAACACCATCAAGCATAACTCTTAATGCCCTCTCCAAAATCAAAACTCTTCTCTCCTCCGACGGCTCAAACAAAGAAGACTCAATCAAATGAAATGACTCGACAAATTCAGGCGCATAATCTCTCCATCTCTCCAGATAACTCTCCAAAGATTGTTTAATCGTGGAATATTTCCCAATCTCTACATCATAAAATACTTTCTTAAAGTCCAAAGCCAAAGGCCCCTCCAAATGCTGCGACGCAAAACCAATCGCCCGCTCCAGATTAGAAGTATGTTTCATATAAACAACAACATACAAAATCGCAGGAACCATTTGTGCTGAAGCTTTCAGTCTCCACGCATTCGCCAGCCTCTGCGGCATGCTGTAAGTATAATAAAAAACAAACAAGCTGACCATCAACCCCAGAAATCCAAACAGCAGTTGAATTTCCTGAGTAATCAGCCAGATAGCAACAACACTAAAAACAGTTGCAAAAAACACAGTCAGCATCGACAAAACAGATAAAGTCAATGCCTGTGAAGCAGTTACATCCAAATGCGCAATATCCAAATATCTCTGAACCTTCATCCTGTCTTTTTCAGCAATCTTGAGTTTAATCACATTCCCCAAAGACTTCGCCCATTTCGAATACCTGCCCAGTTCAGGAATCATCTCCTGCTTAAATCGAAGATACTCCTGCGACAGCTCTTCCTGATCCACAACAGCATCACCCATCTGCGACTGCAGCTTCCGCTCATATTTAGCTAAAATCTCTTCTGTTGAAGGCGCGCCTGCTGACATTTTCATCTCCTTTTATAACAACAAATTAACGCGAGCCAAATTCACGAAGTGAATTTTAACAATAAGACTCGCGCAACTCAAATTGCGAGTCCAATTGCGAGCGTTAAATTGTTTGTTTATATATCCCTACAAAAGAAATCAGATGTTATAAATTTACTCTTTCAAAAGTAAGTGGGACAGGATCACTTAACCTTCTTTTTAGTTATTATAACATATGCTCTTCTTTTTAGAAATCTTTTTGGAACAT
>Ga0180007_10007273_pt1 | contig 10511 bp, 17 predicted proteins | sample MM_PC_MetaG_FD_121122 | JGI IMG/M metagenome (GOLD analysis project Ga0180007, IMG submission 121122) | Groundwater microbial communities from the Aspo Hard Rock Laboratory (HRL) deep subsurface site, Sweden - MM_PC_MetaG | ecosystem: Environmental > Aquatic > Deep subsurface > Groundwater...
AATGAATAAAATCCGCATCCGCAAAAATCCAAAATACAATTTACACTTCTATTCAGATGACGATTATATTTTACAAAAACTAATTTATTATTCTGAAAAGACCGGCTGGACCCCAAAACAAATAATTATAATGGCGTTAGAGGAATATATTTACGAATTAGAAAAAAATGGTCGGAAAAAATAATTTAATACTTTGTTTAAAATAAATAATAAACAAAAGAATTAAAATGAAATTTATATTAGATGAATTTGAATATGGAGGATTAAATAAAAGTGTTCAAAAAGTATTAACACCTGAAATTGAGATTATAGACGAAAATGGAAATGTAATCAAATTATGGTTGAAAAAAAGTTTAAACAAAGATGAACAAGATTATGGTTATTTATGTGCCAAAAATGAAAACGGGGCAGAAAGATGTATTATGTCTTTTAAAAAAGGGCAATTTTTAAAAGTTGGTTTAGGTTTAGATGAATTTAAAGGTCTAAAATTAAAAAATAATAAAATAAAAGAATTAAAAAGATAAACTATAATTAAATGTTATAATAGAAAATATGAGAAAAATACTATTAGATGATTTTGATTTTTCTTAAAAATGACCTTTCAATTAGCAATCCAAAAACAAACAACGATTTATCTTAATCCGGAGGAAGCGGAAGCGTTTAAGATATTCAGGCAGTTTCAAAATGATTTTATGCTTTTAACAAAGTCCAAATTCTTTGAATTAAAAAACGGGGAGTGCCTTATTTACAAAGAAAACGGAAAAATAAAAGACATTAGTATTAAAAAAAACCCTGTTAAAAAGGGGAAGTTAATTGATTGAGTTATCCACAGTTGACACGACACCACGACATTTGACATATATTCTTAATAGATTATAATGAAAGTAGAGAATATAATTTGGGGCTGACCCGGATACGATACGTAGAAATCGTTGCCCCGGACGCCCCTTCATAAATGCTTGCCAAAAGTAGTTTTTGAGTATTTATGAAGGGGTGTTTTTTTTTATGAATTTATTTTTTATTTTAATTTTCGGATTAGTAATAGGTTTTGTTTTAGGAAATTTAGGAAACCAAACAGGTCAATTAAAAAAATATCTAAAAACAAAACTCAAAGATTTAATAGACCATAATCTTGCTTTGGAAAATGGATATTCTTTTATGACAGAAAAAATATCCGAAGTAAGAGGAAAAGAACCGAATATAAATCCACAAGGAGAAGATTTAGAAAATCATGTTAAATCAAAATATAATCAACAAGAAGCAAAGATAATTTTCGCAAGCGGATTATTAAGAGAATTAAAAGAAAAAGATTATGTTGATAAAGAATGGGAAAGATACGGATTAAAATTTTATAATGAAAACTTTGTAATGAAAACAAAAAAATGAAAAAAAAAGAAGAAGGAAGACCAACTAAATATAAAAAAAAGTATTGTCAAGAATTAAAGAAGTTTTTTTCAAAAGAAAGATTTAGAGAAATAAAAATAATAACTACCGGTAAAAATAATTATTCAAAAGAAGAAATAAAATTGATAGCGAATGAACTTCCAACTCTTGAAAGATTTGCTGAAAAAATAGAAGTTGATGAGGATACTATAACAAATTGGGGGAAAAAACATAAAGAGTTTTTCGGAGCGATAGGGGCGTGTAAAGCAATACAAAAGGATTTTCTTATTCAAAATGGTTTATTAGGATTATATCAATCTAATTTTGCTATTTTTGTGGCTAAAAATTTAACTGATATGAAAGATAAAACAGAACAAGAGGTAGATATTAAAGGAAAATTAGATGTTTCATTAGATAAAGAAATAGAAAAAATATATGGAAACTCCAACCCAAATACTGATAAAATCGGCTTTAAATAACGGAGTTCCAAAAGACCAATTAAAGAACTTTTTAATAAATAAATATATTCCCTTAAAATGGCAGTTAAGATTTCACGCTTTGGCAAGAGAATGCGATAAACCTGACGGGCCGGTAAAATTAGGAGTTGGGGGGTCAAGGGGGCCTGGGAAAAGTCATTCCGTATTCGCCCAGATGGCATTAGACGATTGTCAAAGAGTTGACGGATTAAAAGGATTATTCTTGCGCCAAACAGGAAAAGCGGCTCAAGAGAGTTTTAATGACCTTATATTAAGAGTTATTTCTGGCAAAATTCCATATAATTATAGCGAACATAAGGGATTGTTGGAATTTCCAAATAATTCAAGAATACTTTTAGGAGGATTTAGAAACGAAAATGACATTGATAACTATATTGGGATTGAATATGATTTAATATCCATTGAAGAATTGAACCAATTAACCGAAAAGAAAGTGGATATGCTTCTTGGTTCAATGAGAACCAGTAAATTGAATTGGAGACCGAGATTATATTCTTCATTCAATCCAGGAGGATTAGGGCATGTTTTTGTTAAAGATACCTTTGTTATTCCTTATAGAGAAAAAAGAGAAACAGAAACAAGATATATCCCTTCAACCTATCAAGATAATCCTTATCTAAATAAAGAATATATTGATTATCTTGAAGGATTAACCGGAACATTAGGAAGGGCTTGGCGAGAAGGAGATTTTGATATTTTTGAAGGTCAGTATTTCTCTGAATGGCGGAATGAACATCATGTTATCCCTCCATTTCAGATACCGGATACTTGGAAACGATATAGAGGATATGACCACGGCAGAGAGGCGCCGGCTTGCTGTAAATGGTACGCTGTGGATTATGACGGAAATGTCTTTGCTTATAGAGAACTTTATGTTAAGGGTTGGAATGCCGACCAAATAGCCAGAGAAATAGTAAGATTAACCCCTGAAAACGAAAGAATAGAATATACCGTTGCTGACGCTTCAATTTTCAGCAAGATAGGACACGGGGAAACAATAGGGGAGATAATGGCGAGAAACGGAGTGATGTGTATTCCTTCCTCAAAAGATAGAGTGGCGGGTTGGAATGTGATGCACGAATATCTTTATTGGGATAATTTTAATGAACCTAAATTAAGATATTTTAACACTTGCTTCAATTCTATAAGAACCATACCGAGTTTAATTCACGATGAACATCGTCCAGAGGATTTGGATAGTAGCGGGGAAGATCATGCGATCGATTGCGACAGGTACCTCCTTCAAACATTAAGGCAAAGGAAAACAACCGAACCAAAAACAGGAGTAGAATTAAAACTCCAAAAAATTAAAGAAAAAGAAGAATCATTAAGAAAACTTTACGAAGACCAACTATAATGGCAACTGAATTAGAACAAGAAAAATTAAATAAACAAAAAGAAATCCCTAATTTAAAGAAATTATTAGGCGATACAAAGCATAAGCAATATCTTTTTGTTAAAAACAGAATAGAGGAATTAAAAAAATCCCGACAAAATGTGGCGGGAGAGAATTTAGAACAGATATGGGAAAAAGCCGATAATGCTTATATCCCTCACCGATTAAGAACAAAAGGAAAACGAGTGATAGCCACTGACGAGGATAAGGGGTGGAGGGGACATATGATTACTATCGGAGCGGACGAATGGCAATCAGATAATTCTCAACCTAATCCTTTTATTAAAATCCAAACCGCTCTTTCTATTTTAGTTGACAGAAATCCCGAAGCCGTATTTATCCCTAATAGTTCTAAATACGAAAATAACAATCTTTTGATGCAGAGTTTGTATCATAAGAATTGGGAATTAGCCAAATCAAAACAGCAATTAAAGTTATTTATTTTCAATTTGGCAAAATATGGTTGGGCTTGCGGTCGGACTTATCCTTTAAAAATAACGAGAAATGTTAAAAATCTTGTTAGATATGATGAGGATAATCCCGAAAATTCAGAATGGGAGGATAAAAAAGTGGTTGAATATAACGATATATTCAGAGAGAATTTAGACCCTTTTAATACTTGGATAGATGATATGGCAAGACCAAATAATGGTTGGTCGGTGAGAGATTGGTCTTTCAGGAGAGTTTATCCTTGGGATTTAGCCGAAGAAGAGTTTGGAAAATATGCTAATTGGAAATATGTTAAGCCCGGAGGAGACACTTCTGACAGAACCCAAACTAACAAATCAAGAGAATTTACAGAGACCGATTTAGTGGAAGTATATTTTTATGAGAATATCCTTAAAGACCTGTATATGGTTATTATCAATGATGTTCCTGTTTTAATAGAGCCATTGCCTATTTCTGACAGCGTTGGTCATAAAAGATTATCTCTTTGGCATAGTTATTGGAATTTAAGAAACGCAGAATCTCCTTATGGAATAGGGATATGGGAAGCAATAGCCCCTGACCAAAGATTAGTGGATAAGATAAGAAATATGACTATTGACCAATTAGTTCTTTCTATTTACAAATCTTTCTTTTACAAAGGAACGGAATTGACCGACACCGGAGATATTAAAATAAGTCCGGGAAAAGGCAAAGCGGTATTAGACCCGAAAAATATAAACTGGCTTCAAATAGCCGGGCCCGGAGCGGAAGCGTGGCAGGGATTAGAAGTATTTAAAAATGATTTGGACAACGCCTCCGGTATTACTCCTCAATTAGAGGGAGAAATAACCGGAAAAACAGCATTTGAAATAGCCCAAACAAAGGAATCGGCTCTTAAAAAATTAAAAACTCCTTTGGATAATATAACAGACGCTTTGGAACAGGAAGCCCTTATAACTATAAGTTTAATTCAGACGCTTTATTCTATTCCAGAAGTTCTTAAATTGACAGATAGGGATAAAATAGAAGAATATCTTAAAGAAATAAAATCAGACCCAGAGTTATGGGGAAGAACGGAATCGGACGAATTTGAGGCAAGAGTGTATAGGGAGTTTCAATTAGGGCTTGATAAAGACGATGAAGGGCGATTAACGGAAACAGAAGAAACCAAGTTTTTTAGGATTAAGCCGTCAGGTTTAAAATGGGAAGGAATGATTAACATTAAAGGTCAGTCAATTTTAGTGGTTTCCAAAGAATTACAAAAGGCAATGGATTTAGAGTTTTCTAATTTGATTATTCCGTTATTACAGGGAGACCCCGCTATATTTAAAAAGCCGGCAAGTCAACTTTGTAAGATTTATGACAAAGACCCTAAAAAATGGCTTCCCGACGCTTGGTTTCAAGAAGCCCAAAAACAACCTTTATTAGTTAACAGAGAACAACAGCAGAGAACCGACCAAGATAGAATGATACAATCGGCTGAATCTCAAAAGAAAATGGGCGGAATTCCGCAAGCGGGAGCAACTAATCCTTTACAAAAATTAACTTCACGAATAGGGCAAACTGCCTCTGCGATAGGCAAGATGCTTCCATTCGGAAACAAATGACAAAACAAGAAAAAAAAGATTTAAAAGATTTATTTAATACTTTTGGAAATAGAATAGAGAATATAGAAAAATTATTAAAAGAATTTGATAATGTTCTTGTCAGTCATTGGAAAAGATTAAATGATATTGATGCTAAAATTAAGCCGACAGAAATCAAACCAATAGATGTCGGAACGCAGTTGCCAAACGATAATGGTAAAAATATCCAACTTTTGCTTAAAAGCAATAATAAAGAGTGGAAATTTAATCTTATTATTTAATGTTAAACAGACAAGAAAAAGACCAAATAAAACACCTTATAACTTCACCTCAATGGGACACTTTACTGCGATTAAGAGATATATTTATAAAAGAAATACAAGATAGACACCCGATAGGCGATACCGAATGGGACACATTAAAGCAAACCCTTGAAAAAGAATATGAAGTTCAAGGAATAAATAGATTTTTACAAAGAATAATAGAAGAAACAAATGCTTAAAACCCCAGAAATATTTCGTATTCCACAATTAAATCCGGGAAAAAACATAGAAATAGAAGTAAATTGGAACCCTGATGATGAGAAAACCAATGAATGTAAAGTTTTAAAGTTTAAATATCCGGACGGAAGTATATCTTATGTCAAAAAAGACCATTTTTACGGGTTATTATTCACAATAGGAAGCAAGGAACAGCAAAGAAAAATGATACCTCAAAGATTAAGCGAAGTAAGGCATTATAATACTGACCTATATCTCCAAATGAGAAAAGATTGTAAAAAGGGGGATATTATAAAAGTTCCGGTTAATTTATCTCTTCCGTCAGTTGAGGAAGAAGTTATAGGCGAAGTGTCAAGAAGAAAATCAGTTCAGGAAAAAGTAAAGAAAAACACATCGGGACTTATACTTCCTTCCGCTTTATCAAATCCTACGAATATAACAAAAACACAATTAGATAAATTAGATAAAAACACGCAACAAACAATAAAATAAAAGGTCGGAAATTAAAAAGCATCGGAGTTCTTTAGCTCCGAATAAAAAAAAGTAAAAACATGCCAAGAGGAATACCTAAAAATAAAGAGGATAAAGTTGAAACTAATATAATTCTTGATAAATTAACTCCCTTAATAGAAAATCTGGCTCAAACAATAGGAAAAATAGATGAAAGATTAAATATATTAGAAAGAATAAATGAAAAACCTCAGAAGCCGTTAGAAACAGACAGACCTCCAATTCCTGTTGTAAAGACCACCACTCCCGAAAGTAAGATGACCCAACTTCCAATTCCTTCCGATTATAGAGATATAGTAAACGATATTTTAAATGAAGAATTTCAAATTGAAATGGAAGCGTATCCAGACAGACCAATGTTTACTTTTACTATTATTGTTCCTGATAAATACAGCAATATGCCGGAAAACGAAAAAGCCCTTTTTCATAGTGATAGAAGGAGTTGTGTTATCAGTTATGCCGATGGATTAAATAAAGTAAGAGAATGGACTAATAAGGTGTTTAATAATTTTGACACTGAAACAAAAGCGAAAATAAAACTTTATTCTCCAAGCAACGATGCCGCTTAAAACAGGGACAGGAAAAAAAGTTATATCCGAAAATATCTCTGAACTTCACGGAGGTAAAACATATAGCAAAACCAAAGCGAAATTCGGAGAAAAAAAAGCGAACGAGCAATCAATCGCTATTGCTTTAAGTCAAGCGAGACAATCAGGAGCAAAAATCCCTGAAAAGAAATGGATTGGCACAAGCGATGGCAAAATGAAAAAATGAGCGAAGATGAATTATTAGTCCAATTAGTAAAAATTATAATTATGATTTCAACGGCAAGTTATTTTATTTGGTGGAGTTTAGAAGTATTAAGTAAATTATGAAATGGTGGAATAGTCATAAAGAAACTATATTTGCCCGAATAATTCAATTCAAACTGCGATTTAACAGAGGTTCTAATTGGACGGGTTTCTTTACGGGAATAGGAACTAATATCTTGTTATGGGTGGGAATGCTTACTATTATATTTCCTGACTTGACAGGAACTTCAAAGATAATTCTGGTAGGAGTAGCAATTATAGTTTTCTATATCCAATATCTGATAGGGGCGTTAGACGAAAAAAAGGGGTTATGGAAAGCGGAAAACCAATATACTGCGGTTCAATTAAATCCTTGGGTAAAAGATTTAATTGAAGATATTAAAAAAATAAAAGATAAATTAGATATAAAATAAAAGGTCGGTATTATAAACCAAAAAAGTATTTCATAATGTTTAAAATAAATTTAGAAACTCCGATTACTACCGTTATGGGAGAACAAGCCATTGATACGGTTACCGAAACGGAAGGTAAAATAAAAAGAGTAAAAATGACGCTTCGTTATTGTTTACAGAAACTTTTAGGAGCAAGATATGATGATGAATTATTGTCTCAACCGAGAGAATATACTTGGATTTATAATTTGGCTTGTCAGGTTAATCAAAAAGATAAAGTAATAGAGGTGTCGGAAGAAAAAATAGAGTTTTTGAGGAAATTGTTGAAATACAATGGTTGGGTTATTCAGCAACAGACCCAGCACGGAATAGAAAGAAAGAAAATTGAGGGAATGTTTAGTCCGTTTCAGAAAGGACAATTGATGGTTTTATTGGGCGACCCTGATTCAAAATTAGATAAGTAATTTAACAATTTCAAAAAGTGTCTCCATAGTTCGGAGAGCCCTTTTGGGTTCTTTCAACGAGGTTAGTGGAGACGCTTGTCCTCTACGAAAGAACTCATAAAAGCTCTCTGAAAAGAGAGTTTTTATTTAACCTGCTTTCTTTTACATATCTCACCGCTTCAAGTGAGACCATAAAAAAGGAAGTTGAAAAATATGCCGAATAAAGTAGGTCATATCCCTGAGTTTTCTCAGGATGCATCTCTTGACGAACAAGAGGTTGAAGAAGTTAAAGAGGAGAAGGAAACTCCTTCGGAATCTTCTACCGAAGAAAAACCTGTTGAGGAAACAACCGAAGAAACTTCCGAAGAAGGCGAAAAACCTTCCGAAGAGGAAGAATCTGAGGAAATCCCTGACGAAGATAATAGAGGAACAGAACTTGCCAAGCAGATTCAAGGACTGGAAACCGAGCGTTCTAAGTTATTAGAGGATATTAAATCCCTTCGGGGCGAAAGGCGTGATTTGAAGGAAAAGCAACTTGAAAAAGTGGAAAAGTTAATTGAGGATAAAACAGATGATTTATCAGATGTTGAACCTCAAGGCGTTGCTTTGGTTGAAAGAGTATTAAAAGCCAAAGGTTATGTCAAAAAAGACGAAATGTCTAAAATAATCTATGGTCAAGTAAAGCAACAGCAACTTAACACTTTTTTAGATGAGTTTCCTGAATTTAAGCCGGAAAACGACCCCGATGATAAGAACTGGTCAAAACTTCAAGAAGAAATGAAGTTTTACCGAATGCCGGAAGACCCCCAGCAAATAGGAAAGATTCTGCGAAAAGCAAGGAAAAATCTAAATGTTCTTCCTATTGACCAAGTTGATGTGAGAAACAAAGAAAGAAGTATTGATTTAGCCGGAAAGGGCGGAGCCAAAGGAAAATCAACGAGGTCTTCTTCTTCTGTGCCGTTTAATGAGGATCAGATTGATTCTCTGCGTCGAGGCGGCTGGACAGATGAAGAAATCAAGAATTTAGAAAAATCTAAATAATGATTACAATATATGGCAGGATTTAGAAAATTTGCGCCGATTACAGAAGCTGACGCTATAATTGAAGGAACAATCAGTCCTATTACCGTTACGAAAGGCGATTTATTGGAATCTCTCACCGGAGCTACAACTTGGACAGCTTGTACTTCCTCTTCATTGGTTCAAACACCAAAAGCTATTGCTCTTGAATCAAGGACAACAAGTCATACGACAATAAGATTATTGTTAGTTGACACTGTTAACCTTTATGTGGCTGAAACTGGTAGTGAAACCAGCACAGATCATAACGGAGACAATATGGTTTTGACCGATACTAATACTGTTAATAATTCAGGAACTAACAGCACAAACAAAGAAGCGGTAGTAAAGCAATTTCAACCAATAGGAGCAGCCGCCAATAAAGAGATTCTTATAAGATTCAATGGTTTGTTTGGAAATGTTGTAACATTTGCGTAGTATGCCTAATCCTTTAACAATTAGTGATGCAGCTGATTTAGTAGATGTTTCTATTCAAAATATCTGGTTGAAACCATCTGAAAAGATGACTTTCTATGACCAGTATTTTAATGTAGAAACCGGTGTTTCTGATTATTATCTGAAGGATTCGTCACTTTCTGGATTAAGTTATGCCGGCAGAATGTTGGAAAATGCGGTAACTGTAGCCCAGTCGCCTATTCAAGGATATGATAAAGTGTACACCCAAGTAGAATTCGGAGTAATTCTTTCCGTCACAAAAATGATGTGGAAATTCGGTATTAAGAAAAGAAACCTTACTCAGGTCGTTCAAGAAGCCAAAGATGCTTGCCACGATTTGAGAGAATTAAGGTGCGCTGAAAGATTAGATAATTCTTTCTCAACTTCTTTTACCGCCACAGACGAAGCGGGAAATTACACCGTATCTTCCATCGGAGGAAATGGAGTTGAATTGATTAGTGCTTCTCAAACAAGAGAAGATGGTGGGACTAATAACAATAATAGGGTGACGGATGGAACGACGGTATTTAAATCTATATTTGCCGTCATAGCGAATAACTTTGCTTTAATAAATAGTTAAATTCCATCCGAGTTCTTTGAAAATTAAATTGCTTCTAATAAAAACTGGAAACCTAAATTGACAAATTGTTTCAATATGATAAACTATATTATATGAAGACAACAGTCAACAAGGTAATCAGAGGGAAGATTTCAAAAGAAGATTTGATTTATATCGCTGGTTTATTTGATGGCGAAGGACATATTTTCATTACTGAGGATAAACGACCAGCGTATAAAACATCTCTTCATATATTGAGGACAGGAATTACTAATACTAACAGGGAAGTGATAGAGTGGGTTTATTCTTTATTTCCAGCAACTTGGGAAATGAGAATAAGAAATAAAAATCACCCACATTGGAAACCTTGTTTTTTCTGGGAGGCGAGTTCAAATAAAGCATTATACTTTATTAAAATGATTTATCCTTATTTACGGATTAAAAAAGAACAGGCAAGATTGGCGATAGAATTTCAAGAAAAATGGCAGG
>Ga0180007_10007274_pt1 | contig 10511 bp, 4 predicted proteins | sample MM_PC_MetaG_FD_121122 | JGI IMG/M metagenome (GOLD analysis project Ga0180007, IMG submission 121122) | Groundwater microbial communities from the Aspo Hard Rock Laboratory (HRL) deep subsurface site, Sweden - MM_PC_MetaG | ecosystem: Environmental > Aquatic > Deep subsurface > Groundwater...
GCCTCTTCCTGATCATGGGTCACATAGACAAAGGTAATGCCCAGTTTTTTTTGAAGATGTTTAAGTTCAATCTGCATCTGCTTTCGCAGCTGCAGGTCAAGCGCGCCCAGAGGTTCATCCAGCAGCAGTACATTTGGCCGATTTATAAGGGCACGTGCGATGGCCACCCGCTGCTTTTGGCCCCCCGAGATCTGATGGGGCATTCTTTTCTCAAACCCCTCCAACTGAACCATGGATAACATCTCCATGACGCGCTTTCTGATTTCAGGTTTGGCAATTTTTTTCATTTTTAAACCAAAACCGATGTTGTCAAATACTGATTTATGGGGAAAAAGCGCATAACTCTGAAAAACCGTATTCACATTGCGCTCAAAGGGTTCCTTGTTTTCTACGTTTATACCCTCCACAAGTATTCGGCCGCTACTGGGTTCCTCAAAACCCGCAATCATTCGCAGGGTAGTTGTTTTTCCACAGCCTGAGGGGCCAAGCAGGGTGAGGAACTCTCCTTTTCCTATGACAAGGTCCAAATCTTTGACCACATGAGTGTCACCGTAATATTTGTTTACTTTTCTAATTTCAACCATCGATTCCATGGGTTATGCCTTTTCTTTAAATAACCTTATTTCCACCTTTTCCGGTGTGAAGTCACTCCCCCCCATAAAGAAGGATCAAAGCATAAAAAAAATGGTCTGCAACTTCTGTGGTCACGGTTCTCCTTCACCCTTTTTCCTTGATCGTCATTGGGCGTTGTCTCGCTTTAAAAAATTTTTAAAAAGCTTTCTATTTCATAAGCATACTATTTTTTCAAGATAATTTTATATTTATTCGTGTTCAAACAATATAAAAAAATATAAAATTTCGCATTTTAAATCACAAAAAATATTTAGTAAATTAATGCCATCGGATCAGGAGTCAATGGCAATTGACGGGGCCCGGGTTTTTGGGTTCATCACTTCCGTGAAGGTCACATTATATAAAGTTTTTTCCACAACAAGCCGGGCAATTATTCCTTTGATGATGGTTCCTCTTTCACACTTATTTCTTACTTTTATAACGGCCTCGGACCGATGCAAAGAATTGACATGTCGTAATCCAAGCGTTGTTCTCAATTCCTGAAGCCCTTTGATTTCCGTTTCCAGGGTCTCTATTGCTTTCAAGTTCGTAACGATTTGGGATTCCAGGGATGACATACCCGCCGTGAAAACCATTTCACTGCGATAGGGAGTAGACACAGCTGTTTGATGCGTGGGTTCCGGATCCATTTGCTTTGTAAACTGCTCGACCACATGGTCCAGGGACAATTTTTCAACAGATGCCACGATTCTCTTCACCATGACCCGCCCGGCCTTGGTTTCAGGAAGCTTTAAAAAAATAGATTTCACAGTGGAAAAATCCGGCAGACTTTGGAGGTACTTTATCTTCCCCTCAAGTTCCTCATATTGATAAAGCTCGGGCGCCTCAATGATTTGGATAAGATTTTTTAAGATTGCCTGTTCAAGGCGGTGGTTTTTTTCTTCTTCCAAATCTCTTTCATATATTGATGTCAATTTTGCGATATCATCTTCTTTTTTTAAAATGGCCAATTCTGCACGCCTGGTTTCAATTGTGTGATCCAGGGTAAGAATTTGATCCCCCGGTTTCAAGCCGACACAAAGAACACAGGGCCTGGTTTTACCCATTAAACTATCTCGAATGGTGATGCCTTTATATGCCGTCACCTGGGATCCAACGACCGAAGAATTGACAGCCAGCAGATCATTGTCCGTCTCAATTTTTGAATTAACGATGGACGAGAAGGCTTTAATCGTCCCCTGGGCCGTAACAAGTGTCTGATGATCGGGCGCTTCTTCCCCCAATATTTCATCTGATGTTGGGTCTGGTTTTTCAATGCCGATATTCCCATGGACAACAAGGGATTCCGTACAGACCACACATCCCGCAAGAGAACCATGGAGTACCATGGAACGGCATCTTAAAATCCCCTCCCGGGTCAGGTCCCCTTTCATTTCCACTCTGGCGGATTCATAGGTGTTAAGGGTGTCAATGCTGATGCTGCCCATGATTTTTTTCTCTTCGATACTCCTGACAACCGGCTCGACCATCAGGGTTGTGCCGTTTTTCAAAACAGGACGGCCGTCGATCCGGGCCAGAAAATCACACCCTTTTTTCACAACCCCGTTTCCGGCGTTCAAGACACAGATCAAGGGATTGTCCGGCAGAATCGGATGTCCGAGAACGTCTTTCCCCGGTTTTCCTTTTTCCCCGGGAATAATCCGGGCCAGAAGACTGCCTTTTTTCATGAAAATCGGCTCATGGGTCTTTTTTTCCTGTTCAATAGGATTCTCCTCGACCATTGGCGGTTTCAAAGGGTCAGGCGCGGATGTTGGCGGCTCGACATTATCCGGTTCGACATTATCCGGTTCGACATTATCCGGTTCGGCATTGTCCGGTTCGGCATTGTCCGGTTTCTCCTGACCCCTTGTGGAGTCATTGTCAAAATACAACTGGATGCTTTCATGGGTGCATTGTCTGGGAGGAATCCCTTTTGCGACTAAAACTTTGGATTTTTTCCCTGTTTTTTGAATCATCTCTTCCAAAACAGCATCTTCCACGATGCCGAATCTGATTCCCACCCGTCTGAGCCAGATAATAAGTTCATAAACCAAAATCGGTTCTTCCGGCTCCATTCGTTTCTCTACATATACCTCAAGCCCGTCCCCGGAGAGATGATAATCAAATATTTTGTTCAGCCTTTTTGAAATTTTCAATTCAGACTGAGCCGTATACAGGGATCTTTCAAGATCCAGTCTTCTTTTCTCAAATTGTTTTTGTTCCAAAAGGATTTCCAAAATATCCTGGTCAGACTGACCCGATATTTCCTGGAGAATCTCACCGATAAAACGGGATTTTCCCTGGGCCAGTCTTTCCTTTTTCTGGATGTCCAGGGCCGAATTGACCTGTTCCAATGTCACCTGTTCCTTTTTAATGGCCAGCACCCCGAACCGCTTGTTCACAGCATCCTTTTTTATTTGGGTCTCACCCAGGGCATTGAAGGCATCCAGAAGCTGTTCATCTTTAATCCGATTTTGAGTCAGCAGGACTGAAATCCGGACACTCTCGCAAATGACTTTATTTTCAACCAGAATATCTCCGATTTTTTTATTGGCCTTGTTCTTTTTAAAATAGTTTTGCTGGCCTCTTAAGGCCTTTTCCACGTCATCCGCAGAGCAAAAACCGTTGGCAACGGCAAGTCTGCCAAATTGCATATCCTCAGACTGAAGCTTGAGGTGTGCATCCAACGCCTGCAAATATTCTATTCGTTTGTCTGAAACCAGATTCTCTTGTTTAAAAATATCCAGAACATCAATGTCTGGATCTTCCTTGGATTTTTCTTCCAGAAGCCTGATCACTTCTTCTTTTTCGCAGGACTTAATGAACACACAGTCAGCGGCCAGGTTGATCAGGCCCATGTTCCGTTCAAGACCTGGTATCGCTGTATTTCCTGAATCCATTATTCCCTCTTTAAACACCGGCATGCGTGGCCAGCCCTTCTTCGATAAGGTCCAGGAGAAGGGTCTTTTGCTCGGGAAATTTATATCCTTCGTAATCATGGGTGAGCAGTATCCGGCCCTGGGAATTTCGCCAATGATTTCCGGCATGGTCAAAGCAAACCCGGGAGGTTACTTCAAGGGCGGTTATCATTTGCTTGAGCTCCAACAATTGTTCCCGGGGGGGAAGAATATTCACCTCCCCGGCCTGGATCTGGACATGGAGCAAGGTGCCGGCAATGGCCCGAAAAGGCCGGGATCGAATGTAATGGGGGTTGATGGTGTTGAGCACCCGGGCAGTGTTGGTTGCATGGGCACAGGTCAGCTCTTTCCCGCCAAGGCCGGGCATCCAATACTCCGAGACCTGGAATCCGGCGGCCATGGCTTTTTTACCACCCTGGATCTGCCCCTCTGGGGTAACCCCTTTTTTGATTTTTTTTAACAATTCGCCATCTCCGGTTTCCAGGCCCAGGTGGAGCCGGTCAAGACCCGCCTTTCGGATGGCACAAAGATCTGCTGCCGATTTTTGAACAAGAGTTCTGGACCGGGCATAGGTGGTAACCCGGTTGATGGAGGGAAAGGTAGCTTTCAAATGTTTCAGGGCGGCCACAAGATCCCGGGTTTTCATGATCATGCTGTTGCCGTCCTGGATAAAGGCGGTTTGCCCCCCGGCCATCAGCCAGTGGACCAGCATGGGGAATCCTTGGTGAGAATTCAGTTCCGGAACCTCGTCCATCAGGGAAATAGCAGCATCCCGGGTGATCTCCCCCCCTTGGCCCTGGGCCAGGGAAGCAGCGGTCAACTCCCGGGCGAGCCGGGCCATGGCATCGATATCCCCTTTAATTTCTGCAATAGATCGGAGTTGAGATTTTTGATTTTTGTACATGGTGCAGAAGGTGCAATGGTTCCAGGAACAATTCCGGGTAAACCGCAGGAGCAGCGAATCGCTGCCCCCTTCGCTGGGCGGCCGGTAAACGCCGGTTTCAAAATGAAACTCTTTAATAGTCATGATAATATAACTTTAAAAATACCCCGGGGTTGTTTTCCACAAACACCGCAAGATCTTCCTGGGTGATCCGGTAGAGTCGGGTATCCGGGGCTACCGTGTAAGTCGCCATGGCCGGGTGATGGTCCAGAATCATACTGGTGCCGAAAAACTTTCCCTGTTCAAGGGTCGCAACCCGCTTACTGTTCTGTTCCACCCATACCTGTCCTTTGTAGATAAAATAACAAGCATCCGGCTTCTCTCCCCGTCTGATCAGAAGAGTCTCTTCGTCAAGGGCTGCCATGGGCTCCAGCATCTGAAAGAACTGGGTCTCCTGGGACGGGGTCAGATACCGGAATATCGGGGTGGGGGCCAGCAGATCCCTGAGCACTTTATCCTGGACAATGGACAGGTGAAACAGGTTTTTTTCAATGGGGGTGTTCCGGATAAAGGCCTGCATCTCCGTCCGGGGGATGCAGATCAGCCGAGCCTCGCTCTTGGCAATGGCCGTTGCGGTTCTGGGCCCATCTAAAAAGAGACATTTCTCTCCAAAAAAATCACTTCGGCCGCAGGTGGTCAGACAGGTTCCCTGGTCCACAATTTCCACCTGGCCGCTCATTACCAAATAAAAAAAGTCGCCACTGTCTCCCTTATGGAAAATGGTGGTTCCTGGTTCAAAAATTTTTGGCCGGGCAATACAGAGAAATTCCAGTGTTTTTTCAGGGGCCAGGTCATTGAATAACGGCAAATCCAGGTAGGTGCCCAATATTTCAATGGCCGGGCCAAATTCTCTGGGGGGCACGGCAAGTTCGACCGTTGCAGACAGGCCCGTGGGCGCAATCTTCAACCCGCAGTTTTCAGGGATCATCTCCCGGGCCACATGGACCAGGTACATCCGCTGACGGACCGCTTCGGGAAGAGATACCAGAAAGGCCATGGGGGTGTGCAGCGGGGGGATACCGGCTTCATGAAAGATCAGGTCCCGGTCCCAGGGAAACCCGTTTAAAAATTGCTGCCGGTTTTTATCCACCACCCCTCGTTCATGGAGCTTATTCACATAGGCCGGATCATTATGGGTGTCAGAGCTATACACCATGGTTTTCCCTGCGAACTCAACCTGGAGGGAAATGGTGGGAATCGAATGAAGGGAATAATTAAATTCAAACATCCCCCCGTTGATATTTATGGGAGCACCCATTGTCAGAGGAACGAATCGGATGGCCTGTTCTATCAAATTTGCAGGGATATCGGTCAGGGCTTCGGATTTTCTGATAAAACTGTTAAAAACAGTCTGGGTGGTATAGAGGGTGATTTTCCCCTCCAGCATAATTTTCTGGAGGGTTCCGGCATCGTGATCGGCATGGCAATGGGTGAGAATAATACTGTCCAGAACCTTGGGATTCACCCCCAGACGAATCAGATCAATGGCGGAATGGATGGGGGGATCTACCATGATCCCCCGACGGTTGACCCATATGATCAATCCAGAAGTCATGGCACCTGGATCAAATCCATGTCCCGACCCCAGGGTGGTGATGCCGAACAACGGCGGATAAAACACCCGGACCGTATCAAAATTAACTTTTGATACAGGGCCCAGCGCCCCATGGGGATCAAACTGGGCAATCTTTTTCCCCTGGTCAAAAACCGAGTATGAAAAAGCACCGTCCACATGAATTTCAAGGTTATCCAGAAGAACCTGTCCCTGGGAGTCAAAGGGATAAAATTCGACCACATCTTCCATTTGCAAGGGCCGGACAACCCCCTCCACCGGAAGGGTTCTGAAATTAAGCATCTCAGCACGAAGATCCGGATATCCCGGAGTGTCCTGTCCATGGATGAATTCACCCGCATAGTCCAGGTTTTTCGGTCCGAACAAGGCCTCATTCAATAGGACAAGCACCCGCTTTTTCTGGTTTTGAGTACAGACCACCCTGATTTTTCTCTTGCAAAAGAAAAAATTGTAATAAATGGGAAATTCCAGCTCGGAAAAGGAGATCCCCTGGTCCATGGAAAACAGGAGGGGGGGAAGGATAAAGGTTGCGGGAACACCGATATCAATAGTCATTGAATCTTTAATGGTTTCCGGGGGCACGCCAAACTGGACCGGTCCTGAGGAGGTGGATATCAACAGCCCCCCCCGGGGAAGATGCCAAAGATTTTGGGTGTGATCCATTTCCATAATCTTAGTCTCCTGTTGGTTTTGGTCGTGAATAAAACGCGATGCTCCTCATTAAAATACAACTTCCACCTATGAAAAGCAATTCCCGGACATCTGTTGATTCCATATCATAACCAGACGAATACAACAAATAAAACCGGCATGGATTTTGTGTTTATTCCCCATCGCTTTACTTTTGAGAGGGCATGCTTATGGTTTGAAAACAGTGCAAAAATGACTACAAAACGGTAAGGAGCTGTCCTGGTAAACCCATGAAAAACAACAATTATATATCTGATTTAACAAATGATGTAATAGACAGGGTGCTGCCGGAATCCTTTTCCAAAGAGCCCCGGGAAATATCGGTTGCCCCTGTATTTCCCACAAAGGAATTGGACCGGATCATTGTCAAAGGCGCAAGAGAACACAATCTTAAAAACATTGATGTGGAAATCCCCAAAAAAAAGCTGGTGGTTTTTACCGGGGTCTCGGGCTCGGGAAAATCCAGCCTGGCCTTTGACACCATTTTTGCCGAGGGCCAGCGCCGGTATGTGGAATCCCTCTCCTCCTATGCCCGGCAATTCATCGGGCAGATGGAAAAGCCTAAGTACGACACCATCCGGGGACTCTCCCCCACGATTGCCATTGAACAGAAAGCGGCCAGTAAAAACCCCCGGTCCACCGTGGGAACCATCACCGAGATCTATGATTATCTCAGGGTATTGTTTGCCCGGGTGGGCACCCAATTTTGTTGCAAATGCGGGGAGAAGGTGGGCCGGGGAGATGCCCAGTCCATGGTGTCCCAGATTTATTCTCTGCCCGCTGCCTCAAAAATCCTGATTCTGGCCCCCATTGTGGAGAATCGGAAGGGGGAGCACAGGGAACTGCTGGATGAGTTAAAAAAAGATGGATATGCACGGATCCGGGTGGACGGGGTGGTCCAGGCCCTTGAAAATGTCCAGACCCTTGCCCGGAACAAAAAGCATCACATTGAAGTGGTGGTGGACCGATTGGTCATCAAACAAGAAGCCACCTTTGAAAAACGGCTCACCGATTCAGTGGAAAATGCCCTGAAGCTGGGCCATGGGCAGATCACTGTGCACATGGAGGGAAGGGAAGATTTAAAAATGAGTGAGGCCCGATCCTGCTGCGGCATTGCCTATCCCGAGCTCACCCCCCAGATTTTTTCCTTCAATTCCCCTTTGGGCATGTGCCCTGAATGTAACGGAATCGGGACCCTTTTGGCCATAGACCCGGACAAGGTGGTGCCGGACAAGACCCTGAGCATCCGCCAGGGGGCTGTGGTCCCCTGGAAAAATTATTTTCTTAAGAATCCCCGTTACCAGAACGACAATTCCTGGGGAATGGGCCAGCTGTTGGCCATGGAAGACCAATGGGGCATTGATTTTGACACTCCCTGGCAGGATTTGCCAAAAAAACAGCAGCAATTGCTTCTTTACGGCTCCAAGAGCAAAGAGATGACCGTGAACTGGAACTCAGCCAAGATCCAGGCAGAGATTACCCGAACCCATGAAGGGCTGGTCCACACCCTGATGCGGCGGTATAGAAACACCCAGTCCGAAGGGCAAAAAAAATATTATGCCGAATTTATGACCGCCTCCACCTGCACCAGCTGCCAGGGCAAGCGTCTCAAAGAGGAAGTTCTCCATGTTTTGATCCGGAAAACCTCGATCATCGATCTTTCCGAAATGACCATAAGGGAGGCCCATGAATTTATCGGGTCCCTGGATCTAACGGGCAACAAACGACTCATTGCCGAAGAGTTGCTCAAGGAGATCTCAGACCGGCTCGGGTTCCTGGTCAACGTGGGACTGGACTACCTTTCCCTGGACCGCAGCGGCCCCACCCTGTCCGGGGGAGAATCCCAGCGCATCCGACTGGCCTCCCAGGTGGGCAGTGAACTGACCGGGGTGCTGTATATTCTGGATGAACCCTCCATCGGGCTCCACCAGCGGGACAATATCAAATTGTTGTCCACCCTCCACCATTTGCGGGACATCGGCAACACCCTGATCATTGTGGAACATGACCAGGAGACCATGGAAAGTTCCGACTGGATCGTGGATATCGGTCCCGGAGCCGGTCATTTGGGGGGCCAGATTGTGGCCCAGGGGACCCCTGACCAGATCCGAGCCAATCCCGCCTCGATCACCGGCGCTTTTCTCATTGGAAAAGATCGGATTGAGGTGCCCCAAAAACGCAGGCGTCATGTTGATAAAGGCAGCCATTGGATCTCCATTGTAAAGGCATCGGCGAACAACCTCAAAGATGTGACTGCTAAAATTCCCATCGGTCTGCTGGTGGCGATTACCGGAGTGTCCGGGGCCGGCAAATCCACCCTGATCAACCAGATTCTCTATCCGGCCCTGTCCGTGGCCCTCCACAACTCCCAAATGAGTGTGGGCGCCCATGAACGAATCACCGGACTTGAACATATCGATAAAATCATCAATATTGATCAAAAACCCATTGGCCGCACCCCAAGGAGCAATCCCGCCACCTATACCAAGGTGTTTGACCACGTTCGGGACTTCTTTGCCATGCTGCCAGAATCCAAGGCCAGGGGATACAAAAAAGGACGGTATTCCTTTAATGTAAAGGGCGGCCGGTGCGAAGCCTGCAAGGGAGACGGGTATATCACGGTGGAGATGCACTTTCTGGCCGATGTGTTTGTGCCCTGTGAGGTGTGCGGGGGTAAACGGTTTAACCGCTCCACCCTGGAGATTGCTTATAAGGACCATTCCATTGCCGATGTCCTGGACCTGTCTGTTGTCCAGGCCAGGGAGTTGTTTGACACCCATCCGAAGATCGCCCATATCCTGGAGACCCTCATGGATGTGGGTCTCGGCTATATCAAGCTGGGCCAGGCCGCCACCACCCTGTCCGGGGGAGAGGCCCAGCGCATCAAACTGGCCCGGGAACTGGCCAAACGGGGAACCGGGGACACCCTGTATATCCTGGATGAGCCCACCACCGGTCTCCATTTCCAGGATATCAAACTGCTGCTCACGGTGCTCCAGCGGCTCACCGATGCCGGAAATACCATAATCATCATCGAGCACAACCTGGATGTGATCAAAACCTGCGACTGGGTCATTGATCTAGGACCCGAAGGGGGCAGCAACGGCGGACAGATCATTGCAACAGGTCCCCCGGAAAAGATTGCCAAAATGATAAAAAGCCACACGGGCAGGTATTTAAAAAAGGTTCTGTAAGAGGATTTTGATAAGATCAGGGGGAAATGGAAAATTTTACCAGGGAGATAAAGGCCAATATCATGAGCAGAAAAATCACCTGCCGCCTGAAACCCGCTTCATTTGAAAATTTGCCAAAGAAAAAATTGCCGATCCAGATGCCAATACCCAGGGGGATAACAAGTCCCAGGGACAGGGTCAGTGTCTGTCGGTCAATCAGGCCGTAACAAAGACTGGACACAATGGCCAGAGTATCCACCATCAGGAAAAAAGCGATCATGGAAGCCCTGGATACCGCAATGGAGCGGTTGGAAGAAAAATAAAACAAAATCACCGGCGGACCGCCCATGGCGGCCACGCCGGTCAAAAATCCTGCAACCATGCCCACCCCAACTGTGGCAACGAATCCACTTGATTGGCGCTGCTTTTTTTTGAGAAGCAGGCCCAGGCAAAGACAGATGACCATAAGGGCGATAAAAATGCGCATGGCCGTTACCGGCACCACCACCAATGCCAGGGTTCCCAACGGCAGGGTCAGAAGCGCCCCCAGTCCGATCAACAAAAGCCCCTTCCCGTCCACCTCTCGCCTGACTTTATAAAGC
>Ga0180007_10007275_pt1 | contig 10511 bp, 8 predicted proteins | sample MM_PC_MetaG_FD_121122 | JGI IMG/M metagenome (GOLD analysis project Ga0180007, IMG submission 121122) | Groundwater microbial communities from the Aspo Hard Rock Laboratory (HRL) deep subsurface site, Sweden - MM_PC_MetaG | ecosystem: Environmental > Aquatic > Deep subsurface > Groundwater...
GCTTTAAAAGCACTAATGAATAGTAAGAAAGATAATGATGAATGTTATGGATATGAACGATGTCTAGTTTTTCTTTTTTTAAAACTTCGGCAATTTTAAAAACTACTTGATAATTAAAAAAGGCGAAATAAGCCGTAAGGCCGCGATGATAATCGCTGAAAAATCTATATATTTTGAACCCCCCTTCTAGCTGGCCCCAAACTTCATTTTTTTTATCTTGCGTAGCGGTAAAAACGACAACCTCGTACCCCATAATCAAATATTGCTTGGCCAGCCGCCAAGCCATCATTTCTCCTCCTCCTTTTATTTCTGGATAAAACGAATCACTGAAAATTCCGATTTTCATTATAATTTAAGTGGTAAATCAGGTTTAAAAATTCTTGGCCCGGCCTGTCTTTTTAAAAACCGCTATGATAATATCATATTATATTATATGTTAACTATCAAGCTGATGTATCGCTAGCCCAAGCCATGAGCCTAAAAGAAAAAATCTATCAAATTTTAATAAAAACTCAAAGCGTCAGCCAAACTGATAATGTTTATCTTGGTAAACAACTTTTTTTTGTCGGCATAAATTACGCGGTTATTTTTATATTTGGTCTTTTAACCTCGGTTGCTTTTGCCCGCTATGTCAGCAAAGAAGCCTACGGCCAATACCAATACCTGTTTTCCATCCTGGCCATTCTGGGTGTTTTTTCGTTGCGCGGAATCGCCGCTTCACTAACCCGTTCTATTGCTCGCGGATTTGAAGGAAGTTTTCTGCTCTCTATTAAAAAAAGACTGGCGTGGGCCGCGGCCGGATCAATCGTTGCTTTGATTATGGCCGGCTATTATTTTTTTAAAGATAACGCCTTTTTAGCCGTTGGCTGTCTGCTAATTGCCGCTTTAATGCCCATCTACGAAACAGCTGATATGTATCAAGCATATCTAGAAGGCAAAAAAGATTTTCGCCAACGAGCTAAGTTAAATATTTTAGCGCAAATTATATATTCATCCGCCATCTTAGCTGTAATTTATTTCCGCCCGCAAGTTTTTCCAATCTTTATCGTTTCCCTGCTTTTTAGCGCTGCCGTCAAATGGCTGTTCAATTTATCAATTATCAAAAAGACTAGAAATAAAGAAACGGAAAATGATGTTATTAAATACGGCAAGCATCTATCCTTAATAACGGTTGTTAATACGGTAGCCCAGCAATTAAATAAAATTTTAGTTTTCCATTTTCTAGGGCCGATTGATTTAGCAATTTTTTCTTTCGCAAACTTGCCGCAAAGCCAAGCTACTAACGCTCTGGCCAACCTGCGGACAATCGCTTATCCAAAAATATCAGAAAAAGATAAAGATATTTTAATTAAAGCCTGGTTTAGAAAGCTTCTACTTTTAACTTTTTTTATCGCCTTGGGCACGATTTTTTATTTATTTATTGCTCCATTTCTTTTCAAAATCTTTTTCCCAAACTATATGTCCTCCGTGAAATATTCCCAGATACTTTTTTTACTAGTTTTGTTTTTTCCCGTCAGTTTTTTACCGCTAATACTTCAAGCTCAAAAAAAGCAAAAAGAACTTTACCGATGGAACATCAGCACATCGCTCCTAGAAATAGTCTTGTTTTTTCTATTAATCCCGCCCTTTGGATTATGGGGCCTTATCTATGCCGAGTTCGCTACAAAAGCCGTCTCCTGCCTCTACGGCGTCTATCTTTTTAAAAAAGTGTTTGCAAAGAACCTGTAAACAAGGAGTTTTTTTGTTACCCGATAAATATGCGCCTCAAAAAAATCCTTGCCGCAACAAGGATTTTTTATTTTTTTCCCAAACAAATAAAATAAGTTGATTTATTTAAAAATGGAACCAACTTATAACAGATATCTTTCCAATTAGCCGATTTCCAATCAACCATTATGCTGATTCGTTGAATCATTTTTACTTTTTTAAAGTATTTTTTTAATCGCCATAAATCAAGCGGTGTTGTCCGATAAGTAATTAATCCCCCGTAATCCGCATAGTTACCTTCAAAAAATCTATGCAAAACTTTCAAGCTAAAGCGATTATGAGAATTGAAAACGAATGCGCCGTTTGACTTCATTACCCGCTTAGCTTCCGCAACCGCGCGATAGATATCTGGATGGACGTAATCAATTCCGTGGAAAGGAAAAAAAATATTGTCAAAAGTATTATCGCCGAATTTCAAATTGCAGGCGTCCATCTCCAAAATTTCTATCGGATAATTTTGGAGTTTTTGTCTTGCCGCCACAACCATTTCTTTTGTAATATCAATCCCGATAACTTCAAATCCTTTTTTGTAAAGAGGCAATAAAGTCCGCCCGGCTCCGCAACCTAAAACAAGGGTTTTCTTCCCCTCAAAAAATTTATTGACGACATATTCTTCGTCCGCTCTCCAATAATCCTTAAAGTTTTGGACTTCCTGTGAAAAAAATTTAATATTTTTCCTGACAAAATCATTTAGCATAACAAAATTCAAGGTATTTTTTTATGACGCTTTCCCAATCGTGCTCTTTTGCCCAAGCGTAGCTATGCTGACTCATTTTTTGCCAGAGTTCCGGCTCGGTCAAAATTTCTATTATAGCTTGGGCCGTTGCCTCAATATCGTTTTGCGGCACTAAAATTCCGTTGAAATTATTACTGACCGCGTCTTCAATGCCGGTGTCTTTTGTGCCAATAACCGGCAGGCCGGCGGCGGCCGCTTCCAGAAAAACCAGCCCGAAACCTTCAAAATTCAAATAAATGTTAATTGAAGTCAGAATGAACAATCTGGCGTCCCGATAAAGCTTTAATAATTCGCTCTCGGAAATGCCGGCTATGAATTTCACGCTGTCGCCTACCCCGTTTTTTACTGCCAGCTTTTTCAATTCTTCAAAATAAGCCGGATCATCTTTCTGATTGCCTAAAATAAAATACTGAAGATCGGGAATCTTTTTCTTTGCCAAAGCAAAAGCGGGAATCGCAATATGGTAACCTTTACGATTTTTAAGCGCGCCGGCTCCTAAAATGAAATTGCCCTGATGCGCGGCTTGGGGCTGATAAAATTTTTCAAGATTTACTCCGTGATTAATAAGCAAAACCTCCCGGGGAAATATGCGTTCCAGCAATTTTTTTTTGGTAAAAATGCTTATCGCGGTCAAAATATGCGCCTGACGGCAGGCCAAACGCGCCAACCACCTGATTTTTAAATTATAAAAAGGAAGAACGGAATACGTACCCTGGGCCGTGATTATCAATTTTTTATCCAGAAAAATATTTGCCAGATAAGCGATCACCCCGTACGGATAAATATCCAGCGCGTGGATGACATCGCATTTCTTGAAATATTTTCTGGCTTTCAGCGCCGAGATAAAAACTTTTGCGCCGCGCCCCAAAATAGGTAAATCGCCGCCTTGTTCCGTCAGGATTATTGTTTCATGGCCGGCTCGCCGCACGCCATTTACAAGCTCGCGGGCATACCTTCCTCCGCCGCCGTCAAAATTAAAATCGCTAAGCAAAAAACAAATTTTCATTTTACCTGATATATTTTGATAAATTTTTCGCCGTCTGCCGCCTGATATTTTAATTCCAAATTATTATTAGCCAAACATTTTTGCTCAAAACCGGCCGTCCCACCCGCGGAGGGACGAGAAAGGTTCTTCTAAAATTCTAATTTTTTCGGAACAGACACCACATTTCTTTCTCGCCTTCGCCCAAAACAGAAACTAATTTTAATCCCGCCTTTTGGGCAATTTTTTCTATTTCGCTTTTTTGAAAATGGACTCCGTAATACCATTTTAAAAATCGCATTTTTCCGCCCGATGACGGCCGGCCCCGAAATTGTATTTTTGCCAATCCACCGGATTTTAAAACCCTGCCTGCTTCCGACAGATTATTTTCTACCATATCCCTTGTTGGAAAATGCTGAAACACGATATAGGAAAAAACCAAATCAACCGTCCCCGCCTCCAGTTTAAAAGAGTCCCCGTCGCAAACGGAAAGATGAATTTTTGGATTCGTCAATCTCTTTTTTGCCAGCCCGATCATTCCAAGAGAAATATCGACGGCGTAAATATTTTCGAAGACTTGCGGCAGAAATTCAGTCATCCGACCGTTCCCGCAACCTATTTCCAAAATTGTCCCGCCAAAACTTTCTTTCAGCGCAGGATCCTCCAAAATCAGCCTTTTGAAATCTTTCTGGCCGCTATTTCTGTAAAATTCCGCGTCATTCGTTTTTTCAACGGAAAAAATATAATGGTTCGGGTTGAGCCTGGAAAGAATTTCCCATTTGATTTTTTGAAAATAGCCAATCAGTTTTCCTCTTTTAATTTTCATAGAATTCCAAGTATTTGATTATTGCGAGTTTTAATTTATGTTTTTAAGCCCAGCCACCCGTCTTCAAAGCCATGGTTATTTAACAAAGAGCAAGTCTCCTTTTCATTTTAATTATTTTATTTTATATATTCTCGTAAATTGCTCCCCGTCGGACGCCTTAAAAACCGGCTCCAGATTGCTATTTGCCAAACATTTCTCTTCCAAACCAGTCGGCCAGTCCTGATCAACATAAATATAGCTGTAATTAAGAGTTTTTAAAAGATCCGCCCTGCATGTCTTTTGTAATTCCCTGAAAGCGTAAGATGAGAATATATTTATTGGAGCCGCAGTCAAATTATAAGGGGACGCAGCCAAAGTATAAGCGTAAACAGGAGCCAGCCGACCGGTATTCAGAACAAATTTAAGATTTGGAGCAAATTGCCGGCTTATGACCTCTATTTTTAAAAAATAATCTTTGATCGTCGTACTCTTTTTTACCCATTCGTAAGCCGGATATTCAAACGAGCCTTTTTGGGCATAATAATCCGCCGTGTTATTGAATTTTAGAGAAGGGTAGCCGATGGTCAAATAAATCAGCTGAAAAAGCGCGGCCTGAACCACAAGGGTCAAACCCAAAAAAATCGAGGTAAGTTTTAACCATCTTTTCTGTCCAGGAAAAAAATAAATATCGGCCAAAAACGCCCCGACAATCAATCCGCCAAAAAGACTAGCAGGAAGAAAAAACCTTTCAGTGGTAACGGGCTCAACCGGGAAAAGAACGAAAAGCGGCAAAATAAAAAAACTAAAGAAAGCGGTAGTAATCAATAAAAATCCTCTCTTTCTTTTTTTTATAAAATAAACGGAAGAAGCTGCAACAAGCGCGACCAACAGCCCCCATTGCATAATAAATTCGGGCTCCCAAATGCCCAATTTATAGTCGGGACCGCCGAGACGAGTTAAATAAAACCATGGTCGCCAGCTTATTTCAAAGCCCCCTTTCATTAAATCAAGGTTCGTATAACCATAAGTTTCATGCAGCATCAAATTATGCCCGTCCATACCAAGATAATGCGTCATAACCCCGCCTTGTAAAAAAGAAATTGGCAGGGCGATCAATAAAATAAATGCCGAATCGCCCAAATATTTTTTAAAATCGTGGCTATTTTTTTGGAACAAAAACAGAAACGGCGCAACCAGTAAAAGACCGCAGAAAACGGCAAAAAATGTTTCCGCAAAAAGCGCCAGTGTTGCCAGAAGCAAACCGCATAAAAAAATTATTTTTTTACGGTCAGGCCCAGCCGGAGTAAAGAAGTAAAGATAGGCAATTCCCAGCATCAAAACAAATGCGAGGGCATATTGCGGGAAATCCGTCATAGCCTTGACGGGCGGATAAGCGAGAAGCGGACTAACTATATCAAAAACAAATTTAAAAGGCGCTGCTATATTCTGGTGCAAAAAGTACTTTGAGTACAAAAGAGAAATTCCGTGAAAGCCTTTTAAAAAAGTTAAACTGCCGGCATAAAGCATTAAAACAGAACCGGCTAAGGCTTTTTTATTATCTCCCAAAAGACGTTTTATCAAAATAAAGCCAAGAAGAAACAATGTCCCGGCCAAAAATCCCACCTGCAAATCATATCCGGAGTATAATGGGGCGCCGGTTGTTTTTTTTATCGCCGCGGCCAAAAGCATGGAACCGTAATGATATCTGGCGGGATAGGGCGGCAACCATATGGCCTGAGGCGGAAAATTCCCGCTGGCAATTGTTTCTGCCTGAGGCATGCTGGCGCTTGTCAGCTGGTCTCCGGCCAATGGATGGCGCCAATCAACCACAAAAGAAACAACCGATATTATTACTGCGGTCCCAAAAATAATTTTTCTCCATTTTCCGTCAATACCCCATCCGACAGCTGATTTGTTTTTAAAATGGGAAAATGCGGCGCATCCCAGAAACAAAACCAATACCGCATAAAAAATAAATCTTATGTCAAAAAAATGCCCCAAAATGTTGACAGTAAAAACATAAAGGCCAATTCCCAAAAAACCGGCGAGGGCAACACAGATTTCTTTGGCCGCACCTCTTAAAACGAAACGCGCCAGCTCAAAGCCAAACGCGAAAATAACCCCCCAAAAAATAATATTTTTTATAATTATAAAAACTATTTCCATTTTATGTACTGATGCCCATTAAGTATAAAAAGGCGTCCCAATATTGCATGATTTTACCCAAATTACCCAGCCGCTTTAAATGTTTCCAAAAATAAAAAGGACGGAAATAAAATTTTCGATACGCAAGCTTTTGCATTTTTCTGACGTCATCCGCGCTTTTATATCCGTCCGGCACATAGGTAACAGAGGTTCTCCCTTGATACATCGGCACGAGCCTCCCCGAAGCAATCGCATCATCATAAAGTTCCGTGCCCCAGTCTGGATGCGTCGGCAAAAATTGAGCGTAAGTAACATCTATATCGCAGGCAAATTTGATTGTATTAATACCTTTTTCCGGAGTTTCGCCGGGCAAGGCCAGCATAAATGAACCACGGGTATCAATTCCAAGTTCGTTACACCATTTTATCGCCTGCCTGATTTGCTCTAATGTTGTGCCTTTTTTGATTCTATCCAACAAATCCTGATTGCCGCTTTCAATCCCAAAAAAAATATTCCAAAGGCCGGACTTTACCGCACGCTCCAGCATTGGCCGCGAAATAGTATCCACCCGCGCCACCACGCTCCAGGGTATTTTGATTCCTGACTGATCCAATAAATTACAAAATTTAAAAACCCAATCCTCGCCGATTAAAAAATTGTCGTCCCAGAAAGCGATTTCCTTCACTCCAAGTTTTTGCAAAATCTTAATTTCTTCTAAGACCCTTTCGGGGCTATGTCTCCGGTAAAGCTGGCCCGCGCGGCCGGCTTCATTGCAAAAAGCGCATTTTCCGTAAGGACAACCCCGCGAAGTAATCATGTTGGCGGTGGGCAACTTTTTGTATTGCAACGGCAAGGGCCGGTAAAACTTCCAATCAAACAACTCATAGGCGGGTGGAGGCAAATCATCCAATTTTATAACCGGTTTGGTCGGCGGATTTTTCTGCCAAACGCCGTCGCTTTTAGCCCAGGTGCCGGGCAAATTGCTTGGCAGTTTTCCATTGGCCAGATAAAAATTCACCGCTTCCCTGAAAGTCACTTCACCCTCTCCATACACTGCCAGATCCAGATCTTTAATGCCTTCAAAAATTGTCTGAGGGAAACAATCAACATGCGGCCCGCCATAAATTATGGGAATCCCCGGCATTTTTTCTTTCAAAAAATTCGCCAGAGAATAAGATTCTTGGGCGGAGCTGGTTACAGAAGAAATGCCGATTAGCTCCGGTTTAAATTTTTCCAGTAAATCACGAACCTGTTCGTTTGAATATTCATAAGAAGAGGCATCAATAATTTTAACCGCGTGCGCGTCTTTAATCAAAACGCTGGCCAGATAACCAAGCCCCAAAGGCGGGAAAAGCCCTCCTTTTACTTTTTTTTTGGAACCATAACCTTTTTTCATTATGTCATAGGGCGGAGTTAATAAAGCGATTCTCATATTTTTTTTCCTATGTAATAAAAACCGGAAGCAATATTTTCACTGCCTGCCAATCGCCAAATCAGCAAATCAACCAATTTAACCGGAAATAATACGAAAGTAAAGAACAGAAAGAAAAACTGCCGCAGGGAACTTATACCCAATCCGAAAAATATGCTTAACCATTCGGCCAAAAGTAAAACAAAAGCGGAAGTCGGACCGTGGCGAACGCCGCTATCCACTTTCTGAAATTTTCGGAAAGCGTATTCAAGCCCCGGTTTGGTCCAGCGGTAATAATCGTCGGGCGAAGAATGGAATCCCTGTACGAATGGAACCGTCGCGTAAACAATTCCTTCCGGTTTAAGCACCCGGAGGATTTCATTTATTAAAATTTCTGGATTTTTCAGATGCTCAAGCACCGCCTCAATGATTATCGCTTCGGCGCATTGATTCTGGAAAGGCAAATCGCAAATATCGGCAAGAATATCAATTTTTTGAAAAGGGTAAAAATCAATATTCACAACATCTCCCCTGATTTGCTTGACACCCGAACCAAGATTAAGAATCAAAGAATTCCCAAAACTAAGATCCTTGATGGCTTGTTTGGCGCTTTTCCCCACAAAACTACCACCCATCGTGTAAAAAAATATATTAAAAACGAGAGGATACTTTTTAAAAAATATTTTTATCCCGGTCATCAGTTTGTCGCTGTCATCCGCTTTAAATTCTGGGGGGACCTGACGAAAATCAAAAACTCCGTTTTTTAAGACGAACTTTCGCTCCGGTATTAAAAATGTTTCTATTTTTTTGATTTTTTCAGATTGCATTTTCCTTGCGAGCGACAAACCGGATTATGCCGGTTTTGCCCAATATTTTTTGGATAAGATTGAGCGGCAAAAAAGCCAGCAGCAAAAAAGGATAATATTTTGTTCTGCCTTGCTTTATTTTTTTTCCGGTCTTATTCCGGCGCAAAAAATTCTGGGCCGACACGCTCCAGTGGCTTGTATCTGGGCTGAAAAAAATTGCTTTTAATGTAAGACCGTTTTTTTCAAAAAGAATTTTCAAAGAATTTGGAGAAAAAAGATAGGTGTGACGCGGCACATGCATCCCTCCCCAGTATTTTTTGAAAATCTTGAAATCAAGCGAATCAGTGTTGGGCGTTTCGCCCACGACATACCCGTCATCCTTTAATAGTTCCGCCGCTTTTTGCATTGTGGCTACGGGATCAAAAACGTGCTCAATTAAATGATTCATTATGATGAGATCGAATTGTCCATTGGCAAAAGTGCAAGTTTCGATTGTGGCCGTTTCAATATTTCTGCCCGCTTGACGACCTTTCTGCGCTATTTCTTCCTTAAATTCAACTCCAAAAAAATCCCATTTCCCGATTTGGCTCAATTTTTCAAAATGACCGCCTTCCGAACTGCCTACGTCAAGAATTTTTCCGCCTTGGCCGATTAATTTTTTATAAAAATTCGCTCGGCTTTTCAAATTTAAAGAAACTAAAAAATTCGTTAGCTTGGATTGCGGCTTGTTATATCCGTGATAATCCAAAGGATAAAAGCTGGCCAACGTTTTTTCATCCGGCACGGAATCCATGAAAATCAACCCGCATTTTTGGCATTTATAAAAATCAAAGCGACCCGCAATATTATATTCCAAGTCTTTTAGGCCCCGAAAGATTATATTGGGTTCGCCGGCGCAAACTTTACAGATTCTCATTTTTCAATTAAATATTTATCTATAAATTCCCGATCAAACGCCGGCAGGCAAGTTGAGACCCGCAAGTAATAAGGGTTCTGAAGCATTTTATCCCGGATGCTTTTTAAACTTTCCTGCTTGATATTCCCATAAACAATCTGAACAAGGGGACAAGAAACCACGTCTCCGTAGGGTTGAATTCCGATTTTTTCTCTGACTGCCGGACAACGCACGCTGGTGAAGCTGGAATACATGTCTGTGCGCATTCTGGGAAAAGTCATCAGCCACCAAAAATAATCCGTTTCATCTTTATCAAGCAAAATTTCCGTTTTATTCTTCCAGGCGCCCGTGACGCAGGGCGGCGTGACTTGAACGTAAACGCCTTTTTGTTTGGCGAGCTTATAAAGAGCCAGCAAATCGCCGTTTTCAATTTTTTCGTGCGTGCTGATGGTGTTCAGGATTATCGTCAGCTTTTTTTCTTTTGCCCATTCGATTACCTGCATTATTTTTTCAAAACCGTTTTCGCGCCTGTTACCGTCATGAATAGCCGGGACGGCGCTGTCTAATCCCATTTCGATGGAATTAAGCCCGGCTTTGACCAACGCGTCCAATTTCTCCTCTGTCATGATCAGGCCGTTGGAACAGATATGGGAATAGCCCTTTTTGGATTTGATATATTTAAGAATTTCCTTAACATCCTCGAATTGAAGAAGCGGCTCTCCGCCGGTAATATTAAATTGGAAAGCGCCCAGCGCGATTGCCTGGTCAATGGCATTCTTAAATTCATCCACTGTGAGCCTCGGGCGGGACGGATCGTAGGCAAGTCGGCAGGAGCACTGCTCGCATTTGGAATTACAATTATATTCAACTGCGATTTCCAAAGACCTCATCGAAGGTTTACCCAAAATCTTCCAGCCAAAAGCTTTTATAACATGTGCTATGAGCTTTTGGTCTTTAAAAATGA
>Ga0180007_10007276_pt1 | contig 10510 bp, 8 predicted proteins | sample MM_PC_MetaG_FD_121122 | JGI IMG/M metagenome (GOLD analysis project Ga0180007, IMG submission 121122) | Groundwater microbial communities from the Aspo Hard Rock Laboratory (HRL) deep subsurface site, Sweden - MM_PC_MetaG | ecosystem: Environmental > Aquatic > Deep subsurface > Groundwater...
CCTCCCCGAGCAGACCCTGCAGCGCCGACCGGATATGCAGGCCGCTTATTCGGCCATTGAAGCAGCCGATTTGCGAACTTCAGTTGCCTATAAGGATCTGCTTCCCAGTATCAGCCTGGAAGCCGCCCTCAAAGATATTGGTGATTCGCCCCAGTCCCTGCTGCTCAGTGATCCGGTGTGGGCGCTTCTCGGCCAGCTTACCGCACCCCTTTTTCAAGGCGGCAAACTGAAAGCTGCGGCCCAAGTTGCCGAACTGCAAACCGCGCAGAGCTATCAGGCCTATCGAGAGACCTTATTGGAGGCCATTTACGAAGTGGAGAATACCCTGAGTATGGAACAGTCAATCGCCCGTCGTACAACCCATATCGAATCGGCCCTGGCCAGTGCCAGGAATTCTCTGGCCAGATATCAAGAGAGTTATCGGTCCGGACTAGTGGATATCCTCGATCTGCTCCTGGTGCAGGAAAAGACCTTTGATCTTGAATCACAGTTGGACAACCTTATTTATGAACGTCTGGTCAACCGGATCGATCTCGGTCTGGCACTGGGACTTGGAGTATCGCAATGAAACGACGAATAAGACAATGGTCGACCACGCTTGTGGCGATAATCACCCTGACTGCGGTCATCTTTTTTACCCACCACCTGATTGCGGAGCAGGCTGACCGCTCTGGTCCGCCACCCAGCAGCCAACCCCAGCGTCCTGATGTTGCAGTGATACGCGTTGAAGGCGCTGCCTATAATGCCAGGATACGGGGCTACGGTGAAACGCAGACTCATTTTGCCCTGACGCTGACGGCCCAGACCAGCGGCCAGGTGATTGAGCAGTCCGAGATGTTTGAGCCGGGGTGTCAGGTGAGCAAGGGCGCCGTCCTGATTCAACTGGAAGCCAGCGACTATCAGTCAGCTGTGGCCAATGCGGAGAGTGAGCTGGCAAGCGCCAGGCTTGCCCTGCTGGAAGAGCAACGCCAGGCCAGTCAAGCCCAAGCCGAATGGCAGGCATCAGGACTGAGCGGTGAACCGGATTCCGCTCTGGTGCTGCGCCACCCTCAGCTTATCGCCGCCGAAGCAGCGGTGAGCAAGGCTGAAGCCGCCCTGACAAGTGCTGCCAAAAACCTGAGCAGGACCAAAATCACCTCGCCCTTTGATGCCATAGTGGTGGAGCGGCGGACGGCGCCGGGCAGCTACCTCCAGGCCGGAGCCGAGGTGGCGACCTTATATAGTACTGACATGGTGGAAATTGCCGTGCCGCTGTCGACCCGGGACTGGGCAAATCTCCCTGATCCGGCAACGCTCAGTGACGAACGCTGGCCGGTTCAGCTGACCGCGGTAGAAAACGGTCAGACATGGTCTGGCTACGCCCTGCGCGCCCAACAGCATGTTGACTCCAGCAGCCGGCAGCGTACCCTCCTCGTTGCCGTAGACTCTCCCCTGAAACAGGTTCCGGCGCTTTTGGCCGGCACTTTTGTAGAGGCCCGGATCAGCGGCAGCAGGGTCGACAATATCTGGGAACTGCCAAGCTCTGCCCTGAGTCAGCGAGGTGAGGTCTGGTATGTCACAGAACAGGATACCCTGGCCAGATTTTCCACCGAACCTGTCTTCAGCAGTGGCAACTTCATCTATGTGGCGGTCCCGGAAGAATTGGCTCCATCCCCAACCCGGGTGGTGGTTCATCCGCTCAGCAGTTATCTTCCCGGTATGATCGTCCATCCAGTTACGGAGGGTGACAATGCATAATACAATGCGGGGCATCATCCCCTGGTTTGTTTCCAATCCGGTCGCTGCCAATCTGCTCCTGATACTGGTCATGGCCCTTGGCGTCATGCAGATGGGCTCGCTGCGCAAAGAGGCCTTTCCCAGCCTGGAACCGCACTCGATGACCGTGTCCGTCTCTTACAGCAGTGGCTCGGCCCAGCAGGCCGAGGAGGGGATCGCAATCAAGATCGAAGACCAGCTTGAAGGGGTAAGCGGAATCGATTCGATTACCAGCAACTCCAGCGGCAGCGGGGTTTCGGTTGTCATCGAAAAACAGGACGACTATGACCTCGATCAGTTGCTCACGGATGTCACATCCAAGGTCGATGCCATCTCCACATTTCCTGTCGATGCTAAGAATCCTATCATTGAAAAATCCGAGCGGGCTGAACATTCCCTCTGGCTCCAACTCTATGGCAATGCGGATCGCTATACCCTGCAGCAGCTCGCCGATGAGTTGAAGTCTGACCTCCTGGCCGAAGAGGCCATCAGCAGGGTTTCCCTCTCCGGTCGCCAGGACCCGATGATGGTTGTGGAAATCGACGAGGGGCGGCTCAGGGCCTATGGTCTCTCGCTTGCCGACGTCGCAGAGGCCATTAACCAGGACTCTTCCAGTACCGCCACTGCGGTGATGCACAACGAACAGCTCAATCTGCAGCTCAAGTCTTCCCAACAGGCCTACCAGAAAGAAGACTTTGCAGCCATCCCGCTCCTCACCAGCAGCGATGGTCACAGACTGCTGCTCGGTGAGGTGGCAAGCATCAGTGACACCTTTGATGACGAGACAGCAGTGCTGTCACGCTATAACGGGGAAAACACCATCTCTCTTCAGGTTATAACCACTGGTCAGGACGATATCTCCAACTCTGCGGCAGCTGCCCGTCGTGTTGGCGAACAATGGCAAAACGGCTCAAAGCTTGTCCAGGGGGTGGAGCTTGCTACCTGGTACGACCGCTCCACCTCTATTACCGACCGGCTGCAGCTGCTGATCAAAAATGCCTTGACCGGCATTTGTCTGGTCTTTGTCCTGCTGGCCGTGTTTCTGAACCTTACCGTGGCCTTCTGGGTGGCAATGGGGCTGCCCTTTATCTTCTTGGGCACCCTGTATCTAATGGGTACCAGTTTTATCGGCCTCTCCCTGAATGAATTTACAACATTCGGTTTTATCATGGCCCTCGGCATCGTAGTAGACGATGCGGTGGTGGTCGGCGAAAGTGTTTATACCCAGCGTGCAGCCAATGGCGACACCCGGGAAAATACCATCAAAGGGACCCTACGGGTTGCTCTTCCCACCATATTCGGTGTGTTTACAACCGTTGCCGCATTTTTCGCCCTGTCGCAAATCGATGGTCACCTGGGTCAGCTCTACTCCCAGTTCGCAATCGTTGTCGCCATCTGCCTGGTCCTCTCTGTTGTTGAGTCAAAGCTTATTCTGCCGGCTCACCTGGCCCATCTGAATACCAGTCAGAGAACTGCAGCCAACCCGCTCCTGCGTTTCTGGCAGAACATTCAGAAAGGTGCCGACTGGGGACTGAGCATGTTCAGTGAGCGCTGTTACCGGCCGCTTATCGAATATGCCCTCCACCATCGTTACGCGATGACCATACTGTTTATCGCCCTCTTTGTTCTGGTCGTATCCATGCCCTTTAGCGGTCTGTTGCGGATCAGTTTTTTTCCTGACATTCCCGGTGACACCGTGCGGGCGGAATTGACCATGCAAAACGACACCAGTTTTGGCCAGACCCATGCCGCCCTCCGTCTCCTGGAGCAGAGGGCCTATGAGGCAGACCATGAACTGAGCGCTGAGCCGCTCACCTCCTTCATAGCCAGCTTGCAGGTATTGTCCGAGGCTGACCAGTCCGGGAGGATAACCCTGGAGCTCAGCAGTGATGCACCCTATGATATCACCACCTTTACCCGCCGCTGGCAGCAGCTGGCGGGTCTGCCGGAGGGCACGCGGTCCCTCAGTATTCAGAATACCCATCGAATGGTCGATGCCCTGCGTATCGAACTGCGGGCAGCAGATGACACCCTTCTTACTGCCGCTGGCGAAGTTCTCAAGGAGGAGTTGGAGGCAATGCCTGCAATCAGCGGTATCGAGGACAATCTGAAACCGGGGCAACCGCAGCTCCATTTACAGCTGACTGCCCAGGGCAGGGCGCTTGGTATGACGACAGCAATGCTCGCTGAACAGATTTTCCAGGGGTTCAGTGGTCAGGTGGTGCAGCGTTATCAACGCAACAGCGACGAAATCGAGGTTAAGGTCCGCTACCCGGAAGCTGAACGCCAAAATGGTGCCGACCTCCTCAACTCATCGGTACGCACCAGTGATGGGACCGTTTTGCCCCTTGCCAGTGTGGCCACCGTCACCTATGGCTACAGCAGGGATACCATCACCCGTATCGATGGCAAACGTGCCATTCATATTTCTGCTGATGTCGACAAGGAAGCCGTGTCTGCAACCGAGCTGGTGAGTACACTGAAAACCACGGTGATCCCCAACCTTCTTGTCAACTACCCCGGCCTTTCCATTCATTTTGGCGGTGAAGCCGAGCAGCAGGCGGAAACCCAACACTCCATGATCCAGGTGTTTTTTCTGGCCCTGCTCCTGATCTACATGCTCCTGGCAATCCCTCTCAAATCCTATGTCCAGCCTCTCCTGATCATGACCGCCATCCCCTTTGGCATAGTAGGCGCTATACTCGGTCACTGGCTTTATGATCTCTCTTTGGGTATACTGTCACTCAATGGTATCATCGCCCTCAGCGGGGTCGTGGTCAACGACAGCCTCTTGCTGGTATCCCGCTTCAATACCCTGAGGGAAGAAGGCGTTGAGCTGCATGAAGCGATCAGTGGAGCATGCCGCAGTCGGCTTCGGGCGGTGCTGCTCACCTCGTTCACCACCTTCGCCGGACTTATGCCCCTGCTCGGTGAAACCTCGACTCAAGCCCAGTTTCTTATTCCGGCGGCAGTATCACTTGCCTATGGGGTAATGTTCGCCACCCTGATAACGCTTGTGTTGATTCCGTCCCTGCTTATGATTCAAGATGATGTGGGGAGATTGGCAATGAGAATTCGACACGGTTTATTTGCCCCCAAAGGACAGCAGCAGATATGTTAAACGTACTCCTGATCGAGGATGATCTTGACCTTGCCGACACAGTGGTTCAGTACCTTGAACTGGAGGGGATACGTTGTGATCATGCCGCCAATGGGATGGCCGGGCTTCAGCTGGCCAGAGAAGGAGGCTATCAGGTACTGCTGCTTGATCTTAATCTGCCGCGCCTCGACGGCTTGAGCCTCTGCCAGCAGTTACGGGTCGCGGGTGACGACACCCCTGTCCTGATGCTCACTGCCCGTGACCGTCTGGACGACAAACTGGCGGGCTTTGAGGCTGGAACCGACGACTACCTGGTAAAACCCTTTGCCCTGCAAGAGCTGGTGGTCAGACTGGAAGCCCTTGCCCGCCGTCGCAGTGGTCAGGTTCATAAATTATTCTGTGGGGATCTTGAGATGAACCTCAGCGCCAAAACCATCACCAGAAAAAACGTCTTGCTAAAAGTGTCACCCATTGGCTGGCGCCTCCTGGAGACCCTGTTGCGAGCCTCTCCAGAGGTGGTTTCCCGGAGTACATTAGAAGAAACCCTGTGGGGCGATGATATCCCTGATAGTAACAGTCTCAAGGTGCATATATTTCATCTCCGCAAAGTCATGGACGTCCCGTTTTCCAGCCCTCTGCTGCATACGATCCCCGGACACGGTTTTGCCATCAGAGAGGATAAAGGGGCATGAGGCAGCGGATCAGTCTTAAACTGTTTGTCACCCTGGCTTTTTTGTTGTTGGCGGTGGTGCTCGTCATCGGCTATTCCCTCCTCAGTGCCCATTATTACCATAAAGGGATGGACAGTATCACGGCCAGCAATATGGAGGAGGCTGCCCGCAGCTATGTCAACTCGGTTCCAGCCCCAAAAGGGCAGGAACTCGACAGGTTCAGAGGCTACCTGGTCGCCCGCAGTTGGGATCAGATGCCCCTGGAACTCCAGACAACCTTTGCTGTCCCCCCGTCTGAACCGGGTTTCTCAATCAAAGGCAAGAATTCTCACTGGTTCAAACCTCCGGATGTCATGTATTTTGTTTTTCGCTACCAGGATGGCAATGAAACCCTGTTCCTCTGTCGCCGGGGCTCAAGAGCAACGGCTCCTCCTCTTATCGGTCGCAATGCAGCAGATAGCAGGAACATGCTCTTGGCCATCAGCGTTTCCATCGCTGGAGTTCTGGCAGTAACAATCCTGCTACTTTTGCGGCGTGTCTCGGGGCCCGTAACGGCACTGGGCCAATGGGCTCGCTCCCTGGACTCTAACAATCTGAGCCAACCACCACCTGATTTTTCCTATCCTGAGCTCAATGAACTGGCAGGATTAATCCGATCCAGTCTCTCTTCGGTGCAGGAGAGCCTTGATCATGAACACAGTTTTCTTCGCCATGCCAGCCATGAACTGCGGACTCCTATTGCCATCATTCGTAACAATGTCGAACTGCTGCATAAATTAGAGAATACCCGGGAACCGGAGCGGACCCTGCACCAGGCCAAAGTGATCGAGCGAATCGACCGGGCGGGCCTGAATATGCAGCATCTGACCGAGACCCTGTTGTGGTTGGGCAGAAATGAAGGAGAAGTCCTTGCAGGCAAGCAGTTGCAGTTGGACAGCGTGTTGCTGCAACTGGTGGAGGAAATGATGTATCTGCTGAGCAAAAAGGAGGTCGAATTGAAGATTGAGACCACTCCCTGTACCGTCTTTCTGCCGGAAGTTCCCACCCGGATTGTCCTGGCCAACCTGATCCGTAATGCTTTTCAACATACCTGGGAAGGGCGCATAACCATTCACCAGCAGGGAAACAGGGTCGTCATCTCCAACCCGCAAGCACCTGCCGACAGTGAGCAACAGGACCTGGGATTCGGACTTGGTTTGCAACTGACAAGCCAACTGACAAAAAAGCTGGGCTGGATATATGCCGATGAATCGGTACCCTCTACGCATCGGGCCTCAATCATCTTCGCTGGCGAACAGAGGGCACCCCTGTAATTGGGGCATGACGGGGCAGGTTGGCAACCTTGCCATTTCACCCAAGTTTTTCTCATGCCTCGATTTTGCACGAAAATTATACTGTTGCGAGGGCGCCTTGCTGTGAAAAGAGCTTGGGAAGAGATGGGTTTCGGGAATACCTGGTATCATCTGTTCCATGTCGGCTGTGTCCTTTTGAGTTATATGGAAAACTTGTCAGATATAGAGTACTATCGAGGAAATCTGCCATATATCAGCAGTGTTCGACAGTCAATTATGTCAACTTTACTCAAAAAACACTCACCATGAAACGTTTCGAAAACAACATCCTGATTCTCTTTGCCCATCCGGCCTTACAAAATTCCAGGGTCAACAGGCAGCTCATGAAGTACGTCATGAGTCTTGATGGAGTGACCTTTCATGACCTCTATGAGGCATACCCGGATTTCCATATCGATGTGAAACACGAGCAAAATTTGCTTCTCGGAAATGATATTATCGTCTTCCACCATCCACTCTTCTGGTTCAGCGTCCCGGCAATACTGAGAGAGTGGATGGATCTGGTCCTTCAGCATATGTGGGCATATGGAAAAACAGGAAGAGCCCTGAAAGGGAAAAAACTGTTTAACGTCGTGACAACGGGAGGCAACGAGTCTCTGTTCCAACATGATGGGAACCATGGCAATACGATGATAGAATTTCTGGCGCCAATACGGCAGTCTGCTTATGTGTGCGGCATGGACTTTCTTCCCCCTTTTGTTGTCCACGGTACCCGTAATATTACCCAGCAGGAGATAACTCAGTCCGGAGAGGACTATCGAAAAATGATAGTATCTCTGCGTGACGGTAAGGTGAACCTGGAAGCGGCCCGGTCGCAGCAACGGCTTAATTCAGATTTAGAAAGTATAATTACAACGTAAAGGACGATTCATTGCAAGGAGAAGGCTTATTTTTTCAGGCATTTGTATATCTTTCCGCAGCGGTCATATCGGTCCCTCTGGCAAAGCGTTTCGGGCTCGGTTCGGTTCTCGGTTACCTCATCGCTGGTTTTGCCATTGGTCCGTTCGGGCTGCACCTCATCGGAGAGGAGGGACAGGATGTCATGCACTTTGCCGAATTTGGCGTTGTGATGATGCTCTTTCTCATCGGTCTTGAACTGCGACCATCACTGTTATGGCGTCTCCGTGGCCCAATTCTTGGCATGGGAGGCTTGCAGGTTGGCCTGACAATTGCGGCAATAACATCAGTGGGTATGTTTTTCGGGCTTTCTTGGCAGGCAGCTCTGGCAGTCGGAATGACACTTTCACTCTCGTCCACTGCAATTGTTCTTCAGACCTTGAATGAGAAGGGGCTCATGAGAACGGATGCCGGGCAGAGCGCTTTTTCAGTACTCTTGTTTCAGGACATAGCTGTGATCCCCATGCTTGCCATTATGCCGATATTGGCAGTGAAAGTTGTTGGGGGAGGAGAAGCCGGAGCGTCCCACGGAGGAGGTACAACATGGGTTGAAGGTTTTTCAGGCTGGGGTCAAGCCCTTATTGTGGCCGGTGTGATTGCTTTTATCATCATTGCCGGGCTTTTTCTGATACGACCTTTTTTTCGTTATGTCGCAAAAACGAGATTGAGAGAGCTCTTTACCGCTGCCTCACTCCTCCTGGTTATCGGTATATCCCTGCTTATGACCAAGGTAGGATTAAGCCCTGCCCTGGGGACATTTCTTGCCGGGGTCGTTTTGGCTAACAGCGAATACCGCCACGAACTTGAGGGAGACATTGAGCCCTTTAAAGGACTCCTTCTCGGGTTGTTCTTCATTGCTGTGGGGGCATCAATTGATTTTGGCTTGATTATGGCCAAACCCGGTCTCATTGGCATGCTTGTGGTTGGCCTTATCAGCCTAAAGCTCGTCGTTCTCCTGATTGTTGGCGGAACATTTAAAATGAGACATGATCAAAATGTTCTTTTCGCCTTCTCACTTGCTCAGGGTGGAGAATTTGCCTTTGTCCTCTTTTCCTTTGCCGTACAAAATCATGTTATCAGCAATACGGTTGCCAATCCTCTTATTGGAGCAGTGGCCCTTTCCATGGCACTCACCCCTCTTGCCTTGATTGTTAATGATAAACTGATTCAGCCCCGTTTTGGCACGACTGAACAGGAGAAGAGAGAGGCGGACAGTATCGATGAAGAAAATCCGGTTATTATTGCCGGCTTTGGAAATTTCGGCAGCATCGTGGGGCGCCTGCTCAGGGCAAATGATGTGGGCATAACAGTGCTTGAACATGATTCTGACAGGGTGGAACTCCTGCGTAAACTTGGTCTCAAGGTCTTTTACGGTGACGCCTGCCGCCAGGATCTTCTCCATGCGGCTGGAGCGGAAAAGGCTCGAATATTAATCCTTGCCTTTAATGATCATGAAAAAACACTTCATATCGTCCACATGGTAAGAAAGCACTACCCGCACCTGACCATTTTCACCCGTTCATCAGGGAGAACCGAAGTCTTTGACCTGCTCGACATCGGGGTCCATCATGTCTATCGGGAAACATTTGATACCTCACTAAAAGTTGGTATTGATGCCCTTATCGCCTTGGGGGGCAGGTCATATCAGGCGCAACGGGCCACCAAAACATTTCGACATCACGATGAGGATGCAACGATGGCTCTCCGGCATGTGCGCCATGATCAAAAAACCTATATCAGCCTGGCCCGTCAGCGGATTGAAGACCTGGAACAGCTTATGCTTTCAGAGCTGCGCGACACAGAAGAGCATCTCGATACGGGGTGGGATACTACTTATGTTATGGAGGAGTTTGGCGGGAAAAGGAAGGAGAAAGAGAGTTGAGATGATGGGGAATAAGGAGATCGCTTTACTCGCAAAAGACATTGGCACAAAAAAAAGACCTCACTAAAAGTGAGGTCTTTTTTTGTCAAATAACTGAAGGCTTACTGCTTGACAACGTTCTCTGCAGCGGGTCCTTCCGGTACACCCAGTACGGTGGGTAGAGGTTTCCGCCGTTGCAGGCGTGTCAAAGGTAATGACATGAAAAGTGCCTGGCACGTCTATGCCTCGATCTGCAATGTCGATGGCCACCAAAATATTGTAGGTGCCGCTTTTGAAACCTTCCAGGGCCAAGTGCCGTTTCTGCTGTGACAGGTTGCTCTGAAGAGAAGTGGCTTTGCATCCTGTTTTTTTGTTCAACCTGATAAAATGAGTGGGAGATAGCTGCAGTCGGCTTGGTATGGTCGATCTGCACGGTGGCTGGGTTTATGAGGATATTCTCAGCCAGGGTCTATATCTTCTTTGGCAGCTTGCTCAAAATTCGACGGATATCTGGAAAAAAGCAATGGTCAAATATATGGTCGACCTCGTCTAACAGCAGCATCTCCACTGTGAAAAGATTGTTAGGCTTATCGTGTGTCAGGTCAAGTGGACGACCGGGCAAGATACAACAATCTCTGCACCCTTACGGATGGTATCGATTTGATTCTGTTTACTTACTCCACTATATATGCCGATACTGCGCAAATGTATGTGCTCCGACAAGCTCCTAGTACAGTGTACACCTTATAGCTTCGGATATAGTCGTTTCAGTTTAATTCGAGCGTCGTTTGTTTTAAATTGCCAGTCGACCTTTGTTTGTCGGTTGTTACGATCATTATTCCATAACATCACTTTTTCCCGCATCTTTTCAATA
>Ga0180007_10007277_pt1 | contig 10508 bp, 6 predicted proteins | sample MM_PC_MetaG_FD_121122 | JGI IMG/M metagenome (GOLD analysis project Ga0180007, IMG submission 121122) | Groundwater microbial communities from the Aspo Hard Rock Laboratory (HRL) deep subsurface site, Sweden - MM_PC_MetaG | ecosystem: Environmental > Aquatic > Deep subsurface > Groundwater...
CCACGATAGGGAAATACATATTTGCTAAAAGTTATACCCTGCTCTGCTGCTTTCTTTTCGGTTAATCCGAAACTGGCAACCTGTGGTTCACAATAAGTCGCGCCCGGAATGGTCATGGGATCGATTTTCGCTTCCGGCTGATGCCCGGCCATAAATTCCACTGCAATTTCACCTTCTTTAGAAGCCACATGCGCCAGCAACGGTGAATTGATTACATCACCAATGGCAAAAACCGACGGAACACTCGTCTGATAATAATCACCAACTTCAATAAATCCGCGTTCTGTTTTGATTGCCAATTCTTCCAGTCCGAGGTCTTCGGAATTCGGTGTCCGGCCAACCGCAACAAGAATTTTTTCAACTGTTATATTGCTTTCGGTTTCTCCTTCTTTCAGAAATACCGTATAGCCATCTCCGGTCTTTTCATAGCGTTCGGCCAGAGTGGATGAGTACATTTTAATCTTTTTCCGTTTGAAGGATTTGGCAACAACAGCAGCAGTCTCAGTATCTTCCAGCGGTAAAATCTGCTCCATCATTTCAACCAGATGCACCTCGACACCAAAGGCATTCAGTATATAGGCAAATTCAACTCCGATAGCACCAGCGCCCAGAATTAAAATACTTTTCGGCAAAGTTTCCAGACTTAGCGCACCGGTAGATGACAGAATATCCTCTTCATCAAACTCAAAGCCCTTGATTACTCTCGGACGTGAACCCGTCGCGATCACAATATTTTCCGCTGAATAATGCGATTCACCATTCACTGTCACTTGATTAGGTCCTGTAATTTTTCCGGTTCCTTTGATCAATTCTATTTCATTTTTCTTGAGTAAGAATTCCACGCCTTTTGATAATTTTGTCGCGGCTATTCGGGATTTCTTATAGACATTGGCATAGACAAAATTATCCGTATTAAACTCCACACCCATTTTCTTCAGATCATCCAGATAGGAATATTTCTGCGCCTGGCTAATCAGAGATTTTGACGGTATGCAGCCCCAGTTCAGGCAGACGCCGCCGGGATTGTCTTTTTCGATTACAGCTGTCTTCAAACCAAGTTGGGACGCCCGGATTGCAGCTACATAGCCACCGGGGCCGGCGCCGATAACGATCAAATCGTATGTATATTCAGACATAATATTCTCCCATTTTCAAATTTTCTACCCCCATAAATTAGCGTCTGTACCAATTGATACAAAAGGAATGTTTTGGTTGCAGAAATCCTATATGCAGGATTTTTTTAAATGATACTCCCAACCCTATCAAGCTGCGGGGTATCATCTTAATAATTTGATCAATTTTAATTGGGGATATAATTCTTTTTCTCTTTCACTGCCTTGCTCTTGTAAGGTGAGCCATTTTTTATGATTCCACAAAATATTACATGTTTCGGGTTTAGCAGAGGGAAATTGTGTTGCCATTGATCATAAATTCTGTTATCCTTTACTCATTGAAATGGAGACAGTATATGGATAAGAAAATCAAGATGTACGCACTCAGTACCTGCATTTATTGTCAAAATGCAAAAGCCTGGTTTGCTGATAAAAATATCGAATATGACTGTGTGGATGTTGATCTACTGGAAGAAGGAAAAAAGTTTTCCGTTCTAAAAGAAATCAAAGAAAAAGTCGGCATGGTCTCATTTCCCACAATATTCATTGGCGACACAGTCATTAAAGGCTATAAACCGGAACGATATAAAGAGGCATTAGGCTTATGACAACCGATGAACTCTATCAAATGATGCGTAAAACCCAGGAACCGAAGGGGTATTATTTTAATCGGTTTACCGAGCATACATTCCGTCTGCTTGAATCCCTATTGATCAATAAAGGACGCTATGGTTATATGGCCTGTCCCTGCCGTCTGGCGTCCAATGACCGGGACTGGGACAAGGATATCATCTGTCCATGCGTTTATCGTGAAACCGATGTAAAGGACTTCGGTAAATGTTTCTGTGGCCTTTATGTGTCAAAAAAGTGGAACGACGGTGAAATCGAAGACCAGTATGTTCCTGAGCGTCGTCCGGAAGAGAAACTTTTGGGTAAGTTTTAATGGCACTTTCCTGCACGTAAGTGTATGGTAATGACACAACGTCTCACCGATAGGATCAATATAATTACAAATATCAAATTTCTAACTCTTTCGCCACCTGGGTTCGTATTAATAATAATTCCAAGTAATAATTAATTTTCATTATACTGCTAATTTACGGACTTTGCGTTTGCCTGAACTTGGAAATATAGTTATATTTAATGTCCGTCAATTTGACGGATAACAGTTTGAAATTTGGAGGTCGAATACAGCTATGGCAGTGATGAAACGATTAAGAGACAACACCCATATTATTTTATGGTCACTTCTGGTTCTTTTTGTATTGAGTATGACAATCGGCGGACTGGTTGGCGGTGCGGATATCACAGATCTGTTTTCAAGCAAAAAGAAACTGCAGGGCAAAGCCGGCATCGTCAACAGCAACGAATTTGACGGAATGCAATATTCCCAGCTGGTCCAGAATCAGTTGGAACAATATCGCGAAAACGGACAGGAAATTACTGAAAGTATCGTTGAAAGAGTTACCGATCAGGTTTGGAAATCCTTTATCAGCGAGACCCTGATTTCTGAAGAAATCAAACGGCTTGGTTTACAGGCGACGGATTGGGAAATATACGAATACCTCATGCAGTACCCGCCGGAATTTCTGATCAATCAGGAAGCCTTTCAGACCGATGGTCAGTTCGACCGGCAAAAATATATTCAGGCACTGACAAATCCTCAAAGCGATGAGTGGCTCGGTGTGGAACAATATCTTCGCGGTCTGCTGCCCTTTCAGAAAATCCGCTATTTAATTGAAAACCTGCCTGCTGTATCGGACGCGGCAATTCAGGAAGAATATATAAAAACCAAGGTTCCATTCACTGTTGAAACACTTTTTTTTCCCTTTTCTTTGGTTGTTGCAGATTCTGTGGACGTCAGTAAGACTGAAATCGAAACTTACTATAAAGAAAACCGGGATGACTATTTTGTACAGGAAACCCGCGAGTTGGATTACGTTTATTTTGAGCTTAAACCAACTGCCGAAGATTCCCTGTCACGGTACGAACTCGTCACGGATCTTAAAAACCGCATTGAAAAGGGTGAATCCTTTGAGACAGTTGCTGCGGAATATACCGAAGACCCCAGTGGAAAAAACAGCGGTGGTGATCTCGGTTGGTTCGATCAGAACCAGATGGTAGCACCATTCACTAAAGCAGCCTTTGCACTGAATAAAGGTGGAATTTCCGATCCTGTATTAACACAATTTGGTTATCACCTGATCAAGGTTGAGGACAAACGGACTCAAAACGGTCAGGCTCAGGTCAAAGCCCGTCATATCCTCCTGAAAATCACTTCTGGTCCCGAAACACTCGATAATGTTCGATCGAAGTCAAGTCTGTTTGCATTTGATGCATCGGATATCGGTTTTGAAGCCGCGGCTGATAGTCACAATATCGAAATCAAATCCACCGGTAAGATTAATAAAAACAATTCTTATATTCCCGGATTCGGCTCCTTTAAGCGGGCAATTCAATTTGCTTTTTCCGATAATCCGGTGGGCACTATATCCGAACTGCTTGGTGCGGATAATGGATATGCTATTTTCAAATTAGCAGCCGTCAATCCGGATTATTATCGTCCACTTGACGAAGTTTCCGAGTCCGTCAAATCGACCTTAATGACAAATAAACGGACCGGTAATCTTGAAAATATTGCAAATCAAACATTTAATGATCTGAAATCAGATGGAGATTTCAAATCCATTGCGATATCTGTTTCGGGAATCAAGTATGACATACATAATGACGTTATGCTTAGTCGTCCTTTAAAAGGTATCAGCCGTTCAGACGTCATCACCGGAACACTACTGGCTCTCAAGGACGGGCAGTTTTCACAACCAATTCAGGTCGGAAATCAATACGTGATCGTGAAGCGTCTTTCGGCAAGCAAGATTGATGAAAAGGACTACGGCGTTGAAAAAGAGATGATCCGTGATCGTCTCTTGAAACGAGCCAAGACCGACTACTACAATTCATGGCTGGCTGAAATGGAAACCGATGCCAAGGTTATTGACAATCGGGATAATATGTATTAATAGCATCGAGTTTATATCAATTACCCGGATTTTGTAGAAAATATAAATACCGTTCAGCATCCCGTTTAATCGCTCTAACATCATCTGAAAGAATCTTAGGGTTTTCCTCAAGAATGTAATGCAATTCGCTAACTGCTCTGGAAATATAAGCGGTGCGATGATACAATTGCGCCAACAGAAAGTGCGGATATAGAAGCTGGGGATACATGTAGGTGACGTTCTTCAAGTTCTCCTCTGCTTCTTCATAATTACCCAGATCCATATGAGTTATTCCCAGCACAATATAGATATTCTTGTCGTTGAAACTGTCCTGTGATTGCTGAATTATTTTTAGGGCTTTTTCCGATTGACCGGTATAAGAATACGCAGCGCCAAGGTGAAATTGAAGTTCGCCATTATTAGGCAGATATTTTATTGCATTTTCATATTCTTCAATACCTTTATCCCAATTTCCTTGCATTACTTCATTCTGACCGCTCTTCCAATGAACATACCCAATTCCTTTATACACAATTCTATAAATGTTAAACAGCAGAATGATTATCCCAATAGACAGCATCAGTTTGTTAGTCTTCAAATTGAATCCAATGCTTTTTGAGTACCTTGTCATATTATCGGAATATTTCTTTGATAGCGCCGACATCATGGCCAGGGAAAAGTAAAACATGATGGATATGGGTAAAGTATGCAGCACCGAATCGACTGCGGAATGAAGAATAATAACGATAAACGCAGCAACAAATATTCGGACCAGGTTCCTGCTTTCCTTATTGATCCGGCTTAGTAGAATCTTTCGGCTGTAAATGAAGAAAAGGATGATTAACAAACAAAAGAGAACAAGCCCGATAATACCGGTTTCTGCGGTGATATGCACAAACTCGCTGTGTGCTGATTTTATTCCACATGCCTTTTCGTAATAAATCGCATTTTCATGATTGTCGAAAAACTTCGCCTGATAATTCAGATATTGAAACCCGTAATTGCCATAACCAACTCCCAGAATGGGATAATCTCTGATCATCAATCCGCTGACCTTCCAGATAAAGATACGTCCCAGGGCGGAATCGGCATTGAGATGATAGATACCAACCAGAGATATCAGAATTACTAATGAGATAATAATGACAATCCCTATTTTTATATATTTGTTCTGAAATCTTTTCTTAAAGAATCGATGCAATACCGGGTAAGCGAGAAAAAACAGACCGCCCAATAAAGCCAGCCAGGCGCCGCGGCTGAGCGTCAATACCAGCGCACAGAGAATGATCAAACCACAGAATCCAATAACGTATTTACAAATTTTCTTCTTTTGGGTATAAAACCAATAGATTAGAAAGGGAAATGACGCCGCCAGGTACCCGCCCATGGAGTTGGCGCTGCCGAATGTCCCGACCACCAATGATTCATAGGATTGATAACCGCCGGGATGAAATAGGTCCAGACCAATGTATTGCAGAAGACCATAAAGCGCTTCGATAGAACAAGCAATAGCGATAACAGAAACAGTGATCTTCATAAAATCAATTGTCCCGGTTCTGCTACGGTCACTGAATATCATTTGGATTACGACATAAAACAGTGCCAGGTAGGCGAAAATATCAATATTATCAAACAAGCTGGCATATCTATTGGTCATAAAAGCCAGTGGAATAAACCACAGCAATCGGAACAGCACCAGGCTATCCAGGGAGTTGATTTGGATCAAGATGTGTTTCCTGAGCAGAATAATCGCAATTGCGAAAAAAACCGCAAACTGCATGAATAAGTACTTCGGCGTATGGAAATTATACTGCATCTGATTACAGAATAGCAGTGGCGTAATACCCAATATTAACAGCAGGATCGTGTTTTCTGTTTTTTTCAGGCTGATCATTAATTCCTGAATATCATCAACATTATATTTTGAAAAATGTGGACTGATTATATATAATAACCAGCCCACTATTAATTATTTCTATCGGTTCATCGGACTAATACCATCTTCTTGGTGGCATTAAAACCCGAAGATGTTCTGATGGAATACAGATAAACCCCGCTGGATACCTGGACCCCGGATTTATCTTTCCCATCCCAGACGGCATGGCGAAATCCTTCGTGAAGATTTCCATCCACAATTTTGACTATTTCTCTGCCGCTAATGTCATAGATTATCAATGTCACATGAGACTCTTCCGGCAGGTCAAAGGCAATGGTTGTTGTCGGATTGAAGGGATTGGGATAGTTGTTACGGAGAGTGTATTTATCAGGAAGTACAATTTCTGCGGTTTCAGGTTCATTCGTCGGTTTGAAGAGTGCCCAATTAATCTCCTCACCCATAGCCTCACGAGCCATTAAGGACAGGTGATCATTTGGGTATTTACATTGAAGTTTGTCAAGATAATTTTGGGCTTGATCCCTGTTACTTAAATCCTGATAGTAAGCTGTAACAATTTGAAAGAGGGCTAACTTTTCACTTTCGGTATCGGGATATTGTTCAAGAATAGAACGACTGCATTGAATACCGTTCTCGAAATCTTGTTTTTGATAATAGTGCGCCGCCAGCATGTCATAGGCAACCTGTTTCAGACTATTATTATTGTCTTTATCATTGATTATCTCACGGAGATAAATTCCAAGGTCATTTCGGCCTGTTTCAGAATATAATTGACTGATTATTATTAAAGCCTTTCTGGCTTCTTCGGAATTGGGGAATTTCCTAATAAGAGTCTGATATACTTCCACTGCAGTTTCCGGTTTATCATTTATAAAAAGATCATGCCCCCACAGCCACAGATCGGATAGCCGATTGGGATTGGGCTTCCTTGGATTAAATCCGGCTTTCTCATAATCAGGATTTACAGATGCAATATTTATTATGTTTCCTGTTGTTTTTGCAAGTGATGAACCGGAGGCATCGTTTGAGGCAAGTGCAGGAGTAATATCAAACGAACACCCGCTGCCAATATAAATATTTTGTGGATCGTCCCAGTAATTCCATTCTGCTTCAACACTGCACGAGCTGGATACATAACCGTCATAACTAATATTTCCATAGATGCTGTTATATCCACCGATTCGGTTATTATAGGCATCACTGCTGCCCATAAACGGATAACAATTATAATATGCTCTGATTCCATAAACAGCATTTGAATAAATTACATTATTACCTTTACCGGAGCCTGAAATGGGTCCGAAGCGAGCGTTACAGTACAAATATAAATAGAAACCATTTGAATAATTGTATTGAATGGAGTTATTATAAAACTCAGGAGTTGAACTTCCAACAAAATAGGCTCCGTAAGATGAATTATTCTCAATCAGATTGTCGTATATATATGAATTCGACTGATAACCGTATATACCGTAATATTGATTAACTCTGATGGAATTGGTGCTGATATCGGGAGAAGAATACCTTAAATAGAGTCCATATTTACAATTCGAAATTGTATTGTTTTCAATCGTCGGATTGGCATAATTACAGTAAATACCGAAATAAGCATATTCAATCTCGCAGTGATTGATAATGCAATTGGCATCGTCACTGGAATCCTCAAAGCGGATACCGTCCCAGTCGCCGCGGGAAGGAGATTCACTGGCGCCGGAGAAGACAATCGGATAACTAACGGTTCCCTCTGCAATGAGAGTTCCATAGACTTTCAGTTGAGCATTATCTTTGAAGAAAATCCCGGTGCCGGGTTGAATAGTGAGAGTAACACCCGAAGCAACCGAAATGTCATTTTCCACAATAATGCTTCCGCTCCATTCGGTATTCTGGGTGATATTAGAATTGAAATATTGATAAACCGGCAATGGTGCAGACGGATCACCGTATAAAACAACAGATTTCGACATCCAATCATTACGTGGACTTGCTGATACAAAGTCAGACTTAATCTGCTTTAATACTTTTCCCAGGTTTTGATAATCATTTTGAAAAAAACCTTCGAATGCTTCATAACAAAACTCTCTTACACCTGAAGTTACTGTTGCCCAGGTTGGTGCAATGCTATTTACTATACCTGCATCTTCTAAAAACATTAATTTCTGAATAATAGATTCAGTATTTTGGTTATTATAATAATCTTGTATTCTACCTACATAGCAACTCATTCCAAGCAGAAATGGATATTCCCCAGAATTGGTAAAATCCCAATCACTACTATCTTTAAAATAAAAATTAACAAGAAATATTTCATCCGCTCCAACACCGAAAGCATTGATAAATCCACAACCAGTATTAACTGCATCTTCAAAATCATCGGAACGATCATCTGAGTACCCATAAGGATCAGAATAGTTTGCGGAATTAAGTGTGTCATAATCAAAATCGGCATCTTCAATATAGCGGGCAATTAAAGTATCTCGTTCCAGATTGCGGTAAATACCTTTGCATCCATTGCTAGGGTGATCCATATTCCCGGTTGTAAACAGAATATTGTTTTTCCAATCTTCATATTCCGAATAGCTGTGAACCTCTTCAATTAATTTATCTACCCAGTTTTCGACTTCCTGGGCTGAATTTGCCGGAACACGTCCAATATAGGTACCCGGTGAATTCTCAACAAACCACTCATCGTTGGGAATTGGATCAGTATCTCTATTTGGATGTGCAGTACAATACATAGAAGTATAGTAAAAAGGGATATAGTTACCATTTGATGCACTTGCGACTTGTTTACTTCCATCAGGATATTCACTGGCGTCACCGACTAACAGAACATAGTCAGGGTCAAAGTCATCAATCACAAACTGAATAGATCCGACACCATATCCATCTTCAATCTCGATGTAAGTTACCGAATACCCTTGGTTCACTTTCAGACTGTAGAGTTTGTTATACCAACTTGAACTATATAAATCCTCATGACAGATTATCATATAATTCTCGCCCAACGATATTATTGAGAACAATAAAATTAATGATATTATTGATAAATATGTGAATATCTTCATTGTTGTATCCTTTCCGAAAATGAGGGCTGTTCAGAAGAATTCCCAGTTTCAACTATTATAGAATCTTCATCGGAATGCATATAGTCATTGTCAATCAGACTCCATACAGTTACTATAATTTTATATCTTCCTTCTTCCAATCCTTCTGTATCCCAATATCCATCACTTGTGTAATTATTTGTGGGAGCATATATATACACAGAAGTATCTGTTGTCGACTGTGCTGATTTAGAACCAGGAGCGTAAATATAATTAACGTCAGCGCTGTTATAATTAAAAAAGCCATTATCCATAAAAAAGCCTTCATAACTCACTATCTCATCATCGTCTGGAAGTGGCCCTTCTATAGTAGCTTCAACTCCATAAATACCGTTATTGTAGCCACCATACGTAGCAATTTGATCTTTAGCTTTTACGAGAATATCTATTTTATCTCCTTCACCCATCCGTTGATTTCCACTCTCACTATTAGTTGGACATAAAGTGGGTGATACAGTACTTGATGTAATATTTTTTGCAATTTTGATATATTCAATCTCGGGATTATAAGTATCCGAAAAAGGTTCTATATAAAATAATGGATTAAAAAAACCATAACCATATTCATAACCATCACCAAGATGTAAATGATTTGAGCCATATCCATTAAAATATCCAATTCGATTTGAATCGGCTTCTATTGCATAAACTGTATCACCTTGTTGTATCGAAATAGTCGATAAGTGGTCATATGTATAATATTCATATGCATCAATACCTTCTATTATCACAGCATTATCAGTCTTTGCAAGCACTTTTGCATTAATAACGGGGTACACTGCAGTTTCTGTAGTACCATTATCAATATCTATCCCTCGATGACAATGATCTAAACCATACATAGGACCTCTCACTTCACCAAATGTTCCACCAACATAATGTTGAGTATTCATACCAGCTAATGGCCAGGGATATGCTGATAACTTTATAATACTATAAAATAGTATCATTATCGGTACAATAATATTCCTGCTATATTTCTTTTTCATGAGTCACCTCTATTTAATTTTACGAATCTTTCCATCAGTTGCAATTGTATTTGATCTGAGTAATATTTTTTCGGTTATTAGATTTACAGTTGTATTACTGCGAAGTTCACCTAATGATATTTCCTTCATAAATTTTCCTTGATTATCATATAAGTTCGCAAATTTCTGCGACCCGGATCTAGTAATTACATTTATACAGTCTTTATCATCTACTATTATCTTTGATAACATCATTGACTTACCTGTCAATTTTGCTGAATATAGTTTAGTATTTGACTTTATATCATATGCAATGAGATGACGAGGACCGATCGCAATAAATGTACCATTATCATAAACAATGTCTCTGACCATAAAATCTAGACTGGCAATCTGTTTAAACTGATTATCATATATTCTCGTTTTATCCG
>Ga0180007_10007278_pt1 | contig 10508 bp, 6 predicted proteins | sample MM_PC_MetaG_FD_121122 | JGI IMG/M metagenome (GOLD analysis project Ga0180007, IMG submission 121122) | Groundwater microbial communities from the Aspo Hard Rock Laboratory (HRL) deep subsurface site, Sweden - MM_PC_MetaG | ecosystem: Environmental > Aquatic > Deep subsurface > Groundwater...
TCGGTGACCAGGTTGTGCGCGGAAAGCCGCAGCAGCTCCTCGCGGGAGAAGCCGTACGTCCGGACCGCTGCCTCGTTGCACTCGAGGATGTCGCCTTCGATCGTCTCGATGAAGACGGCATCGGCGGACAACTCGAAGAGCGCGTGGTACTTCGCCTCGCTGCGCTCCAACTGCTTGAGGGACCGGCGCCGCTCGGAGATGTCACGCATGACACCCGTGGAGCCGATCAGGTTGCCCGTCTCACCGTAATGGATGCGCTCGTGCACCTCGAGTACGCGCTCGTACCCCCCCGATGAGACAGGGATCTCATACTCGATCGAGGGTTTGAGACCGGCCGTGGCTGCGTCGAACAGGTCCTGGTATTTCGAGAAGAAACCGGGATCCAGATCCGGAAACAGCCCTGCCATGGCCACGAAATTCTTGCCGATCAACTGGTCTGCCTCCACGCCGAACAACTCCCGGACGTTGCCGCCGACAAAGGTGAGCACGCTGTCGGAGTTGAACGAATAGATGACATCCTGCACGTTGTCGAGGATGTGCCGGTAGCGCTCCTCGCTGATGGCCAGCGCGTCGTGGGTGCGCTCCATCTCGGTGCGATCGAAGATCGCCAGGATGCCGTGGGTCAGGAACAGGCTCAGTTCCTCGAGCAGCCTGATCGTGCCCGTTTCGAAGGGACCGGAACGTTCGGTGAAAATGCACAGGATGCCCGAGAACCGGCGACCGGGCCTGAACAACGGCAGCATGATCAGGCCGGACAACTGGTTCTTTCCCAGATGCGGCCAGAAGTGTTCGAAGGACGTCTCCCGTTCCAGTTGCGGCACCTGGACAGTGCCGGTGACCGGAATCCGGCCGAGAAACTCCAGGAAGTCGCGAGGGAAGAAGTCCCGGCAGTCCCGTGCCGTGCGGTGATGCCAGGATCCCATGATCGTGCCCGGCCGGTCGAGATCCAGCACCGCTGCCAGCGCAAGTTGGTCATCCTCCACGATGATGCGGCACACCGAGCTGGCCAGGTCCTCCATCGAGGCTGCGCCGAAGAGCACGCCCGAGGTCTGGTGCAGCACTGATCCCAGCCGGTTGGCCTGTTCGAGCATGCCGACGGCCCGCTCCTCGCGGGACACATCCCGCATGATCCCGATGAGCTTGGTGTTACCCTCGGGATCCAAAACCATGCGGGACAGGGTCCGCAGCGAGAAGATCTCTCCTTCGGCGTTGCGAACCCGGAAGGAGATCACGCGCTCTGGATGATCCTTCAAATCAGCGAAGTTATTGGCGAGCGAGAGGAAATCGTCGGGATGGACGAAGCGGGAGTAGGGCGTGCCGATGACCTCCTTCGGATCCGGAAAGCCGTACTCCTGGATCTGGGGACTGATGTACTCAATGATCCCCTCCATGCTGACACGGTAGGAAATCGCCTCACCTGCCCGCTCCAGCAGGTGGACGCTGCTCTCCCACCATCGTTTCTCACGGACCAGCTCGCTGGACCGCTCCCATTGTGAAAGCAGGTCGCCCACCGGAGCCAGTTCCGCCGGGAGATCCAGCGGCTGCGCCCGGGGATTGGCCAGCCACCGATACCCCGCGCGCACATGATCGAAAAGACCGCAGAGCTGGCAGAGCCGGTCCGGGGACAGAGTCCCGGGATCGAGCGCAACGATGAAGCAACCATCGGAGGGCTCCGGCGCCCCGTCCCGTTCTCCGGGAAGCCAGTCTTCCCAGCCCGGAACCGAGGTATCCAGAAGGGCCAGCCTCAGGGACCTGCCCCCGGCAGGCCAGGTGTACACACCGGCAGACCCGGGTGCTGGCGCTTCCACGGGCTCCCAGGCGTCGACGACGCCCATCTCGAGGGCCCTGGATTCGTCCTCAGGCACAAAGAATCGGACCGCTCCATGCTCGCCCCCGACCGGTCCAATGATTTTCTGCACAGGCAAAAACCACAACCCCCAACCGGTGACCGGTAAATAGAGAGGCAAGGTTCCTGGCATGAGATCCATACTGACGGCCTTTTGTTTTTGCTTCGGACCCAACGTCACAGACCCGTTTTGGGCCTGCATTGAACAATTATAGCGTGCAAATTCCACTTGTGTGGAAAAATTTACAGCCCGATTAAAAATTTTGTAGGGTGAGAGACGGGGCTCGAACCCGCGGCAACCAGGGCCACAACCTGGGACTCTACCAACTGAGCTACTCCCACCGGGCGACCCATCGTTTACCACCAACGATCCATTTTTGCAATCCCCATTTTCATTCACTTTCAGGGACCCGATCCACGAACGCATCCGCGACAGACGTATTAAAATCAGTTTTGCCAAACCCTTCGACCGATGGTACATTCCCCACATGAACCGTTTCGCCTTTTTCCTGTTTTTCCTGGCCGGCGGACTCTTCCAGTTCAGGGCTGCCACCCCGGTCGGCGCCGAGGAACCGGCAAACCCATATGCGAAAAAGGAAATCCTGGTCTTCACTCCGACTTGGTCAGATCCCGACGCGGTCATGCCCTTTCTGCAGGAGAAGGTCGAAAACCTGATGCTCGAGAGCCCGGGCAAGGGCGGCTGGCAGTTCCTGCAGGTCGGCTACATTCCTCTATTTTTAAGAACACATATTAAAAAATCAGAGAACAACTACGGGTTCATCCTGACGATCTCATTGCGCAACGGCGAGGAGTTGTTCAAGCTCGAGGATGTCTGTGAGATCTGCAACACGACCGAGGCGCTGGAAAAACTGACGGCGCTCAAGGACCAGATCAGCGACCGGCTCGACGAGAAGGCCGCAGAAGCTGCGCGCCTCGAAGCGGAAGCCGCCAGGAACAAACCCCCTGTCAAGCCAAAGAAGGACATCTCGGAGATCCAGATCGTGGCACACCTCTCCGAGCCGGCGCCCTTCATGATGCCGCCCTTTCATGAAGCACCCCGTCCGATTGAATTGTGGTCATGGATGGGCGCCTCCCTCTCCCTGGCCGCGCTCGTCACCGGAATCGTGTTGCTGGCGATGGACGACGGGACCACCTGCGACGCACCCTATCCTGAAAAACAGTGCCCTGAGAAATACGCCACGGGCGCTGCAGGCTGGACCTTCCTGCTGGGCGGACTCGCCGGTGGCGGACTCTCCGGCTGGAGCCTGTATAATATCTATTACAAGAAGCCCTCGGTCGTCCCGCAGGTCGTGCCCACGGCCGGCCCCGGAAAAGCCGGGTTGATGCTGGAATGGAAGTTCTGACCCATGCGCGCCCGGACCCTCCTGCTGTTGCTTCTCCTTTCCTGGCCCGGCTGCACCGAGCCAAACCCGCGCTATGATCCGCTGTATGTGCCGCCCTGTGAGGTCGGCGCCCTCAAGTGCGGTGATGCTCCCGAGCACCTGATGGTCTGTCTGAACGAGGGGGAGGACCCCACCTGGCAGGTCCAGAAGGTCTGCTGGGACGGGACCATCTGCGCCGGCGCATGGTGCGGCCCCGACACCGTTCTCGCCTGCGTGCTCCCGACTGACTGCACCGGCCAGGGCGAGGTCTGCACCGCGGTGACCGACTCCGACAGCTCGATCGGCACGTACTGCATCCCGTCGCCCGTCCCGGCCGGACGGCAGCCCGGACAGGCGTGTTCCAGGAACGAGGAATGCCAGTCCGGCTGGTGCTTCCGTCGCACCTGCTTCATGCCGTGCGAACTTTCCGAGCAGTGTCCCTTCGAGGAGACCTGCGAGAACCTCAACGTGACCGTTGACCACGTGCAGTCCACCATCCGGGGCTGTGTGATCCCGTAGCCCGCGAAAACCGTACCATGAGCCGATTCATCTCCCCCTCCGACCGCGCCGCCGAGCTGGCAACGGAAATCCGCAACGTCGTATGGGAGCGGTGGGCCGAGCACTGGAGCGATCCGCTGGTCCGGGAGCAGCACCTCGCGACGCTGGTGCGCACCAGCCTGAACCTGTTCGATTACGTGCTCAAGCACTGGGGCCCCGAGCCTGAAGTTTTCAATCCCATCGAGCAGGCGCTGCTGTTCTCGATGGACGCCCACGCCGCCCAGGCGCCGCGCAAGACCGGCGAGCCCTATGTGCAGCACCCGATCACTGTTGCCACCTCGTGTGCCGAGCACGGCCTGGACGCCACCGGCATCGTCTCGGCCCTGCTGCACGACACCATCGAGGACACCTCGATCACCGAAAGGGAGATTCGCAAGCAGTTCGGTCGTGACGTGGCCGAGATCGTGGCGGGCCTCTCCAAGGTGAAGAGCACCGACAAGTCCATGATCGACCGCGACAAGGTGCTGACGTTCTTCCGCATCTTCGGCGGCGCACAGTCCGACAACCTGCTGCGAACGATCCTGATCAAGATCTTCGACCGCCTCGACAACATGAAGACCGTCGACGTGTTCCGCGTCCAGAAACAGCAGCGCTATGGCGAGGAGACGCTTTTCATCTACTCCAGCCTGGCCACGATCCTGGGCATGAAGCACATCGCCACGGAGCTGATTGTGCGGTCGATCCCGGCCTTCTTCCCCGACAAGTATCTCTCGATCAAGGCCAAGAGCGACCAGCGGATGCACGTCTACATCCGGGAGCGCACCGAGATCCAGGACGTGATCAAGAAACTCGTGGGCGGACATATCGAAACGAAGTTCATCCATCTGTATCCGACGATCGCGGACTACCTCGACCCCGTGTCCAAGACCCTGCTTCAGTTCGAGACCATGCCCCTGCACATGAGGCTGCGCGTGCCGACCATCCCGGACATGTACGCACTGGTGGGCTACCTCCACTCCGCGCACCTGGAGATGCCGGCGTCGGGCATCACCGTGCTCTCCGACTCCTTCAAGGACTACGTGGTTTCACCCCTGGCCAACGGCTACTGCGCGCTGACCACCACGGTCTCCTACCGCAAGCAGACCTGGCTGCTCGAGATCGTCACCCGCGACCTGGAGCAGCAGGTGGACTGGGGTATCCTCAGCGACTTCAAAAACACCGAGCGCCGCAAATTCTACTACACCTCGATCCTGGCCTTCCGGGACAACTTCCAGGACATCTCGAACCTGCGCTACGCCGACCTGAAGTCGCTCACCTCCTCGGCGGTGGCCGACATCCACGTGCGCTGCCGGCACGACCGCATCGTCCAGCTGCCCGCGGGGAGCACGGTGCTGGACCTGGCCTACATCCTGGATCCGGATCTCGGTCTGTACTGCAAAGGCGCCATCGTGAATGGCCGCTTCGAGAACCCGCTGTACCCGCTGCGGCACGGCGAGCATGTCGAGGTCCAGACCTCCGACGAGCCGTTCATCCAGGAGAACCTGCTCACGCTGCTGCGCAGCCGCGTGGCCGTCGAGCACTATCGAGACCGCGTGAAGACATACTTCATGGTGAAGGCCTACGAACTGGGCCGCGAAGTGCTCATGCGCTTCATTCAACTGCACCAGATCCCGGTGGAAAAACTGTTCGACTCGCGGGGCGAACCACGCCTGATGACCCAGGACGAGATCATCGACATCGGCGTGGGAAAGTTCACCGTCGCCCAGGTGCTCGAGAGCCACGGTGTGTTCACTCCCCAGGGCGGCCTTTTTTCCAAGCCCGTCATCCAGATCCCGCGCCAGGTGCGCTCGCTCTATGATCACATGTACCGCATGCCTGACTGCTGCACGGTGTTCCCGATGGTGGACCGCGAGGTCGTCATGCAGTACTTCCCGGACACATCCCAGGCCGCCACGCTGGGCCTGATCGAGATCCACCGTGCCTCCTGCGACAAGCTGGTGCACACCCGTCCGCGCATCCCGGTGGAGTGGTCGATCACCCTGGGCCCCGAGATGGGCCTGGATCTGTGGGTGGAGGACGGTGTGGGGCTCGCCTCCAAGATCACGGGCGTCATCGCGCGCAACCACCTCAACATCATCTCGCTGCACGCGGACTCCCGCGAGCAGAATTCCGCGGATCTCCGGCACATCTTCATCTCCATCGAACTTCGGATGGGTGAACACGCGCCGGTGGATCAGCGCCACCTGATCGCCTGCATCAAGATGCTGCGCGCGATCAAGGAAATCAAGCACATCAACATTCACAAGGAGTAGACGACTTTGCCCATCTGGATCGACGACGTCCTGTCCGGAAAGAAAAAGACCCTCGAGACCCGCGACCCCAACCAGGTCGGCATGTACGTGTGCGGTGTTACCGTGTACGACCGCTGCCACATCGGCCACCTGCGGTCGATGCTCTCCTTCGACGCGCTGGTGCGCTATCTCGAATACCAGCGCTACCAGGTGCGCTACGTGCGCAACTTCACCGACGTCGATGACAAGATCATCGACCGCGCCCGCGAGATCGAGGCCGGACCCGACGGCGACTGGCGCCGGGCCGACCGCTACGCCACCTTCACGGCCGGGGACTGGACCCTGCGCGACTCCGACGACGCCCAGATCCGTGCCAGGGCGGACCGGACCGACAAGCCCCTGGCGCTGGTGGTCTCGGAGTACTTCATCGAGAAGTTCCAGGAAGATTTCTCCTGCTTTGGCATGCGCGCTCCCGACGTGGAGCCGAAGGTCTCCGACCACATGCCCCAGATCGTGGAATACATCGAACGCATCATCGGACGCGGCTACGCCTACGAGGCCGGCGGCGACGTCTACTTCAACGTGGCGGCCTATGACGGGACCACGCACGCCTACGGCAAGCTCTCACGCCGCGACGCGGCGGCCATGATCGAGGGAGCCCGCGTCTCCCCGTCCGAGAACAAGCGCAACGGGGTCGACTTCGCGCTGTGGAAGGCGCAGAAGCCCGGCGAACCGTCCTGGCCCTCTCCCTGGGGACCGGGCCGGCCCGGCTGGCACATCGAATGCTCGGTCATGAGCACGCAATACCTGGGCACCACCTTCGATATCCACGGCGGCGGCAAGGACCTGATCTTCCCGCACCACGAGAACGAGATCGCCCAGGCCGAGGCCGCCTGCGACGCCCCGTTCTGCACCAACTGGCTGCACAACGGCTTCGTCACCGTCGACGGCGTGAAGATGAGCAAGAGCCTGGGTAACTTCCTCTCGCTGCACGACGCCCTCGAACTGGCCCTGCCCGAGGTGTGGCGCTTCCTGGTGCAGAGCGTGCATTACCAGAGCCCCATCGACTTCTCGCGGACCCGCATCAACGAGGCCGGCGAGCGTGTACGTGGCAGCGTGGACGTGGCCGCCGAGCGCGTGCAATACTTCTACCAGACGCTGGCCCGGGCCGACGAGGCGTTGGCGGGCCGCACCGTCAACTTCGAGGCGCCGCTGCTGCACACCCAGATCGCCGGACACCTGCAGGAGCGCTTCTGCGAGGCCATGGACGACAACTTCAACACCGCCGTCGCCCTCGGGCTCTGCGGCGAGGCCGCCCGCGCGATCAACGAACTGGTCTCCCTCAAAGCCAAGGAAATCAAGAAGATCGGCGAGGAATCGGTCGCCCATACCCTGCACGTGCTGACCACCCGGCTGCGCGAGGTCGCCGGCGTGCTCGGCCTGTTCCTGGAGGAGCCCGAGTCCTTCCTGGCGCGCTTCCGCGCCCACGAACTGAAGAAGCGCGGCCTCCAGGCCGACTGGATCGAACAGAAGATCGCCGAGCGCGGCGCCGCCAAGGCCGAGCGTGACTTCGCCCGCGCCGACGCGATCCGCCTCGAGCTCGACGCCCTGGCCCTCGAGTTGCGCGACTCCCCCGGCAGGACCGACTGGGACGTCCGGGTGTAGCCTTGCCCGCCCCGCGCGTACTGCTGGGCCTGCTCCTCACCGTCGCCCTCGTGACCGGGGGGGTGCTGTTCCACGCCGAGCTTGGCGCATGGGTTCAACAGCGTCCGCTGCTCTTTCCCCTCTTCGTTTTCCTGGCCCAACTGCTCTTCATCCCGCGCATCACCATGCTCGTGATCTCCGGCCTGCTGTTCCCGCCGGTGCTGGCCGCGGGCCTGACGTTGCTTGGCGACACGGCTGCAGCGGTGGTGGTGTGGGCCTGGAGCCGCTGGTCTTTCTCCGAAGCCACTGACGGGTTCTTCGCCGGGCGACCAAAGTGGCGCCGCGTCCGGGACTCCCTGTGTGGCCGTTCCCCGGTGCTCGCCCTGACGATCCTGCGGATTCTCCCCTTCTCCCATTTCTCCACGATCTCCCTGGTGTCAGGCGCCCTTCGCCTGCCGCTGCCCGTATACGTGACGGGCACGGTCCTGGGATGTATCCCCACCGCACTGTTCTACGCCTTCGCTGCGGACTGGTCCCTGCGAACCGGCTCCGTTTTACCCGCCATCGGCCTCGGCGTCATCGCGTTCTCCGTGGTGGCCTGGCTCAGTGTCCGTTCCTTCCGTAATGAGTGCCCCGAAAAAAGCGGTTGATTTTCCTCCGCGATGCGCTAGCCTTTAAAAAATTGTCGTTTTCCGAACCTTCAGGCACAGGTGATCGCTTTATGAACCAGTCTCCCTCCTTCCCGATTCCGGAACTGTTTCTTCGCCACCTGTGCGTGCTGTACCATGAAAACGAGGAGACCACCGTGCCCGTGCAGGCCTTCATCTCAGCGGCCGTCCGGTCCGGCTGCCGGTGGATGGTGCTCTCCGACTGGATGCACCTGCCCGAGGAAACCGCGGTCCACGGGAAACCCCGTCAGGGCATTTCGGGCGCCGTCTCCGACCTGTTCACGCCCGAGGAGCTTCATTCGGTGGATCCGATGATCGAGCGCATCCAACGGATGATGGAGGAGGCCGTCGCCGACGGTTTTGCCGGGCTGCGCATCGTGATCGACTCCTCCTGGCTGCTCGACACGCCGTTTCCGGAGCGGCACCTGTTCCTGTACGAGAGCCGCATCAACGAACTGATCGAGCGCACCAGCCTCCACGTCCTGTGCATGTACCGGCTGTCCCGTTTCTCCACGTCCTTTCTGCCCAACATCCTGTTTCTGCATCCGTTCCTGTGGCAGGAAGGTTCCTGCCAGATCAACCCGCACTACCTTCCGCTGACCTGGCACTCCCAGCGGCTCTCCTCGCGCAGGCTCTGGCAGATGCTGCCGCACAAGGACACCCCCGCCCCCGAGACCGGCGAACCCGCCCGGCTCTTCGACCGCGTCCGGCAGTTCGCAGGGGGCCTCTCCCACGAACTGAACAACATGCTCAACGTCCTCTCCCTGGGCATGGACCTCCTCGACAGCGCCGAAGACTTCCCTGTTCGGCTGCGTCCGGATCTGCGCGACATGCACGACGCCCGGCACCGCATGGACCATCTGGCCGTGCAACTGGCCGCCTTCTCCGCAGATGTGCCGGTCCAACTGCAGCGGATCGTCCCGTCCGAGCGGCTCAACGAGTTCGTCCAAATGATCCTGGACCAGGTCACGCCGCGCCTGCGGGTCGAGTTCACCTGCGACGAGGTCGTGCATGCCGTGATGATGGATCCTGCGCAGTTCGACCAGGCCATCCTGCAGATCGCCCGCAACTCCGCCCAGGCCTGCGGGTTCGGCGGGATGCTGACCGTGGAGATCCGCAACGCCCAAGCGACCGCGGACGGCCGCGACGGACCCCCGCCCGGAAACTACGTCCAGTTCGTGTTCACCGACAGCGGCCCGGGCATCTCCCAGAGCGTGCTGCCGCATGTGTTCGAGCCGTTCTTCACGACCCGGCCGGGTCAGCACGGCATGGGCCTGCCCATCGTGGTGGGGATCCTCAAACGCCACAGAGGCTACATTCAGATTTCGACATCCCGCGAAGCCAAGACCCGCGTCGTGCTCTGGCTCCCCACGGCCGACGCCGTGCCCGAAGATTCCACGGCCCCGTCGGCCGCGGCCTTCCCCGACCGCACCATCGCCCTGGTCGAGGACGAACCCGCGATCCTGCGCCTGTCCGAGCGCGTGCTCGTGCGCGAAGGCTACACGGTCCGCTCCTTCGCCAGCCCCCGGGCCCTGTTCGCCGAACTGGAGCGCGAACCGTTCTCCATCGACCTGCTGCTGACCGACGTGGTGATGCCCGAGACCAACGGCTTCGAGCTCTTCCTTCGGTTGCGGGAGCGCTGGCCGCTTCTGCCCACGGTCTTCATGTCGGGCTACACGGCCGACGTCTTCACCGACGACGGCAACCTGCCCGACCGCACCCGCTTTCTGCCCAAGCCGTTTCTGCCCCGCGCGCTCGTGGAGTGCGTCCGCAGCGCCCTGCTGATGGGCGACGACCCCGAGAAGTTGTAGGTTCAGTCCGGTAGACCGGCCACGAAATCCCGGAAGTGGAGCACCCGGTTGCGGTCCCGGGGGAAGAAGAGAAACGGCTCCACGTCCTTGGCCAGCGCGGCGAAGTCCAGCGTCGCGGTTCGCTCGAGCAGCCATGCTTTCAACGCGGCCGGCGTGGCCAGACCCAGACGCTGCTCCAGATACCCGAAGTGCGGGGTGACCCCCAGCCCGTAGAGAAAAACGACATCGAAGAAATCCCTTCCCATCAACCGCTTCCGGTGCAGGGCCGCATGGATCTTCTGCGACAGCAGCAGGTCCTTCGGGGCGACGCGGATACGGGCGAAGACATCGAAGCGGTTCAGGATGGGCGTGTCCGGGACATAGGAAAA
>Ga0180007_10007280_pt1 | contig 10507 bp, 2 predicted proteins | sample MM_PC_MetaG_FD_121122 | JGI IMG/M metagenome (GOLD analysis project Ga0180007, IMG submission 121122) | Groundwater microbial communities from the Aspo Hard Rock Laboratory (HRL) deep subsurface site, Sweden - MM_PC_MetaG | ecosystem: Environmental > Aquatic > Deep subsurface > Groundwater...
CATGCAAATATTCCTGTAAACGATGAATATGCGGCACATAATTCTCTACATCATTTAAATTTTTTAAAAACAAACGGACAAAATCCTGATGCGCCTCTGTCAGCTTACCAGCTTCAGCCGCAGCTACAATTCGCTGTAAGGCGGCAATTCTGGTAATTTCTAAATGCTCGGCTAAAAAATACTGCTCCGGCCTTAACTGCTGTCTGTCGTGAATAAAGGTTACTTCGGCAAATTCCATTAACTGAGCTAATTGACTATTGAGTTCCGTAAAAGATATTTCTCCTCCATTAAGTAAATGACTTAAATTTTCTTTAAATTGATACATAAAGGCATCGGAAAGGGCTATGGATTCTTCTCCCGCTTTTAAAGGTGCTACATTAGGCGGCATATACAACTGTTCGGCCATTAAAGAGGAGAAAACTTCCTGAAAGAAATGCATAATAATATGATTAAAGTTATTACCAGGAACAATACGCTGTTGCGCATTTTCTCCGGCTACATAAATACTGGATAAATCAGAATGGTCAGGCTCAGAAAGCCTTTTCCTGATATTTAACTGTGTCAGGCAATTGACTAAAATGCTGGCAATCACGTTGCTTTTGGTTAAGTTATCACGGATGACATATTTTAAGAAATTCTCATCAATATAGATCGTAGAGAGATCATCGCCTACAAAAAATACACGCCGCATATGTTTTTCAAAATAATCAGGAAAGATGTCCTCGGTAGGCCGAAAAAAAGCTATTTTCACTTCTCCGCTATTTAACCTGCTTTCCAAATCAAAATCACTCTCTTCACTTACTTTTTGTTTTTTTAGTAAAGGTATTGCCATTCTGATTTCTTCTTTTATTTGTCTTCTCTCTGCGATAGGATCTAAAACTTTACCTATATCCCGCATGACAAACCTTTGTTCAATTCTCATCCGGTCACCGTGAATACTGGTAACAAACTCTATTTTTTCTTCATCAGCCAACTCAACAGAAGCTCTCTCTGTTTGGGGCTCTAACGCCTGCACACTTTGGAAACTTTCCTTTAAGTTGTTATTCAGACTGGCAATTAAATTCCCGTTACGGAATAAGGTTAAGAAAATATCTTTGTTGCTGATAACAGAGACTATCCTGACAAAGTTATCTTCCAACCCATGTGATTTTACATAGTTTAAAATTCTGAAGAGTTTTCTTTGATCTTCTTCAGTTGTAAGCGACATAAAAAATGGCAGCAGATGCTTAGGAATAAATTGATAAGACTTTCCGAGCAGTAGATCTCTTTGAAAATCCTCAAAAGATTTATAAGGCTGCTCTACTTTAGCTGCCATATCCTGTAAAGAACGCATTAAGGAAAATTTTTTATCATCAGCAACAGTATCTAAAGATAAAACCGTAAGCAGCATTAAAAAGGTAGTCTCAATCTCTTCCAGCTTGCTATTTTCCCTGGTATCATCAGAAATAAAAGGTCTCCCATCCTGATGGACAGGTGATAATAGTGTCGCCGGTACGCCTATTTCATTTAAATAATTAGCGACTATAGCGTGCGCCGGCCCTTTGTTACTCTCAGCACTTTGATATTGAGCAAACAGAGCCGGATCACTTAAAAGAAGAATTAAGCTCGGATTAATATATTCAGGCATACCATCTTTTTGATCAATAAGTCCCACATCCAAAAAAACCATATCAGCTAAGACGATTTTATGCTTATCCAGTTTTAAGGTTCGATGCACTTTATCAACTAAAGCTTGCGGAGTTTTATATCTAGGCAAATATTCATGAATATATTTTTTAAGGATATAAATAATCTCTTCATAGGAAGCGGTCATAGCCAACTCTTCATATGATTTATACTGCTTCTGTAAACCCTGGTCATCTAATTTTATAAATTCGGGTAATGTTTTTTGAATAAACCGTTTATGCAGCTCTAACATATTTTTACGGCCATCAACTTTCTTCCAGTGATTGACCCAGGCCTTATCGTCGGTAATATAGTCAGGCAAATCTTTAATTTCAACAGAAGTTGTCTGGGCCCAATAGGCTAGCACTTCCGAAACAGAAGCAAAAGGAAAACATATCGTCCGATGATGCCCGTTTTTCCCGACATCAAAAACACTAATCGCCGAACATTCAGGAAAGATCTGTTTTAACCTGCTGTTAACCCGTGTCTGCCAGGAATAGCCCTGCTCTTTGAATAAATACATTAAGGCTTCCTTCCAGGCATTTGGATTATCGGTCATCATGTTACTGAATCTGGCCTCTCCCTGAATAGTACTGATGCCTAATATTTCATCTATCTCACTGGCATTTCTTCTCATCATCACGTAAAGCGGATGTGTAGACGGAAGGGCAAAATGACTGACAAATTTTTCTCTAACTTGTTTATGCAAGGAACCGCCATAAGTTGCAATTCGATTAGAAAGTAAGTTAACCAGTTGATTTTTAAATTCCGCATACTCAACTGAATTAGTATCAATATAGGGTACTTTTTGATTAACTCTAACTTGAAAGCTATTTTCGATTATATCTTCTGCAGTTGATAGATTATTCGGCATAGGTGTCACTTGAGCCACATCAGGCCCTAAAACAGCAAACAACCATTCCATCAGATAAAGCGCTCTTTTTCCCTTTACTTCCTCAGTATTTCTAACTTTTCTTTCCCTTCCGGTTCTCTTTTCCAACTCTTTTATGCCATTAAATTTACTCAAGGAAATACCTTCGGAAAACAGATCATAAATAAGGCATAAATCTGAAAAAGGTATTAAACCAGAGTGACGTTCTATTTTTTCTTCTAAATTATCAACAGCTAAAGACTCACCATTTATCTTAAGCTTAAAATTTCTCTCGGACATTGGAATCGCTTTTAGCTGTTTAATTAATTCTTTTTTAAACAGTTCAAAAGGCGGATAAATATATCTCTCTTCGACTAAAACACTTTTCCATTGATTATAGCGCGGCCGGAAATTCCCAAGACAAACAACATATTCCTTACCATCTTCCATTACATTATCAACACCGGGAGTTAAAAAATAATATTTATCAGCCTGATGGTCAAAAATAATTTTATGAGAAACAGGATGCCTAATATTATTAAAGACTTCTTTTCCTTGGGTAATATTTCCTGCTGCGTCTTTAGTTACTTCGTAAATAACAGCTACTTCCCTATCCAGTTCTTTAGCCGCGGAGTCAAAAAACAAATATCCGTCAATTTCTACAACCTGATTTAAATTGGGACGCCAAATACGTGCAGCATCAAAAAAAGAGTATGGAGCTAAAGTATCCTGATTATAGCTTGGGGAAGGAAAAGCAGCTAAAGATAAAAAAAACAAAAACCAGAGGCTTAAAGTTAACGTTTTTCTAAAATTATTCTGTTTTCTCTTGCTTCTCACCGCTAAAACTCCTTAATGGTTTTAAACCATTTTCTTTATACGCTTGCCTTCGCATAGTAATTTTACCATTTTTTGGGTAAATTGTCAATTTAGCCTAACGGTAAGCAGGAGAAGAGTTAAGAGAGCGACACAGTCTGTATTTTAAGCATGGGACAAGATATAATTAGGATGCACTCTATACAAGGGAACTCCTGTTTCAGACTCTGAGTTTTTAAGATCCCGATCATCCATCAAGTCTATAGAGAGCCCTTCAGAGGTATCCTGCTCTACAACAACAGCAAAGAAACTGACTTCAGACGAGGCTGACATGATTTTAAGAGCGGCAGTAAGTCTTTCTCTATTATTTAAGGAATCATTAATGATAAAGGGAATTGCTGTCTCCTTAATAGGACTCATATAAATAATAAACCCATTTTTAGGAAATCTTAGACCTTGACTACTTTCGGAAACAAAAATGCCCCCTTCTTCTTTTATAGCAAAATAATCTATCAGCCTATCGACTACAGCTAAAATAACCTCTTGATTCCCAGCCATATTACTGACCAAATCTGAAGAAATCACTAAACCTTTACGTTCGTTTACCGTTCCTTGATAAAGCGGGCGACCGACAAAGGCTTTGGCTTTTACCCCTATTTTAGAAAGATCATTATCATCGCCTAGTTTAAAAATATTCTCTTCTACATAACGTTTTAAATCTTCTCTGGCTTTAACAATAGCCGGCGGTTCTCTTAAAGGCCGGGTAAAGATTAAAAAATCTTTAATAGAGAGTCTATCATCAGGTAGCACCACCCCTCTTTTTAAGAATAGATCTCTTATCTCTGTTGGAATCACCAGAGGCTTTCTATGGTTAAAATCCATACTTAAGACTTCTACTAATCTTATATATTGAGACAATAAGATATCATCATACTGCCCCAATATCGCTTCCGATATAGCTTCTAAACCTAAAATATTTTTTAAAAACACGATTTTATCCTTAGGGGGGTTAAGTGAGATATAGCCTAAGATATCAGAAGGAATACCTACCGCTTCTCCGGTAATTCTACTGCCTTGGGTTGTTTCATCCAATATACCTTCTTTTATTTCTTCGCCTGTTTTTTCTTTACGAAGAGGAATCACATGTCCATGAGCACGATTTCCCAATAAACTTATAGCAGGGTCTAAGTAAAGATCTTTGCTTGTCATCCACTCAGGAATAGCTTCCAGGTTGATTAGTTTAAATTTTTCTTCAACCATAGTATCAGCTACCACTTGAGAGGTATCTATTTTTTTAGAAGTTTCTTTCGGATATCTCACCGGAACTACAGCACTAAAAAAAGCCAAAGGTAAAGCATCACCTTGACCTTCACGCTCTTTGTATTCGGCTGACTTTATCAATGCCCCCCATAAACCGTGGAGAATTCCTAAAGGACGGGCTAAAGCTTCGGCTCGCCTATTACCTTTAGCTGTCATTTTAAAACGCCCGTTATCCAGCAGTTCAAAAAAGCCGGAATTTTTAATTGCGCTTAACATTTCCTCCTTAAACTCTTTATCTAAAAAATCATGAAATTTTTTGCGGTAAGCTGATTTAGCAGTATCATATTCATACTTATATTGATAATAAGAGGAAAAGTTAGGATCATTTTGCCCACCTAAACCTCCTGCTTTGCCATATTCAGAACAATGCTCTAAAAGTCTGTCTAAGTTATAATTGCCTCCAGCGTCACCATAATACAGATTACATAAAATTCTATCTACCAGATCTGCAATTTCAAAGTTCAGGGTTTTATTCCATTCTGCTACAAAGTATTGATGTAAAGCTGCATCTGCCCGAGTTTCGGTCTGCCCTTGTGACTCATAGGCTTTTTGTCTAAATAGATCATGGAGAATATTTTTTCTTAAATTTGTTTCAAATACTTTTTGAGGGGCACCTGCTGCTTCCGCCTCTTCATAGGCTCTCCAGGCAGCTAAGTTTTCCTTCATTAACTGATCATAACTGATACGGGATCTTACTTTTCCTGAGATATTAAGATAAGATTTACAAAAATCTTCTCTATATTGAGCGATATCAATCCCAAAACTGGCATCTATCACTACCCTATCTTCCTCTAAAATATCTTTATTTCCAGTTTTCCATATTTCATTGTTGTTGCCGTCAATAACCACAACTTCACCTGCAGCTACTTGAAAAGCAGAGATATCGGCATTAACAATCACCGGTACCCCGGCATTTCTTAAAAGTACAACTTCGTGTGATGAAGCATTCCCGTAAGCGGTTACTACCCCTATTTCAGGAATCTCCCAAATCCGCTCTATAAAATCTAAAGCTTTTTTATCTTTACCTATAGCTAAAATTACTTTTTCTCCTCTTTGCGCTAACTTTTCGGCCTCTTCTATAGTAAAGACCAATGAACCGGCCATAGCCCCTGGAGTGGCAGTTCTACCTTTAATCACTTCTTTTTTAGTTATATCCTGTTTAATTTTATAAAGTATTCTTTTACCTACTCTTTGCTGCAATTTTTTCATTTCTAAAATAACATCGACATCTCTTAATAATCCCTCACTTACGGCATCTTGGATATAACGAACATGCGCTGCCGGACTAAAAAGAATCTTTCGATGTTGTAGAAAATAGAGTTTTCGGTTCTTAACACAAAATTCTATTTCTTGAGCATAACGGTCATCTTGTTCAATATTTAAAACCGCAGCTTCAACTTGTTTATAAAGAACGTCATCCAGACCTGATTCATTTAAAGCCTTTATTGTGCGCTCTCCTTCATTGGTTACTATTTCAGCGCCTTTGGCCTGTTTTTGATAATTACCAAACAGTCCTTTTTCACCATCATTAGGATTCCGGGAAAAAACAACTCCGGATCCGGACACTTGATTGGTATCTGTCTCTATCTCTTCCTGAACAATAATAGCCATACCTGACTCTTCAGAAATCCCTAATTTTTCTCTCATAGCTTTAGCTTGCTCTGTATCCCAGGAATCAGCCACCGCTTTTATAGCCTGAATTAATTCTTCTCTGGTCGTTACTTTAGGAATGGTGCTATATATCCCGGGATTGGACTCTACCGGGCTGCTACGTACAATCAAAGGGTTTTCTTTAGATAAAACAATCCCCTGCTTTTTTAAGGAATCCAGCAGCTTATCAGCCACATCACCTGCTATAACCGGATTATAACGAATTATATTTACTAAATCAGTATTAATCACCAAGCCTTGAGGATAGGGTAATCCCTGCTTTTTAAAAGTGATAAAGGATTTGGCTTTATGCCCTATTTTTTTGGTACTTACATTCTCACCTAAGGCGACAATATTGCTTGCTATATCACCCAAAAAGTAAAAATTTTTCCCTTTTCTAACCGCTTTTTGAATAATATTTCTTCTATCTTGCGGACTAAAAAATTCAGAGGTAAAGAGATTATGTTTATTTTCTCTAATAACCGGCTCAATTATGCTTAAAAATTTTTGTTCTTCCTGAGGAATATCTTCCCTGTTTACCAGTCCATATTCAAGTAAGGTCAGCCATTTAAAAGCTCTAGCAACCGAATAATTAACATAAAGATCTAAATTAATATTTACGTTTCCGGTCGGAGATAAAAATTCTAAAACCATCGCCCTTATCCTGCGATACTTTCCTGTTTTGGCCATATTCTGAAGAAGCACCTGAATATCACGCTCAATAACTGTTCCGATTAAAGGTAAATAATCCTGATCTTGGGGCTCTGCTAATTCTTTACTGACTAAATATTTACCGGAACTTAAAAGTGCACAGGAGAGATCATTGTTCTCTAACACTTGAGAAGCTGAAGGTGAATATTGAACTCTATTTTTATAAAAAGCAGCAAAAATTTTCCGCTTGAACAAAGTCTCATGCAGATTAGAACGAGGGGCAAGTCCATAACATAGCGTGTGATGGAGCAGAAAAACTAACGTGAACAGAGCTGTTAATCGCTTCTTCATTGATAATCTATTTATCCCTTTTTATCCCTAAAAATGACTACATTTGACTACTTTCCTACATATATTGATTTAACACAAATATACATCATTGTCAAATTACAAAAACCAGGTAAGCATAAGGATAGAGATTTTAGATAGTAGATGTTAGATTTTAGGGAAAGGACAAAGTTTTAGCTTCAAGATTACTTCCTGATTAAACTGATTTTAAAAACTTACAGCTTCAGATCTTTTAGGCTTACCGCTATTTTTCTAACCGCTAATTACGCTAATTACACAAATTAAAACTTCTTACTTCTCACTTCCTATTTCTAAGTTAACTTTAGACACGATAGCCTAAATAATTATTGCCATACTACTACAGAGCGGATTACACGAATAAAAAAGAGAAACAAAGATATTATATTTTAAATGTCCCTACCATTTCATAAAGTTTTTCTGCCTGTTGAGAGAGTTCTTTAGCTGCATCTGCCATCCCTTCTGCAGATGTAGAATTGTTATCAGCAATTGATGAATTTTCTTCCATAGCAGCAGCTTGTTCCTGAGTAGAATTAGAAATAAACTCAATCTGCTGAGCAATCTTAGCAACATCCTCTACAATAGCATTAAGCTCCGTACCGGATTCTTTAGCAAGTTTAGCACCTTCTTCAACCTGTCTACTGCTATGCGACATCAACTCAGTAATTTTTTTAGCAGACTCAGCACTTCTTTCTGCTAATTTTCTTACTTCATCTGCTACCACAGCAAAACCTTTACCATGTTCTCCGGCACGAGCCGCCTCAATTGCCGCATTCAAAGCCAATAAATTGGTCTGATCCGCAATATCCGTAATAACTTCTACGGTCTCTACAATCTGTTTAGAACTTTTCTCAATAGAATTCATAGCCACAATTGTATTATCCATTGATTGTCCCGCTTTTTGCGCTCTTTGAGAAGAAGCTTTAGCCACTTCATTGGCCTCACTAGAATTCTGAGCACATTTCTGAATAGAACTAGATAATTCTTCAAAACTTACGGACTGCTGTTGCGCACCATCAGAAATCTGTTGTGTACTTTGCAGAAAATCTTTAGAGGTTTTCGTAATATTGTTAGCAGAGGCTTTGACCTCTTTAACAATACCTATTAAACCATCGATCATCTGATTCATACTATTGCCTAATTTACCTAACTCATCATCTATTTCCACTTCTACTTTATTAGTCAACTTCCCGTCTGAAACCTCATTAGCTATATTTACCAAATCTAAAATAGTAGCAATAATACCTTTACTAATAAAAATTCCTACAAAAATAGCCATAAGAATAGCCAGTAAAAGAACTAATTGCAAACCGATAAAAGCTCTTTTCTTAACTTTACTAGACTCAACAATAGCGATATTCATCTCTATTTCTACTTGCCCGACTAAGGCATTTAATATTTGATTGATCGCTACCGCAGATTTAGCTAATTTTAAAGTATTCTCCTCTTTTTCTTTATTTAAATTAGCATAGACTTCCTTTAGATGAGCAGTCATCTGAACAATATTTTCATCAATAGCCGTCCGGTATTTTATAGATTGATTAAAAATCGCTGTTTTTTCAGAAGAGGTTTTGACATTATTAATTTCTTTGGCCATAGAAACTAACTCCTGCCAAGATTGTTTCATTCCGGTTAAATATTGGGTAAGTTTTTCATCTTCATAATCAGTATTAATAAAACGGCCTAATAAAGATGCATGAAAATCAGTATCGCCTCTAAAAGAAACACCCTTGACTATGGCATCCTGTACCCCTTTAGTCCAATTATTGAAGTAATTTATGGCGATATATAAAAAAGTATCTAACTCGTATAATTTACCGTCATACGTTATCGTATATAGAGAAAATCTTTCCTGTATTTTAATTAGCTCCTGTAAAAGTCTTTTAAATTCATCACCTTCAGCAAAGGTCTTTTCGATTAAAACTAAGGCCTGGTCAGAACCTTTATTTACCACTAAACTTAATTCGTTATCTATATATAGTTTTCCGGCTAAACTATTTTTAAATTCTTCCGACTCAGTGCCCAGTTTAACCATACTAAGCCACATCTGAAAAGCATCAAAGCTCTCAAAAAGCTTATACTCTATAAGAATAATATCTTTGACCGAATAACTGGCTGTTTCGGCTATGCGTTGAACATTGCTTAAAGCCAAAGCCGCCTTATTCATCGCTTCTTTAATCGGCAATTTATCTTTTTCTATAAGGTCACTCGTTTTATCACTAGAAACTCGAATCCTCTGCGCCATCATTAAGGCAATCAATCCAATTAATAAAGAAATAAGGATAAAACTACCTACTAGCTTCTGTTTTAAGGTTAATTTAGCAATAATTGACTGCATTTAAGAAACTCCTTTCACTTTAATCTATAAATAAGTTTATAATTAAGCCCTTACTTAAAAGCCCTATCTGAAGGTTTATTATAACAATGTTTTATTAAAAAAAAAAGAATTTCTCCTCTTAAAAGACTAAAAAAAAAAAGATAGCTACTTATAACTATTTCTGATAGAAAAAATAAGCCAAGAAGGGTAGAGCAACGATAGACAAGCAATAAAAAAAATAATACAACTATTATTCTCTACCCAATGTTGTATTCTATCTATGTCATCTAAAATTTCAAAATAAAACTCGCCATAACTCTTCTGCGTACGTCTGAAGTATCTAAAGGATAATCATCAAACTTTTTATCAAAAAGATTAAAAACCGAAAGAGCTACTTCTGCCTCCTTATCAGTTAACTTAAACTCATAACCCAGACGAAAGTTTAAAATAGTGTAGCTTGTTGCTTTGCCTCCTGCCAATGTACTTCTCTCCGGATTACCCCAGGAATATTGTCTCCACTCGGTAGACCCTCGATAATGAATTGTTAAATTAGTAGAAACACCGTTTTTAAACTTAGCTCTCAACTGAGCATTGGCCATCTGTTGAGGTGTCATCAGTAAAAGTTGCTTTACCACAGCATCTTTTTCTTTTTGTTCTAAACAAGTATAATTAAGGAGCCCGGTTAAATAATCAGTAAATTTATATTTACATTCAACCTCTGCACCTAATTGTTTAGCTTTTCCTATATTAGAAAAAGGTGCCGGAATAATAATCCCACCTAGACTAGCATCAACATAGGGAGTTTCAGCTAGAAAATAAATAAAATCTTTTACTTCCGTATAAAACAGATTGGC
>Ga0180007_10007281_pt1 | contig 10507 bp, 12 predicted proteins | sample MM_PC_MetaG_FD_121122 | JGI IMG/M metagenome (GOLD analysis project Ga0180007, IMG submission 121122) | Groundwater microbial communities from the Aspo Hard Rock Laboratory (HRL) deep subsurface site, Sweden - MM_PC_MetaG | ecosystem: Environmental > Aquatic > Deep subsurface > Groundwater...
ATATTTGCAATGTCCTGCTTGTCAAAGCCGCTTGTTAGGCTTTTTAGAAGAAGATGAATTTCTTGGCGCAAGAGCAGATTTATATATCACTGATTTACAGCCAGACGAGGCTCGAAATTTTCTAGACAGTAAATCAATTTTAGTTGATGATTTAATAGACTTGTATCAAGCCTTAAAGAAAAATAAAATTAAAGAATTTATAGATCAACTTTAAATAATCTGTATTATTAAGATAAAAAATATTTTATGTTAACAGTTCAAACCAGAACAATTCTTGGCAAAAAAACAAAAGTTTTGCGAAAACAGGGAATAATTCCAGCGGTTTTGTATGGACCCAAGAGAAAAAATTTAAACATCGCAGTTAATGAAAAAGAATTTTTAAAAGCCTTAAAGATTTTTGGAGAAAATAGGCTTTTGGATTTGGAGATTGAAAAAGAAAAAAATAAAAATAAGGTTTTAATTAGAGACATAGCCAGGGACCCAGTAAGCGATCGTATTTTACATATAGATTTTTATGCTGTTGATCTAGATAAAGAAATTACAGCCAAAGTGCCTTTAAGTTTTGTTGGAGTTTCTTTAGCAGTAAAAGATTTATATGGAGTTTTGGTGAAGAATTTACAAGAATTAACAGTGGAATGTTTGCCAGCAGATTTGCCTAAAACTATTGAAGTTGATATTACCAATTTAAAGACTTTTGAAGATTCAGTCTATTTACAAGATTTAAAAATACCGTCTAAAGTAAAAATTTTGGAACATAATTTGAACGAAGTTATTGCCAATGTCACTCCTCCTCGTTCAGAAGAGGAATTAGAAAAATTAGATGAAGCAGTGGAAGAAAAGATTGAAGAAGTAGAAAAGGTTGAGAAAAAAGACGAAGATGCAGAAGACAGCGAAGATGAAACTATTGCAGATGAGAGTAAAGAGCGAGAATCAGAAGAGAAGAAATAGTGCGCTAGTTTTTTCAAAATTAAAATTTATTTAGTTTGATTTAATTTTTTTTAATTATTTTGAAAGGATTATTTTTTGTAAGCCAGGTTTACTTTAGAACAATTTGCCTTATCAAAAAATAGATCTTTTAAAAAAACAAAATTGAAAACTTTAGTATTAAAAATTAAGCAAGTTTTATCAGCTATTAAAGGCTCAAGAAAAGTACAATTTTTTTTAGGAATTGTATTTTTTTTATTGATTTTTTTAATTTTATTTTTTTCTTTAGCCAAAAAAGATAAAAGAATTATTTTTGAAAATTTTTTTCCGGAAGAAAAAAAAGAGGCGCAAAACAAAAAAGGGGATTCTGATGTGAGATTATTGGACGGCGTACATGTTAGCCAAGAAGAAGCTAACTCAAGGCCTTATGGCATTACGATTGAAAATCATCCAGATGCTCGTCCGCAATCAGGTTTAGACAAGGCTAGTCTTGTGATTGAAGCTTTGGCTGAAGGCGGTATTCCACGTTTTTTAGCTTTCTTTAATCAAGATGTGGCAGTGGCAGAAATTGGACCAGTGCGAAGCGCGCGCACTTATTATTTAGATTGGGTTTCTGAAATTAGACCGGTTTATGTGCATTACGGCGGAGAAACTTTAACCATTAGTCAAATTCCAAAATATGGGATTTTAGATATTAATGGAATGTATTTATCTGGTCAATATTTTTGGCGGGCAAATTATTCGCCTGCGCCGCACAATGCTTATACTTCTTCAGACAGATTAGCTAAAGTTTGGGAAGCTTTTGATTGGGATAAAACAGCGGACTTCACAGCTTGGGAATTTAAAGATGATAATCCGGCTATTGAAGGTGAGATAATTGAAGAAATTGTTTATCAATTTTCACCTTCTTATTTATTTAATGTTGAATATGAGTATGATTCAGTGAGTAATGATTATTTAAGGTCTCAAGCTGGCAAAGAGCACACAGACAGAGTAACGCAAGAACAATATCGCGCTAAAAATGTGGTGGTGCAAAAAACGCGCTATGGAATTCGCGATAAAGAAGGTCATATGGGAGTTGAAACAATTGGCGGTGGCAAGGCTTTTGTGTTTTTAGATGGAAAGGTGATTAAGGGTTTTTGGCGCAAGAATTCTCGCGAGGAAAGAACTTTTTTTTACGATCAAGATTGGCAACCAATTAAATTTAATCGTGGGGCAACTTGGGTGGCGGTTTTGCCAGAGGAGCAGGGGGTGGAGTATAAGTAGGGGGAAGGTTGAAGAAAAGGATTTAACCCTGCAAGTTTGCAAGGTGAAATCCTTTTCCTGCATTTTGATTACAGAATTAGGGCAAACGCAGGATTGAAAATCCTTTTCTAGGATTTTCAATCTTTTAGTTTCAGGACTTACGCATTTCGCGGATTTTGAATCCCCCAGGATTCAAAATCCTTTTTTACCATAAGAAAGAAAATGTTTATATAATTTTGTATAATAATAAAGTTGTCGTAAATATTATTTGGCGCTACAGCGAGGTCTATTAATAAAAAATTTTATGATTAAAGAAAATTATTTGAGTGACACATTCAAAACAATAGGCTCAATATTGGTAGTAGTTCTGCCAGTGTTGCAATTTGGGTTCACATGGTTGCCAGAAAATATGAGTGGTCTTTACATAGATAAAGAGAGCTTCTTCTTTACATCGTTTATAACTCTTTTACTTTCTATTTTTATAGTTTTCGCATACCGATCAAAGCCCTATTTTAAATTAGTTACCAATAAAAACAAACAGAAAAAATATTTTAAATACCTAGACAGCCAAAAGCAAAGTCAAAACATTACACAACCATCAGAAGCTACTGGTGAACCAGAATTGCCCTCATTTGAAATTACCGCCAGCACAATAGCTCTATTTTCGATGATTCTCTTTTTGTTAACCGCGCTTGGTTTCATATGGATTGGCCTAAACTACGACTCTAAAACTATTACCACAGGTGTATCATTTCTTCAGTCATTTCTTTATATAGTGACTTTCTCTTTAGCAATCTATATCCTCCTACACTTCTCTTATCAAGAATATCAGCGTAAACAGTGGAAAAGAAATCGAGAAGAACGTATACAAAGAGCAATCAACCTAGCAATCGAAAATAAAGCTTTTGAAGCATTTCCTCAAATTAATTTTGTAGCACTGGCAGAACAAAACATAGCACTTCGCCCACAGCTAATCGTTCAAGTAAGAATAGACGAAAAAAAGTATAATATTTTCACAAATCTTGATGCTGACGAACTGTTTGAAGTTTCAAAAGTAATTGAAAGTAGCGCTACCCATTCCGCATAATCTTTCATTCCTTACCTACCAAGCAGATTACTTTTTGCTCAACCTATTTTTCTTAATACCTGCATTGCAATGCAACAATTTGGCTGAATTGTTGCATTAGCTTAATTATTATGCTATAATGTTAACAAATCTACAAACAAAAGAGGATTTATGCAATTATTATTAAGTCTTAATTCATTCAATTTTACACCTTCAGGATAAAGATAAATTAAAGAATTCAAATAAAAAGATTTTTAATCCTGGGGGATTCAAAATCCAAAAAATGTGTAAGTCTTAACAAAAATGAATATCCCACGTTACCTAAAACCAGCAATTCTCAAAAAACTTCAGCCCAATAAAGCCGTGGTGATTTATGGTCCAAGACAAATAGGCAAAACAACATTAATTAAAGAAATTCTATCAGAAATAAAAGAGGACTACTTGTTTGTTTCTGGAGAAGATCGCTTAGCGCAAGAGTGGCTTAAAAGCCAATCAATTCAAATACTTAAAGAAAACATTGGCGATAAAAAATTATTAGTGATTGACGAAGCGCAAAAAATAGATCAAATTGGCTTAAATCTAAAGTTGATCGTTGACCACCTGCCAAATGTCAAAGTTTTGGCTACTGGCTCATCTTCATTTGAACTGGCAAATCAAGTTGGCGAACCATTAGTCGGGCGCAAATCGCAGTTTATTTTATATCCAATCGCGCAAATGGAATTAAACACTCTTGAGTCATTGCAACAAACCAAAACCAATCTTGAATCTCGCTTAATTTACGGCAGTTATCCAGAAGTTATCACTGCTCAAGACTTGTCTTCAAAGCGTGAAATTTTAAATTCTATAGTTGATAATTATCTTTATAAAGATTTATTAGGCTTTAGTGAAATTAAAAAATCGCAAAAAATTGTTGACATCTTAAAAATGATTGCTTTTCAGATTGGCAAAGAAGTTTCTTTAAATGAATTAAGTAATAATGTGAATTTAGATTTAAGAACAATAGAAAAATATTTAGATTTATTAGAAAAAGTTTTTGTGATTAAGCGCGTATTTGGTTTTTCTCGAAATTTACGCAAAGAAATAACCAAGAATTCACGCTATTATTTCTATGATAATGGCGTGAGAAACGCAATTATTAATAATTTTAATGATTTAAAAACCAGAGATGATCTTGGGCAACTCTGGGAGAATTATTTATTTATGGAAAGGATTAAAAAACAGGAATATAAGAAAATATACACCAATAATTATTTTTGGCGTACTTATGATCAAAAAGAAATTGATCTGGTAGAAGAGAGAGAAGGCAAGTTGTTTGGTTATGAGTTCAAATGGGGTGTGAAAAAAGTTAAAGAGCCAAAAGAATGGCGAAGAATTTATCAAAATGCAGAATTTGAAGTGATTAATCAGGACAATTATTTGGAATTTATCAGTTAAATTGTTGCATCCTTGCTAAAGCAGGGCAAAGATTATTTCTTGAATTTAGGTGCTGTTCTTATTTTGCGTATCTAGATTTTACTAAAATTAAAATACTCTTTAATTATAGTAAATAGTTATAGTAAAATTTTTTTGAAAAAAGTCTAGCAGATGATTATTTTATTTTTTTATTCGTTTTAGTTCTCAATACTCACAATCACCACCCTTTTCAATCCTGCATAATCTTTCTTAATTTCAATTCGGCTTTTAGGGAAAGTTTTTTGAATCAGATTTTTTGTTTTTTGCGCTTGAGAAGGAGCAATTTCAATTATTAAAAAAAGTTTTGAAATTTTATTTTTTTGCATTAAGCGCGAAATTTGTGGAAAAAGTTTTTTATAATATTTTAAACCGTCTTTGCCAGCTATTAGAGCCTTTTTAGGCTCAAAATTTTTTATGTCCAAAGGCAAATTTTTATATTCTTTTTTAGAAACATAAGGCAAATTAGCCAAAATAATTAGATTATTTATTTTTTGCAAAGCCTTTTCGTGAACTTTATTTTTCAGTAAACCATCTAGTAAATCGCTTTGTAGAAACTTTATTTTTTTAATCACTTTATGCTTTTTAGCATTTTTTCGAGCAATTTTCAAAGCTTTTTGAGAAAGATCCAAAGCAAAAATAGGACAGGCTTTAAGAGTGGATTGTTTTTGCGCTAATAAAACCGCTAAAGTAATTGCTAAACAGCCTGAACCTGTGCCTAAATCCAGGATAGCAGGAACATGCCCTGGCGTGTTTTTTGATAATATTTTAATCGTTTGATCAATCAAAAGCTCGGTTTCTGGTCGGGGAATTAAAACATCGCGATTAACAAAAAACTCCAAGCCATAAAATTCTTCTTTATTTAAAATATAAGCTACTGGTTCGTGATTAATCCGTCGTTTTAGAAACGCGTTATAGCGCGTTTCTGTCTTGGGTGATATTTTATCATCTGGGTGCGTGTATAAAAATTCTTTGGGTTTTTTCAAAAGATGCAATAATAAAATTTCCGCGTCTTTTTGCGGATTTTGTATGTTATGCTTTTTCAGCATTAGAACAGCGTTTTGAAGATAACTTAATAAAGTTTTTTTCGTATTAATTTTTTAAAAAGATTGCAAGGCTTTAATCATTCTTGTAATCTCTCCATCTAAAATTTTTTCAATGCCATACCATGATTTCTTAATGCGATGATCAGTAACCCGATCCTGCGGAAAATTATAAGTGCGTATTTTTTCCGAACGGTCGCCAGCGCCGATTTGCGAATTTCTTAAATTAGAACGTTCTTGCGCTTTTTTTTCCTCTTCAAGTTGTAAAAGTTTAGATTTAAGAATATTTAAAGCTTTAGCTTTATTTTTATGTTGTGATTTTTCATCTTGACAACTCACAGAAATGGCAGTTGGTAAATGAGTAACGCGCACAGCTGAATCAGTCGTATTAACTGATTGTCCGCCTGGTCCAGAAGAGCGGAAGACATCAATTCTTAAATCTTCGTCTTTGATTTTAATTTGTGGATTTTCTCGTAAAGGTAAAACTGCGACTGAAGCCGCAGAAGTGTGAATTCTACCATTTTTTTCAGTAGCTGGCACTCTTTGCACCCGATGCACTCCACTTTCATATTTTAAATTACAATAAACCATCAACCCTTTAATTTCCAAAATTACAGTTTTTAAGCCTTTTAATTCTGAAGAATGAGAATCAATAATAGAAGCGCGCCAGCCTTTTCTTTCTGCAAAGCGCAGATACATTCTTAACAAACTTTGCGCGAAAAGAGCGGCTTCTTCTCCGCCTGCGCCAGCGCGAATTTCTAAAACAACAGCTTGATTATTTTTTTCGTATTCTGGAGAAAGCCGTATGGATAATAAAGTTTTGAATTTATTTTTTTTCTTTTTTAATTTTTTAATTTCTGCTTCAGCCATTTCTCCTAAATCCGCGTCGTTTAATAATTCTTCAGCTTCCTTTATCTGTTTTTTAGTTTTTTGATATTTTTCCCAAAGATTGAGATTTTCTTTGATTTCGCTTTGTAATTTTAAAATCTGCGCGCTTTTTTGCGTATCTTTAAAAAAATCAGGTTGGGATAAATCCTTTTCAATTTTTTTTAGCTTTTTTTGAATTTCGGTGATTCTTTTTTTGAGCATTGATTTTCGTGCGTATAGCTTTAGTTTTTTCTATGCGCGCTTGGAATTTTTCTATAGTGCCTTGTTCATCAGTAAATCTTTGTTGTCCAGTATAAAAAGAATGGCAGTTTGAACATACTTCTACGCGAATTTGTGGCAGGGTAGAGCCTGTTTGAAATTTTGCGCCACAAGAACAGCTTACTTCTGCTTGAGGATAATGCTTTGGATGGATTTTGTTTTGCATATTTTTTTGTTTATTATTCGTTTTTTACTATAGCAAAGGAATACAGGAAAAGCAAGAATTTTGCAATATTTTTTCATTAAACAAAAAAAATCCCCCAATAAATTTTATCAGGGGAAATATGGTAGGGAACAAAAGGTGGAGCGCCCCCATAAATCCGTCAACTTTTGACCAGATTTAAGGAGAGATTCTTTTGCTAAAATTGTTAAATAATTTTAATTTAAAGACTTTTGTAATTTTCTTTTTGATAGAACTTTTGTTCAAATTCATCAGGAGGCAAATAACCTAAAGATGAATGCAATCTTTTTTCTTTAAAAATTTACAATTTTTAAAATTTATTAACACTTTTTTTAATTCTAGAAGTGTTACCTATGTATCTCATCAAATGCATATATTGCTAAAGGCTTGTTCAAAACTTTCGTATTCATTTAAATAAACTTCATTGTATTTTAATGTTTTGAAAAAACTTTCAGCAATACTGTTTTGCAGTCCTCTTTTTAAAAAATCTATTTCAATGGTTTGTTTTCCAATAATATTTTGCAGTTTTTCTAATTTCTTTTGATATTCTTTTTCTTGATTTTTTTCAAAAATAATTACTGCATCCTTATTAAATTGACTAAGCCATTTATTAAATAAATTAGCATTAATGTTGTTTTCTCGGCATAACTCTGCTTGCGTTTTAATGTCTTTTAAATACTGCATTATTAAATTGACCTTGAATTGGCTTGAATAAATTCTTTTTTGTTTTGTCATATGAATTCATTTTAGCAGATTGAATTATCTTTAAAAGGGTCAATTTTATCCTATGATACGTGTCCAAATTTATGGGGGCAGTCCAAACATTATTACTATGTTTTTGCATCATTTCTTTAACTTGAGAAAATTTTAAATTATCTAAATCTTTTAATGTTTGGATAACAAAAATTCCACTTGTTATAATAATTAACAAGCCGATGAAAAACAAGATAATTTTTAAGATTTTTGATTGATTCATTATGTTCAAATTAACAAATAGAATCATTCAAGTCAATTATTAATTCAATATTCGCTCACTGAGCATAATCAGTTGTTTTGTTTTAGATTCTTGCATTCTTTATTTGTTCTTGTTATATTAAGTTATAATAAATATAATAAATTTTATGCAGAAAAAACTAACTATTTTAAAATTGCTCAAAAATCGTTTACATCTTGGTCGTCACAAAAGTAAAAAGCATCCTAATATGGATGAATATATTTTTACAGTGCGAAACAATCTTTGTGTTTTTGATTTGGAAAAAACTTTAGCAAAAATTAAAATTGTCATTGATGTTTTAAAAAAGTTAAAAAAAGAGCAAAAAGACATTTTAGTTGTAGGAACAAAAAAGCAGATTAAAGATGAAACAGAGCAATTTGCTAAAGGCATTGGCGCGCATTATATTAACAAGCGCTGGCTAGGAGGAATTTTGACTAATTTTAAAACCATTAAAAACAAGACCAGAAGATTAAAAGAGCTCAAAGAAATGGAAGCCAAAGAAGAATTGAAAAAATATACTAAGTTTGAACAGCAAAAATTCAAAGAAGAAAGAGAGAAATTAGAAGAAGATGTGGGTGGCATAGAGGATTTACAAGCTTTGCCAGAAATTCTTTTTATTCTTGATTCTTTTTATGAAAAAATAGCTATGAAAGAAGCTAAGAAAATGGGCATTACAGTGATTGCCTTGATGAATGCAAACAGCGATCCTAAAAAAGCAGAATATCCAGTGCCAATGAACACTGAATCTACTCAAGCTTTAAGTTTTGTATTAAAAGCCATTCAAGCAGGAGTTGCGGAAAAAATTATCAAAATTAAAAAAAGCAAAAAAGCCAAAAAAATTAAAATTGTCAAAACTAATAAAAAGGATTAGTTTTTGCAATGATTTAGATATTGTCCCTTCGCTAAGTATTTCATTAACCTAATACAAGGACAGTGCTATTATTTAAAACTATGCAATCAAAAACAATCAACCTTGAAACAATTAAAGATTTGCGTTATCAAACAGGCGCAGGCATTAAAGATATAAAACAAGCATTAGAGGAAGCTAATGGAGATGATGAATTAGCTAAGAAATTATTAAAAGAAAAAGGTAAATTATTAGCAAATAAAAAATCCAGCCGAGAAGCTAAAGAAGGCTGGCTAGGCTCTTACATTCATAATAATGGTAAAGTCGGCGCAGTAGTAGAATTAATTTGTGAGACTGATTTTGTCGCTAAAAATCAAGAATTTCAAGAATTAGCGCATGATTTAGCAATGCAAATCACAGCTTCTTGCCCTGGTTTTGTGAAAGCAGAAGATGCGCAAGAACAGGATTTAAAAGGAGAGATTGCGGAAATAGAAAAAGAGCTTATTAAAGAAGAAAAACCTGCAGAAATTAAAGAGAAAATTAAAAAAGGCAAAATAGAAAAATTGAAAAAAGAAATTTCTCTATATTCGCAGTCTTTTGTCAAGGATCCTTCTAAAACCATTGAAGATTTGATCAATGAAAAAATTATGAAGCTAGGGGAGAAGATTGTTTTGCGCAAGTTTTATTATTTTTCTATTTAATATCTTTGCGATATTTTGTTTTTAAAAGTGGCTTAATTTAGTATGGATTATTTCTGATTATATCAGACAAGACATTTAAAAATAAATTATCGCGGATCAATTACATATTAAGACAATTGGCGTTAAATTTAGACCATGGAGCAGAATTTATTATTATCCAGAACCAGTTGACTTGGAATTAGCGCAAGGAGATTTTGTTGTAGCTGAAGGAGATTGGTCAGAAGATTTGGGTGGAATTGTTTCTATTGAGGAAAATAAAAATATTAAAAAAGATTTTTATGAAGGAGGAAAAATCTTTAGAAAAGCTAAAGACAGTGATTTAAAGAAATTGAGAGCCTTAAATGAAGATCAAGAAGAAGTTTCAGAAAAATGTAGAAAGATTGCTAAAAAAAATGAGCTTGATTTAAAAATTATAGATGTTTATTATCCTTTGAATAATAAGTTTATTGTTGTTGCTTTTGTGGCTGAAGAACGATTAGATTTTCGTAATTTAGCCAGAGAATTAAGTTATAAATTTAAAAAGATAGCGCGGCTTGAGCATATCAGTTTTAGAAAGTCAGCTTCTTTTTTAAAAGGTCTTGGAGTTTGCGGTAAAGAGCTTTGTTGCGCGCATTTTAATAGCTTTCAATGTGCTGAAAAAAAAGGTTTTTCTGAAGGTTTATCCAATAAATTTGGCGTATGTGGCTGTGTTAAATGTTGTTTATCTTTTGAAGAATAAATAATATTTTTGTTTTTTAAAATGTGGATATTACTTATTGCTATTTTTTCTTTTTTGGGTATTCTTGGAATCTTTTTGCGAAGATTTTTTTTAGTTATGCCAGCGCGAAAGGCCAATCTCAAAGATTCATTGGTAGCAAGGCCTTTTTCTATTAGAAAGAAAAAAGTTAAAAAGATTGGTTTGTTTTTGAAAA
>Ga0180007_10007282_pt1 | contig 10507 bp, 13 predicted proteins | sample MM_PC_MetaG_FD_121122 | JGI IMG/M metagenome (GOLD analysis project Ga0180007, IMG submission 121122) | Groundwater microbial communities from the Aspo Hard Rock Laboratory (HRL) deep subsurface site, Sweden - MM_PC_MetaG | ecosystem: Environmental > Aquatic > Deep subsurface > Groundwater...
CGCTAGCAATTTTGACCCAACAAAAGTTCTGATCGGGATGCCTAATTTCTACGATGTAATGTCGTAGCTGCGGCGACCCACCTGGTTAAACAGGATCAGAATTTGTCTGGCGAAGTGATGGAGTATTTAAGTTACTTTTCCAAGAAAAGTAACCAAAATTTCTGGCCAGTCGTTTTCGCTATCCATCTAATAAAATTATCTTTCCGTTTCGCTAAACTCGCTTCTGCTCGGACAGTTAGCTTCACAGCGATAATTTTATTGATGGATAACGCTCAAACTCCAATGGCCGGTACTAGAAAAACACCACGCCCCAGTTTAAGACAAAAATCCTTAACGGCTCAACGACAGTCCTCGTTGAGCCGTTAACACTCTTGTGTCATCCTGCCTGTGCCCGGCCAGGGAGCTTGTGGAAGGATCTCTTTGCTACAATAATAAGGTAGTATTAGTGTACATTAGTAATTGGTATTTTTGCGGGGTGTGGCCTAGTGGTTTATGGCGCACGTCTAGGGGGCGTGAGGTCCCGGGTTCGAATCCCGGCACCCCGACCAGGCCGATGTAGCTCAGTTGGTAGAGCAGCACTTTCGTAAAGTGAAGGTCGTGGGTCCGACTCCCACCATCGGCTCCATATTTATTTTGTCATCCCAGACAGGATTGCTATAAGCAAATCAGGATCTGGGATCCAGACAAGAAAACAAACAAAAACAATCTTTTTATTTTTTATGTCTGGATTCCCGATTAGATTGGGAATGACAATGAGAATAATCTAATTACTAATATGCCAGGAAAAATCTTTTTAATGCGACATGCGGAGCCACACAATCCCAATAATGTTATGTACGGAAATTTACCAGGATTTCTTTTAAATAATATCGGCATAAACCAAGCAGAAGAAGCCGGGCAATTTATGAATCAATATAATTTAGATTTAATAGTAACATCTGATTTCGAGAGAACAATTCAGACCGGCGAGATTGTAGCCAAAAATAATCCAGGACATCCCCAAGTTAAACAAGATCATCGTTTACGCGAGATAGGAACAGATGAATGGCAAGGGAAAATTACCATTTCAGAATGGGAAAATAATCGAATGGATTATTGGCAAAAACAATGCGAAGCTAAATTAAATGTCGAATATCCCAGGGATGCGCAAGTCAGAGTTGCAGAAGCTTTTAATGAGTATATCCAAAAATATCCAGATAAAAATATCTTATTTATTTCGCATGGAGATCCACTATCTTTTCTCATAGAATTATTGATGGATGAAGAGCTAAGTCCTAATCCTAAAGCCAGTTCTGGTAAAATAGAAAAAGCTAATATCTGGGAGGTGACAATGCAACCAAAGATAACGATTAAAAAAATATTTAAACCATCCATTTAAAGCCGTCATCCTGGCTTGTCCAGGATCTTATAATTATTTATAACTGATCATAATGAACAAATACATTATTTATACTGATGGGGGAGCCAGAGGCAACCCCGGTCCTGCTGCTGCCGGCGTGGTGATTTATAATGCAAAACTCAAGGAAATTGATAAATTTGCTCATTATTTGGGAATAGCCACCAATAACCAAGCGGAATACCAGGCCCTTATTTTGGGATTAGGTCGGATTCAAAAGATTGTAGATAATAGTCACCAGTTGGCCGAAGTCAGCGTGGAAGCATTTTTAGACAGTGAACTGATAGTTAAACAACTATCTGGTGAATATCGAGTAAAAAATAAAGACCTTAAACCATTAGTGGCTAAGGTAGAAAATTTAACGAGCCAATTTGCTAAAGTAAGTTTTAAACATATATTACGCGACAAGAATACCTTAGCCGACAAACTATTAAATCTGGAACTGGATAAACATTGTTAGGTTTGATATGTACAAAATTAACCCCGGGATAATCCCGGGGTATTAAGGTTCGATGCGAAGGTTTGTTGGTGTAATGGTTTTAATCATCATCAATATCTTCCTCTTCCTCCTCCTCATCATCGTCATTCTCTTCTTCATCTTCATCAACAAAGAAGCGACAACCATGACTTTTTCTACCGCAGTGAGCTCCGATGTCGCACTGGGCGCATTCGTACTCGCATCCACCGCTCATTCGCATCACCTCCTTTCTTAGATAATGTACAATGCAAGTGGATATATTATTATACCAAGTTCTGTTTTATGCTACCAACTGGACATCCTCATTCTTATGATTGGCTATTGCAAGAAACTAAAATCTCTCTTAATCTGCCTAAACTTACAAAAGTCAAACTCAAACTACTAGAAAAGGCGGAGTTTTTGTCTGCTTCGGATAAGTTAGAATTACTGGGTTTACTGTTGCATATTTGGTTTACTGGCGAGCTCAAGGTAAAAATAGATAAAAACCTATCTCATCTGTTAAATCGGCTGGGTTTGGCTTGGTTTATCAATTCATATCGACACTCCAAAAAAGGTTTAATTAAATGGTTACAGGTATCAGCTAATGAGCAAATCAACCAATTTATTAAAAAACATTCCCGTACAATGAGTCCAATGGAAGCAGGTGTGTTATATAACTACCCCGTAGCTGATATTTTGGCATTTATGAAGCTAATTAATCGCAAAACCAAGCATCCTAAAACCCCGGTAGGGTATTATTTTGGCAAAGTTCACTCTATAGATTTATATAATCAATCTTATCAGGAATACAATTTGCGTTGGCAACTGATCAAAAAAACTAGTCCAATAATTTATCGAGAATTACTAAAACATTACCAAGATAAATCATCTTGACCATAAACTATTAAATCTGGAACTGGATAAACACCATTAGATCTTCCGATAATTAGATGTGGCTTGGTATAATGTAACGTATGGCTAACGGGGAAACCACTAAACCAGAAACCGATCTTAGTATGGATCGTACTTCTGGTGGGTTTAATGATGCACAGCATAAATCATCTTCATCTGGTCAAACAGGTAAGGTTTTAGTATTAGTTTTGGCAATCATAGCTCTTATCTTTATTGGTATTTGGATTTGGCGACAACTGACTGATAATGTGGCAGCTAATCCAGTTTTACAAGTTAGTGGTGTGCAGATGGATAAACAAATTGTAAAAGCTGATGGGATAGATTTTACTTTAGCCAGAATTACTCTTTTGCGAGACAATCTGCCAGCTAATGATGTCTGGGTGGGGCTAAAGATAAAAGATACATTACAAGTGACCAATGAATTTGATTACTTTGGTTGGTATGCTGCCGAACCCAATAGATCATTTTATAAAGCTGATCAAGATGGGGTAGCCACCATTGCAATTAAATCTAGTGTTGTTGGTAATATCGCTTATGAAATCTATGCCGCGGATCCTCAACGCAAAAGCCAACAAGGCGATTACGTTGATTTAAATTTCTCTTTCCCTATCACCTTCGAATAGCCAGAGTGGTTAGATGACTATTCCTAGGTTTTTTATAACCGTATAAACCTAAAGAGGGCGGCTTTTTTCATCCAGATAAAAGTGAATGCACCAGTCTACGCTATAGCGTAGACTGGTGCATGATGTGTTATATTGAGAATGTAAAATTAGATAACAGATGAAGAGAGCACAGAAAGAAAGATTAGATTTAGCTAGAGATATTTTGTTGGGCATTGCTGGTACTGGTGGAGTCTTGTTGATTGCTTTTACGGCTCCAAGGGCATTACAATTATTGAAACCCTTTCTTAAAAAATATAAAAAAAGAGTCCAACAAATTAGTTATATTCAACAAAGATTTAAAGACCTGGAAGAAAAAGGATTGATTACCATTGGCGCAACAGGGGATAAGACAAAAATCACTTTAACTAAATTAGGCCAGAAGAAAGTTTTAGAATACCAGGTGGATACTATGGAGTTGGATATACCATTACGTTGGGATGGCAAGTGGCGAGTAGTTATATTTGATATTCCCGAAAGTCGTAAAACTCATCGGGATGTTTTTCGGAGGAAGCTAATTAATTTAGGTTTTGAGCGAATTCAGGATAGTGTCTGGCGGCATAAATATCCTTGTCAAAAAGAAATCGAATTTTTATCTCATCTGTATGAGATCTATCCCTATGTAGATATGATTGAAGGTAAAATGATCAAAATATGATTTATTATGAAAAATTATAAATGAATCACGAAGATAAGCTTTATTTGAAAAAAGGCATAAAATTATTGTTTGTATTAATAGGTGTATGGTTGCTAATGGAAATTCTGGGTACGATTGTAGTGTATTGGGCGATTGGTCGTATCGCAGGAGGCATGTAAAGCGTATTTTTGTGGGAAATATTTTATAACTGATAATGCACCAGTCTACGCTATAGCGTAGACTGGTGCATTGAAGATTAGCGATAATTCTAAACTCGATGCAGAATCTAAGTGATGCATGAGGAAACGCTATAGCGTTTCTGGGTAGCTTATGAAAAGGAGAGGGAGGTGGGATTTGGGTAAAGGAAAACCCCACCGGTGAATAAAAACAGGACAGCTTCCTTTCTATTTACTCTTATCGGGGTATTGTTCGTAAATTTTATCTCGGCTATAACCCAACAAACGACCAATCTCTCGATGAAGCGGATAGTTTTTTTCGCGATCTGTTTTTGGTGCCGACCAGATTTGACCAAAAAGAGCAAGAATCTGGTTAACTTCCTTAAGGTGCCCTTTGGAGTAGACATAATAATCGAAAGGCCCTTTCGCACGGGGATGAGGTTTGACATATACTTCCCAGCTGGCAGTTATTTCTTTAATGAGAGGATACCATTTTTGATGTTGCTTCGCTCCCCAAGGCAGAGTGAGTATAGCTATATTTCGTACTCCTTTTGAAATAAGCTCACAATGCAGATATAACTCAGCGAAAATACACAGCAAGGGGCGACTGATCTTAAGGTCTTTAATCAGGGAGCTAAAAATTTCATGGCGTTCTCGCATACGTCTATTATAACAAAATGTGTAGATAGTATAAGAAAGGAAGAGCTACCCGGCAGGGGTAGCTCTTCATAGGGGTGATGCGATTGATAATCATCTTATTCCTCTTCATCCCCCAGTTGTTCGACACGGTTCCTTATGCAATCGAAACAGAGGAACTCATCACGAAACTCACGTCCATGACTTTCGCAAGTGGGACGGAGGCAATCACAGCAATCATCGTAGGATAGATCGTCACATACGTGACAGATATCAGCAGACATTCAAGGTTCACCTCCTTTGGGTGGGATGCTCAAAGTACAATAAAATTGAAACAGCTTTATATTATAGTTTACAAAGAAGAAAAAAGAAAACGGGTTGTGCACCAGTCTACGCTATAGCGTAGACTGGTGCATTAGAGATTAGCCCATCATTGGGGTTTTGTGGCCTATGGATTAATGTTTGTTATTCTAAATCCAGATAATGCAATGAAAAAACGCTATAGCGTTTCTGGGTAGCTTATGAAACAGAGGTGAGATTTGGGTAAAGGAAAACCCTGCTTGTGAATAAGAATAGAACGGTTTCTTTTCTATTTATTTTTATCGGGGTATTGTTCGTAAATTTTATCTTGGCTATAACCTAAAAGGTGGCCAATTTGTCGATGAAGCGGGTAGGTTTGCTTGCGGCTCATTTTTGATATGAGGCGAGTTTTTTGGAATAAGGAGATAATTTGATTAACTTCCTTTAGGTGACCTTTAGAATAGATGTAGTATCTCCAATATCTTATATTCTTTTTATCATCAACAATAGGTGCATTAGCCTTGATTTTTAATCCATAAGCCTGAATGAGTTCCTGCATCTCGGGATAATTTTGTTTATGCTGGTCATCTTTCCAAAAAGGGGAAATGATTCCCATGGGTCGCACCCCCTTACTGATTAAATCACAATGAGTATCTAGTGCGCCCCAAAACCAGGCTAGCCCTTTATCGGTAGTAGATTTTTTTAAAATAGATTTGGTTATCTCATATGGTATGAGCTTGTTTTTCATGGGATAGTTATAGGTGATAAAACCCACTCTATTATCAAGCGAGTGGGTTTATTGGTCAAACGAGGAATTATCAGTCATTCTCATCATCCTCGTCTTTCAAGAACTTGTCTTTGCATTGGTGACAAACAAAGTTATCACCGACGATCTTACCACATGAGTGGCAAGTGGGCTCGCCGCAGGCAGTGCAGTCATCATACGAAGGGTTGTCTTCGCAGATATGACAGATATCTGGCATTCAAGGTTCACCTCCTCCAGGTGGGATGTCCAAGGTACAATAAAATTAAGATAACTTTGTATTGTAATTTATCAACTTATGTTGTCAATTAATACAACGGATGGGCTACAAAAAATAACGATCGTTGAGTTTCATAGCAATGGAAGTAATTGGTTTAACTGGAAAAATTTTATAGTTTAATGATTTTGCCTTCGATCAAATCTACATAAGGCCAAACTTCAAACAGATGTGACAGAAAATCTACCTCTTCTCGACAAGGCCATTTGTTAATCCAGACGCTATTTTGAATTCTTTTAAATCCTAGATCTACTAATTTTTCCCGAAAAGTATTACGATTCTTCTTCATTTTTTCTGGAATATCAAAAATAACAATTCGCCATTTACCATCCCACCTGGCAGGCTGTTTAAGCTTCATAGTATCTATTTGATAGGCAAGAATCTTCTTTTTTCCTTCTTTAGTCAACGATATTTTCACTTTACCACCCTGTTCGCCAATAGTAATTAACCCTTGTTTTCTTAATTCATTGAACTTCTTTTTGAGATGACTGGGTTTAAGAGTGCTTGGTTTGTACTTCTTTTTTAGCAGAGGAGCCAATAAACCAATAGCACCGGGTGCAATGACAGTAATTAGCAAGATTCCCCCTACTCCGGCTATGCCCAATAAAATATCCCGAGCCAGATTTAACCTTTCACGTTTGTGGTTTCCCATTCTTAATAATTGAATTAGTTAGGATCGAAGAGATTATATATTCAGATTAGATATTTAGATATATAGTTATAGGTTTAATGTATCACAAATAGGCCATGAAAAACAACGATCGTTGTTTTTCATGGCCTCAAGATGGTGTTATTACTTATTTTGCCTACCTTAGTTAGTGGGTAAAGTGGAAAAGTTTATGGCTATGAAACAAAACGGTCGTTGGGTTTCGTGGCCTCAAAATAAGGGAGGGGTGGAATATTTAAATAAAGAAAAACCCCGACCGAAGTCGGGGTTGTTCAGTAATTGTTTTAATGAGTTCTGTGAAAGATGGTAAAGTGAAAATATGAATCAACCAGAGAATAATTACGCTTTCATTGACAGTCAAAATGTTTATCATGGCATCACATCTTTAGGTTGGAAAATAGATTGGTTCAGGTTTCGTCGCTATTTGTCCGAAAAATATGGCGTTACTATTGCGTACTTATTTATTGGTTATGTAGCAAAACATAATGATCTTTATGACTCATTCCAAAAAGCAGGATTTGTTGTAAAGTTTAAACCTACCTTACCCGATGGCGATGGTAACATAAAAGGCAATGTAGACGCTGATTTAGTATTGCAAGCTATGTTGGATTATGAACACTACAACCAAGCGGTGATTATTACTAGCGACGGTGATTTCTATTCGTTAGTGCGACATTTATATGACAACCACAAGCTTAAAATAGTTCTCAGCCCCTATAAGGATACCTGCTCAACCTTACTTAAACAGACCGCTAAAGAAAGAATTGTTTATATGGATAATCTGATTCAGAAGATAGGTCAATCAGGGGATAAAACGAAAAACACCGCCTAGGGACGAAACCCATAGGAGGTATTTCTCATAAGTATATTTAAATTATACTGCTGAGTTTAATTATTGTCAAATGTAACTTAATGTAAGAGGGCGGCGCGGTAGCGCCGCCTCCCTGCTTGTTTAATGATAATAAAGCAGGGCCATGAAAAACAACGGTCGTTGGGTTTCGTGGCCTTAAGGAGAGGGATAAAGGTTTTGGGTAAAAGAAAACCCCGACCGAAGTCGGGGTTGTTCGATTTCGTAAAAAGAAGGTGCAAAATGCTAACTTACCCGTACTTCTACGGAGTCTGAGTACATATTACCGATAATAGGGTCTATCAGTACTAGCGTAAGTGTAATGTTGTATATTCCAGCTATAGAATATACATGGGTCGGGGTTGCTGCTGATGACGTGTTCCCATCACCGAAATCCCAGGCCCATGCATAGGAGGTGGTGTTGTCTAATGGCACCAAGTTGTTATACATATCATATCCATCGGCAGATACACTAAATGTTTCGTTGACAGCCACAGTGGAATGGACGATTATTGTGATATGGTGGAGAGTACCAAATGGCACAACAGACAACATAGGACTGAACGCTCGGCTTTGTGGTGCAGAGGATTGATTAGAATACCCATCTACTCGTACGATGAAAGCTTCAGTGCTTGTCCCTGCCGGGATTTTCCAATCCCAGCATGTGGCTTGAGTTGTCTCCCCAATAGGTGTCCAGATTCTGCCACCGTCGGTAGAGTATTCCACTTTGAAATGATCGATATTTGGGACAAAGTCCCAAGTGAGGACGACGGGCTCGTTGCTGATAAGTTGTCCGTCACCATTATCAATGATGGTGACTTCCCCAGTGTTGATTGGTGGGGCAGTTAGCCTTAACCCTCCGTCACAGCCAGTGACGAAGAAAATCGCCAGGCAGAGCCCGGCAATGAGGGAAAGAATTGAGTAACGCATTGCAATGCTCCTTGCCAGGCTCTTTTGCCTGGACTTTTTTAGTACTCGCGCTCTCGTCTATAGCTTTGAGCGCGGCAGTCTGGTCACTAGTCGTCATGCTGAATTTTCCGTCAGCTGGCGGATCAGTATCTTTAATGTAGAGATCCTGAAACTAGTTCAGGATGACAGATAGGGAACAGAATGCCGGGCTCAAAGAATAGGGATGATAGATCCTGGGCGAAGCCAGGATACCGAAGTAATGAATACTTCGTAATTTTTCAAAGGGCTAAGTCTAACTGAATATTATAGCAGAAATCTATAGACGTCAAGGATTTTGTGCTGTGGGAGAGGATTATTTATTAAAGATAAGATCCTGAAACAAGTTCAGGATGACGGATTGGGAGAGGGGATTGACATAAAGTAAGAATTATAGTATAATAATATAATACTTTAATGTATAGATTGGGGATTAGTAACTAATAATTAGAAGACAAAAATAAAAGTGGTGAAAAAGGAAATAATTAATTGGACCAGATCCCTCGACCCCAGCATTCGCGGGGCAGGCAAGCTCGGGATGACAAGAGGAGCGGTCGGGATGACACATATAACCAAACGCTGGTTGTCAGTTTTGGTGATGGCAGTGTTAGTTATTCAAGCGGTGTTACCGGGGGGACTATTTAAGTTTCCTGTCAACAAAGCTTCAGCGATGACTATAGGCATAACTTCTCCGACTGTGATCTCAGATTGGGATATTGGCGATACCAACCCGATTGGGTGGAACACAGTAACAGAACCAGAAGAAAATAACCCGGACTTTTATGCACTTTATTATTCTGAGGATGGCGGTAGTAATTGGATTTCTATAAATCCTAATGCTGGTCCAGCGACAACTTATAATTGGGAGACCCCAGTGGTAAATGGAGCAAGGGAAAGTGATTTTAGGATTAAGGTTGAGGCGTATTATAATCCTAACACATATATCACTGAAGATGAAAGTGTGGATTTTAGGATTGATTATGGGCCAATAGATGATCTTACAGTTGCTGTACCAAGCCAAGGAGCAGTTGGTTTCAATATTGACAACTGTGGTACCGCTACGGCAACTGCTATGGATCAGTATGGCAATGTAATCACTACTATGGGAGATAGGGTGAATACTTATTCCATAGATTGGGGAGATGGGCAACTTGGTACTACTGGGGGCCCATGGAGCGATGGAGTAATGACTTTACCGGATCATAATTATAATCCTGCAGGTCCATACACTATAACAGTTACTATAGGGGATGATGAGGGTGGTACTGGAATTGGCAGCGATGGAATAACCATTCTAGACGATATAGTTTGTGTATTAACTCCTGATTCATCTTCAAGTTGGGTTATCGGTGTTACTAACGGAATCATATTTTCGGCGGGAGGGACAACTACCATTGACCATTTGGATTTGGCGTATTCGCCGAATAATGGGGGAGATTATTATACGATTGAAAATGGGGTGGCTGATGGCGCTATGCCCCAAACATATAACTGGCCCGTAGCGGATAATACACCCGGATCACAGTGGAAGATTCAAATCAAATCCTATGATTCAGGAGATACTTTAATCGCTACCGGAACCAGCGCTGCGTTTACGGTGGCTTATGGAGCTGTGGCGAGTTTTACTGTAGAGGCGCCAGGTAGTGGCACTACTGATAAATATTTTAGTTTAACAGTGACCGCTAAAGATACTTACGGCTATACTATCACAACTTTTGATAATGCAGTGGCTATTGGCGCCACTCCAGGCACTATTTCACCAGTAACGATTGGTAATGGTTCTGACACTGGCAGCTGGTCGAGTGGTGTGGTGATTTACAATGGCTATACCATTA
>Ga0180007_10007283_pt1 | contig 10507 bp, 8 predicted proteins | sample MM_PC_MetaG_FD_121122 | JGI IMG/M metagenome (GOLD analysis project Ga0180007, IMG submission 121122) | Groundwater microbial communities from the Aspo Hard Rock Laboratory (HRL) deep subsurface site, Sweden - MM_PC_MetaG | ecosystem: Environmental > Aquatic > Deep subsurface > Groundwater...
AAAAATATTTTTTTCAAGCTTTGTGAACACCTGAATTCGCGTTTTCCATTCCGGTGTGTTTAAAAACAGGGCCACCACATCCTCAATGGCCTGGGTCATGTCCACCTGGCAGGCATTTGTTTTGCTGGGTTTTGCAAAAAGCATAATATCATAGGTAATCTGTTTAAGACGCTGTGTTTCCCTTAAAATAATCTGCATGAGTTTGTCTTCATAGGATCCGGACTGGGTCTCTTCCTTGAGCAATTGAATGGACCCGGACAAGGATGCCAGGGGATTCTTTATTTCGTGGGCAATGCCGGATATCATTTCATCCATGGCCGCCATTTTTTCCACCCGCTTGAGGTGTTCCTGGGTTATTTTCAAATCCTGCCTGACATTTTTAAGCTGGAGGGAGAGGATGCCCGAGAGAATTGCCACGGCAAAGCAGGCGGCAATGGTGATGACAATCCTGTATAGGACCTGGGTTTCATCCAGGTTTATGGAAATCGGAGAGTGTCCCATGAATGTTGGAATCACCCGGTAATACTCCAGTTCGATTAACAGGCCGTATTGAAGGCTTGAAAGCGTGGCCATGACAAACCCCCCCCTTTGGAGCAGGAGCATGGAAGCATAGATGATGACCAATAGGTACAAAAAGGTAAAGATACTGTCAAAACCGCCGGTGACAAAGATAATGCCTGTCACCAGAACCGTGTCTGCCATGGTTTGAAAATAGGCCAGGGCAAGCAGCCTTTTTTGCCGATTCAGCCAGCAGATGTACAGGATGGACATAATCAGTACGGCTGCTGCGATGTTGTAGAGGGATAAAAACGGCTGGGACAGGATGGAAAGGGTATCTTCCGTTGAAAAAAACAGGCTGGAGAATATCAGCACAATGGCAAACACAACCCTTGCCAGGATAATCCATTTTATCTGGGCATAAAGGTCAGAATTTTGCTGAAACGAATCGGTTGTAACACGGTGGTTATCCAATGGCAGCCGCCATGGAGAAAATGGGAAGGTACATGGCAATGACAAGCCCCCCCACGACAACCCCCAGGAAAACCAGCATAAAGGGTTCTATCATATCGGTCAGATTCTTAACGGCCTGGTCCACTTCATCATCATAGAAATCGGCAATTTTTTCAAGCATGGTGTCCAGGGCGCCGGTGGATTCTCCCACGGCAATCATGGAGCAGACCATGGAGGGAAACACCCCGCTTTCAAGGAGGGGATCTGCCATGGACCGACCTTCTGAAATACCAATCTTGACATCATTTATGGCAAATTCCACAATTTTATTCCCCGAAGTTTTGGCTACAATATCCAGGGCTTCCAGAATGGACACGCCGCTGGAAATCATGGTGCTGGAAGTCCGGGTAAACTTGGCCACAGCCACTTTTCGGATTAAAATGCCAATGACGGGCAATTGTAAAAAAAGGCGGTCCATGATAATCCGCCCTTTTGCAGTGGCATAGGTTCGCTTGAGCAGAAAAAGGGTTACAAAAAGGCCGATTACAATATAAATGATATTGGCAATCATAAAATTGCTCATGGATACTACCATCTGGGTCATTGCCGGTAATGTAGAGCCCATGCTTGCAAACATTTCTTCAAACACCGGAATAACAAATACCAGGATGATGGCCACCACAATCACTGCCACAGCAAGGGTAATGGCAGGATAGGTCATGGCGCCCTTTACCTGTTTTTTGAGTTTTGCCATTTTTTCCATATAGGCGGACAAACGGCCCAGGATGACATCCAATATACCGCCGGCCTCACCTGCTGCAATCATATTCACAAACAATTCATTGAATACCTTGGGAAACTTTTTCAGGGCATCGGCAAAGGTTTCACCCGATTCAACCGATTCCTTGATTTTTTTCAGATTTTTTTTAAAGGTGGGATTTTCCTGCTGGGACTGCAGAATATCCAGGCATTGGAGCAGGGGCAGACCCGCATCAATCATGGTGGAAAATTGTCTGGCAAAAATGATCACATCGCTGTCATTAACCTTGGGCTGGAGAAACGTTATGTTTTCAAACAGGTCCTTGGGTTTCTTTTTGACCCTTGTGGGGGTAATCTTTCTTCTCTGGAGGCTTAACCGGACCTGGTCTGGGCTTTCAGCCTCCATTTCTCCTTTTACGGTGTTCCCTTTGGGGTTTTTTCCTTTCCATTCAAATACGACGGCCATGGCATATCCTTATCTTAAGGTTCCACTACTTAATTTTAAACACGATAGATACCACAAAACCGAGTATACCAGAATCACAACATTTGTAAAATCCAAACAGATATACTATATAAATTTCAATATTTGATTTTAACAGGAGCGGGTTTTTGAGGAAAAAAAACAAGACAATATTGGCCAGAACCATTATCACCAGTCATGTGAATGCGGATTTTGATGCCATTGGCGCCATGCTGGCTGCCCAAAAGCTTTACCCCGATGCGGCTATTATTTTTCCGGGTTCCCAGGAAAAGAGCCTGAGGGATTTTTTTATCAGCTCAATGAGCTATCTGTTCAACATGGCGAACCCGGCTTTGATTGATTTTTCAGAGACCACCACCCTGATTCTTGTTGATACCCGCCAGGCGAACAGACTGGCCGGTATCTCCGAATTATTGGAGAAAAAAGGCATTCGCATAGAAATATACGACCACCACCCCCCCATGCCCGGAGATATCAGGGGAGATGTGGATATTTCAAAAGCCTATGGTGCCACCACCACCATATTGAGTGAAATCATACAAAAACAGCAGATACCCCTGACACCTGAAGAGGCAACGGTTATGGCCCTGGGTATCTATGAGGACACAGGACTATTTACCTTTTCGTCCACAACCCCTGCAGATTTTATCCAGGCAGGTTTTCTGCTGGCCTGCGGTGCCAGTCTGAACACCATTGCCAGTCTCGTGGTCAAGGAGATCAAAGCCGAACAGGTGACCTGGCTCAATGAACTGCTCAACGAAATGACCGTTCATAGAATAAACGGGCTTGATGTGCATATTTCAACCATCTCCTCTCCTTCCTATATTGGGGATCTGGCTTCCATTGTCCAGAAAATTGTCAGAATGGAAAATCTGGATATCTTTTTTGCCATTGTCCTTATGGGGACCAAGATCAATATCATTGCCAGAAACAGAATCCCCGAGGTGGATGTGGGCAGGATCATGTCCGAATTCGGCGGGGGCGGACATGCCTATGCCGCATCGGCCAAGATTGACAACCAGACCCTGCCCCAGGTGGAGATGATGCTGCTGGACAAATTAAAGCTCGAAGTCAAGAGCGTCCAGGTGGCAAAAAGTTTGATGTCCTCTCCGGCCATTACCATAGACCCCTATGACACCTGTAAGGATGCCGGAAAAATAATGACCCGGTATAATGTGAACAGCCTCTTGGTGGTCGATAAAGCCACCAATTCCTATGAAGGATATATTACCCGGCAGGTGGTCGAAAAACTGCTGTTTCATAACCTTTCAGGGCAACCGGTTTGCGAGTATATGAATTCTGAGACCCATTTTGTTACATCCCATGCAGATGTGGCCGAGATTGAGTTGAAAATCATCGAGGGCAAGCAGCGGATTATTCCGGTCATCGACGACAATCACATAAAAGGGGTTATTACCCGGACAGATTTGCTCAATTACCTTGTACAGCATAATTGGGAGGTCACCCACACGGAAAGTCAGGTTTCCCAGACCGAACATGTTAAAACACGTCATATCGGCAATATCCTTGAAAACCGACTGGCTGACCAGACAAAAAAAATATTGAAGTGTATCAGCAATGCTGGAAAAGAACTTGGGGTCAGCCTTTATGTGGTCGGGGGATTTGTCCGGGATCTTTTACTGGACCGTGGGAATGAAGATATTGATATTGTGGTGGAAGGCGACGGCATCGCTTTTGCTAAATTTTATGCAAACCAGCACGGATGCCGGGTCAATACCCATAAAAAATTCGGGACTGCCGTCATTGTTTTTCCGGACAATTTCAAGGTGGACGTGGCCTCGGCCCGCCTTGAATATTACGATACGCCGGCAGCCCTTCCCATTGTTGAAAACAGTTCCATCAAAAAGGATCTGGCCCGGCGGGATTTTACCATCAATACCCTGGCCCTTTCCCTGAATCCGGATAATTTCGGCACCTTGATTGACTATTTCGGTGCCACCCGGGATTTGAAAGATAAAACCATCCGAACCATCCACAATTTAAGTTTTGTGGAAGATCCCACCCGGATCTTTAGGGCCATCAAATTTGCAAACCGGTTTGGATTTAATATTGGAAAAGTCACGGCTACTTTGATTAAAAATGCCGTAAAAATAGATTGTTTCAAAAATTTGAGCGGTCTGCGGGTTTTGTCGGAACTCAAACAGATCTTTGGAGAAGAAAACCCCATTCCCGCAATTCACACCGTGGAATTCTACGGGTTGGAAAAGGTCCTTCACAGCCAGTTAATGATAACGCCCACAACCTATCTGTTGTTTGAGTCCGTGAAAAAAGCCTTGACCTGGCATGATCTGCTTTACATAGACGAGGAGTATCCAAGGTGGGCCGTTTATTTTATGGCACTTTTCAACAGATGCTCCCATCCGGTCTGTGAGCAAATCTGTGACCGTCTCATGGTGCCGGTAAGGGAAAGAAGTCTTTTGCTTGAGAAGCGCTATAAGGCTGAAAACCGATTGGCCCTTATCGAAACAGCCTATCCCCTCACCCGCCAGGAATTGTATTGGGGCCTGATTCCGTTTAAAACAGAGTTTATCCTGTATATGATGGCATTGACAAAAAATGAAGCGGTCAGAAAATCCATCTCCAATTTTTATACCCGATACCGATATATCAAGCCTATCATCAGCGGAAAGGATCTGGTGAAAATCGGGATTAAACCAGGGCCTGTGTATACCAAAATCTTGAACCTGATTCTCAATGAAAAACTGGACAACAGGCTCGAGACCCCGAAAAAAGAAATTAAATTTGCCACCCAATACGCCCGGGAAAACAAACTGATTGATTAAAGCAAAAGTTTTTGATACTCCCCTTGTCCATTACCCCAATACTTTTTTTAGGAAGACAAATGAAAAACGCAGATTTTTTAACCGGTATTACCACCAGCGGCACCCCCCATCTTGGGAATTATGTGGGCGCCATTCGTCCTGCAGTTGAATCCAGCAAGAATCCGGATCTGACCTCCTATTATTTTTTGGCCGATTACCATTCGCTGATCAAAAACCATGACCCTAAAAAACGCCGGCAATCTGCCCTTGAAATTGCAGCCGCCTGGATTGCCCTGGGATTGGATTATGAAAACTGTGTTTTTTACCGCCAGTCGGATATTCCTGAAATTCCGGAACTGACATGGATTTTAACCTGTCTGACTGCCAAGGGCCTGATGAACCGCGCCCATGCCTATAAAGGTGCTGTCCAGGAAAATGAATCCGACAAGAATGCAGATCCGGACAAGGGGATCACCATGGGCCTGTTTTCATACCCCATTCTCATGGCGGCCGATATTCTCATGTTTAATGCCAGGAAGGTGCCGGTGGGCAAAGATCAGGTTCAGCACCTGGAGATGACCCGGGATATTGCGGCCCGGTTTAACCACCAGTATAAAAAACTGTTCATCCTGCCCGAGGTGGTTGTGGATGAATCATCCGCCGTTCTGGCAGGTCTTGACGGCAGAAAAATGAGCAAAAGCTATAACAATTTTATCCCCTTGTTTGATACCCAGGAACGGCTTCGAAAAATGGTCATGAAAATTGCCACCAACTCCCTGGGACCGGATGAGCCCAAAGACCCTGCCACCTGCACCCTTTTTTCCATATACAAGGCCTTTGCCGACGAATCTGAAACCCGCATCATGGCAGAACGCTACGCCCGGGGAATCGCCTGGGGAACCATGAAACAAGCGTTGTTCGAGGTTATTAATGCCGTATTAATTGAGCCAAGAACCCGTTACGATGAACTGATCCGGAACCCGGGCGATATTGAGGCCATATTGAAGGCCGGTGCCGTCAAGGCCCGGCAATTTTCAATCCCCTTTCTGGACAAAATCAGGAGGAGCATCGGCATTCAGTCACTGGGTTAGGCGCTTTATTTCCCGGGGGGTCAGAAACCGCCATTCCCCTTCTTTTAAACTGCCAAGGGTGATATTGGCCATTCGGATCCTCTGGAGGGATTGGACCCGATTTTGGGTCAGGTCCACCATTTTTCTGATCTGCCGGTTCCGGCCCTGTTTTAAAATAATCTTGAATTCAGTGTCAGAAATGCGGTTTACCCGGGCCCTTCTGGTTTTAACCCCTTGGATCACCATTCCGTCTGCCATGGCCGTTAAAGCTCCATCCGATATGGGAGAAACGGTTTTTACCAGATACTCTTTTTCATGGTTGTGGGAGGGGTGGGAGAGACGGTTATGGAGCTGCCCGTCATCGGTCAGCAGGACAAGCCCCACAGATTCTTTATCCAGACGGCCGATGGGATACACCCGTTTTTCAATTTTCACCAGATCCAGAATGATTCTGGCCTTTTTCTGGGAGCAGGAAGTGATAACCCCGGCAGGTTTGTTCACGGCAATATAGGTGTGGGCTGCACAGGCCTTGGGCGGGTCCACCTGCTGGTTGTCAAAAACAATGGTGTCCTGTTCAGGATCTACCTGGGTGCCAAGGGTCTTGACAACCAGGTTATTCACCCTTACCCGACCTTCCAGAATATAGCTTTCCGCCTTTCGTCTGGAACAGATACCCGCATGGGCCAGAAATTTTTGCAGCCGCATCTTTAAGACCTGTAATTTGCATTGATTCGGACATAGTTTTCGCTGAAGTCACAGAAGAGAAAGCTGTCTTTCTTATCCCCGAGATTCAAATCAAGGGTGAGATTGATTTCAGGGGCGACCATGACCTTGGCAGCTTTTTTTTCAGCTTCTGTTCCTAGCCAGCACCCGTTGATCACCAGAGGGATATCTTCAAAATAAAGATCCATTTTATCGGGTTCAACATAGGCGCCAGACCGGCCTGCCGCTGCCGTAATTCTTCCCCAATTGGGATCTTGACCATAAATGGCTGTCTTGACCAGATTGGAATGGGCAATGGCTTCAGCAGCCTTAAATGCATCCTCCTGGGTTTTGGCGCCCTTAACGATTATCTGGATGACCTTGGTGGCCCCCTCCCCGTCTTTGACAATCATTTTTCCCAAGGCAAAGCAGACCTTTTCCAAAAGATCCCGGAATGCTTTCAAGGCAGCTTCATCCCGGATGCAGGCATCGCCGGCACCGCTGGCAAGGCACAGCAGAGTATCATTGGTGCTGGTATCCCCGTCCACGGTGATCCGGTTAAAGGAGCGGTCATTGGCTGCCGTGAGGGCTGAATGAAGATCTGGGGCCGTGATGTCGGCATCGGTTAAAACATAGGCCAGCATGGTGGCCATGTCCGGGCGAATCATGCCCGATCCTTTGGCAACACCCGTCACTTCGAATTCTTTGGGACCTTCCGGGGTATCAATCTGTCCCGTAAGGCTTATGATTTTCTGGCAGGTATCGGTGGTGAGAATGGCCTGGGCAAAATCTTCCAGAACCCCTTTGTCGATTTCTTCCTTTAAAAGGGGAATTGCCGATTCAAATCGGTTCATGGGCAATGGCGCTCCGATCACACCGGTGGAAGATACCATGACCTGTTCCCTGGGGATCTCAAAGGTACGGGCAACCAGGTCCGCCGTTTGTCGGGCATCTGCAAGGCCCTGGCTTCCGGTAAAACAATTGGCATTTCCCGAGTTGACCAATACTGCCTGGCATTCTCCGCTTTGTATGGTTTCCTTGCCAAGGAGCACCGGTGCGGCAACAACTCTGTTTCGGGTGAACAGGGCGGCTGCCGCCGCAGGTTTCTCACACAATATCAGTCCGAGGTCCTTATGACCATTTTTTTTAATACCCGCGCAAATACCGGCAAATTTAAACCCTTTCATCCCTATGACTCCTGTCTCTGTCTATGAATTTTTTTTGTGTATAATAATAACCGCATATTATACCCATGAACTCGGCCTGTGTAAATGATTTATGACCGGCAAAACCTTTTTTGGGATTTGATTGACATAAAACATGAAAAAGAATACTTGTATATGCAATACAATACGGAGTGCATCATACCCATGAAAATCCCTGAACACAATTTTCTTGAAACCTGTTTATTTTTTAATACCAATGCATTTTCCCGGCAATTGCTCAAAATTGCCGAAAATGAATTTAAGGCGTTAAAACTTTCCCCTGCCCATGCCTCTTTTTTGCTGCTGGTATTTGATACACCGGGAATCAGCCCCAAGGAGTTAAGCCGGCTGCTTCAGCTGACCCCTTCAACCATCACCCGCTTTATTGACAGCCTGGTTAAAAAAAAACTGGTTTTCCGCACAACCAAGGGAAAAGCGGCTTTTATTTTTCCAACCCCGAAAAGCCAGGACATGCAGAGATCCATTGCCCAGGCGTATAAGAATTTGTATCTAACCTATTCCCGGATTTTGGGCACCAAAACGGCCATGGGTCTTTCCTGCAAAATTGCAAAGGCAAATGAACGGATGATGGAAAATATGAAATCCCTGGAAGAAAATGAATCGCAATTATAAATTGGTGGTTGAATATGACGGCACCTTGTTTTCCGGGTGGCAGCGACAAAAAGAGAGAAAAACCATTCAAGGAGAACTGGAGTCTGTCCTTGGCCACATGCTGAACCAGACAATTCACATCCGCGCCTCGGGACGAACAGACGCAGGTGTTCATGCCCTGGGCCAGGTGGCCAATTTCCACGCACACACCCAGATGGATCCTTTGGTATTGAAAACAGGGGTGAATTCTTTGATAAACCCGGCCATTGTTATTCGAGAATGTTCAATTGCACCGGAGGATTTCCATGCTCAATACCAGGCAAGGTCCAAGGAATATAACTATTATATTTTAAACCGTCCCGATCCCTGCGCCGTTGGGGCTGCCTTTGTGTGGCAGGTAAAAAAGCCTCTGGACCTTGCCCGGATGAACCAATGCTGCGAGATGATCACAGGGGTTCATAACTTTAAATCCTTTGAAAACACCGGCAGTCCCAGAACTTCCTCTGTTCGGGAAGTCTTTTTTGCCCGGGTGGACCGCCTTGAAAATGGAGAGCCCTTTAACAAGGATGTGATCCTCTTTAAAATATCTGCCTCTGGATTTTTAAAAAACATGGTGAGGAATCTCATGGGAACCCTGGTGGACGTCGGACTGGGTAAACTTACTCCAGGCCAGTTTCTGACAATTCTTAGGGCAGAAAACCGGGCCCTTGCCGGAAGGACCGCACCGGCCAGGGGTTTGTTTTTAAAGCAGGTAACTTATTCGTGATCCCGGATTTTTTTGAGATGGTCGTTGTAATGGGAAATGATATCCCGCCTGTAGATCAGCCCTAAAAAAGTGTTATGATTCTCTTCATCCACCACCGGCAGGGCATCAATATTTTTCTGGGTCAGTTTTAACAGCACCGTATTTAAATCCTCGGAGGGCGTGGTGATGATCAGATCGGAAATCATAATGTCCTTCATGACCACCAGTTCTTCAAGGTGGCTATTGAAGATCACTTCCCGGATATCTGTGGATGAAAATATTCCGGAAAAATCACCTTTGCCGTTCATGACGGGGAAATAGTGCTGTTTGGTGGTCTGGAAAATTTTTTTAAATTCACTAAAGGGCATGTCTTCGTTCACACACCTGACATCTTTTATCCGATGGGTCAGGTTTTCCACTTTAATGGTCTGGAGAATATCCATCATGAACTCGCCGGCATGGGCCGGGGAATCTATCCGTGACTTGACCTGGTTTTCAAAAATGGTCCATCGTTTGGCCAGAAGATAGCACAAAGAACAAACCAGCAGACTCGGCAGGAGCAGATGATAGGAATTGGTCATCTCGCTGACAAAAATAATGGTGGAAATGGGGGTGTTGGAAACCGCTGTAAAAAAACCGGCCATGCCCACAATCACAAAGGCGCCCGGCTGGGTTACAATGGTGGGAATCAGCAGGTGAAAAAGTTTTCCGACCGCACCGCCCATTGCACCTCCGATGACAATGGAAGGCCCAAACACACCACCGCTGCCCCCGGACCCGATGGAAAAAGAAGTGGTGAATATCTTGCCAATGGCAAGGGCTATGAGGGTGGGAATGGCCACCCGATTAAAGATAGCATCCTGGGCAATGCCATAGCCGAATGCCAGGGTATAGGGCAGGAAAAAACCGATGATACCGGTTAAAAGACCGCCGATGGCCGGTTTGATATGGTTGGGAACCCGCAGGCGCTTAAACAGGTCGATCACTCCGTAAAAAACCTTAATATACAGGATGCCGGTGACCACAAGAACGCCTGCAAGCACCACATAGGGTCCCAGTTCAAGGGGGTTCTGGAATTTAAACCCCGGGGAATCAAACAAAGACCCCCATCCGAATACCAGGCAGAAAAGGCAATAGGCCACCACAGAGGAAATTCCGGCCGGAATGATCACTTCCGATTCAAAATCAGGGTCCCG
>Ga0180007_10007284_pt1 | contig 10506 bp, 6 predicted proteins | sample MM_PC_MetaG_FD_121122 | JGI IMG/M metagenome (GOLD analysis project Ga0180007, IMG submission 121122) | Groundwater microbial communities from the Aspo Hard Rock Laboratory (HRL) deep subsurface site, Sweden - MM_PC_MetaG | ecosystem: Environmental > Aquatic > Deep subsurface > Groundwater...
ATTCAAGACGTAGTTTTTTGATTTTATTAATCTCGACACTCGCCGCTTGAATTATGGCATCAGTGTTACCTTCGCATGCGCCATCAAGATGTTGATCGCCAGGAAGCGCACCGCATAAAGGACAAGACTTCGCTTCTAGATAAACAAAAAGAGTCCCAGATTCATGAATAGCTTTTAATCGCTCAATATCGGTTTTATAATGCTGATCGAGCATAGAGAAGCGTTCAATAAATTCGTTAATTTCAAGCATCCTTGATTTTATATCTCGTATTTTATTGGCAACTTCTGCGCGATTTGACATCAAAATGCTAAGTTCTTGCTGGGCAGCCTTAAGAGAAAAAAGTCTTTTATCTAAAGATGCAGCGAGGCGATGCTCCTGTTCTATCAGTTCCATTTCATCATTTCCTGCTTCATCCAGTTCTAGCTGAAGTTCTTCGATCATTTGATCGAGAATTTCAATTTTACCTCCAGCGCGTTCCTTTCTCGTTGGAGAACTGTCTATAGAAACAAGTGCGCTATCATCAGTACCTGTGAGTACTAATTTAAAGGCCGCATATTCAGCGGTAGATGTTACCCATTGGCCAGATAAGACAGGAGAGCCTCGTCCTTGAATTTCACCTTCATTTACTACGCATAGTCTCGCAATGTCACGAAAGCTTAGGGAGCGAGTCTTGCCTGCTGCATTTCTCCGTAAAATATGATTAGAAAATCCAATTCGGTTAAGAAGCACATAAGAAAGCGTATCTGTGCGGGTTGCAGCATGCTTACAACGTAGCATGAATGGTTCTGTTTTGGCTGTGTCTTCAAAAAGCGTTTCTTCAAAAGCACGAAAATTTCCTCCTTCGACACTTCTATCCAATGTCAAAAGAGGGTGACCGTTGTGCTCCATGACCATGCGAATTTTATCATAACCAGAACGTTCAGGAACATCTCGTACAGGGTCTTCCTGGCCAAGCATGAAATCAATGCTTTCGACGATGATTGACTTGCCAGTATCTGAGGCCCCACATACTACGTTCAATCCTGGATCAAATTTTATGGACGCTGGTTCCAGATTTGGCCCAAAATAAGCAAGATACCTTATCAGGAGGTTATTCATTGCTGGTCCTCCTGTGCGCCTAGCCCAGCTGATTGAAATTCAGTAGTCCATGCAGAGAAGAAGTGATTCACCAATTCATCAAGTTCACCAGGCCCAAGCTGGTCAAATGACTCTACAACCCATTTCGCTCGTTCACGCAATTTGTTAAGGTAGGGCGCCCTAATATTGTTAAGGAAAGCGCCTGCGGCCTCTTGGGCTTGAAATAGCATTCCATCTTCATTCAAAACTCGAAGCACAAGTGCTCGACTCATTAATAATCTAAGTCCTGATTCTATAAGGCCGCGACGAATCAATAATTCTCCTGTCCTCATCGGGAGTGGGGGATGAATACTTGGTGGCCCATTCGCATCGGCTGAATGCACGACAAGGTAGTCATACTGTACAAGCCTATTTAAGTCGTGAGCGCGAGGATAAGATTCCACCAATATAGTCAAGGTACGCACTCCAGTTTCAAGAGCACTATTAAAAGGCGATGGAAGTGGATTACTCATGACTTTTTAACCCAATCAAGGCGATCATCGTTTGCGAGTTGGTGACAAATGCCTTGACGATCAGCCACTTGTGACACAGCAAAGAGAGCATTACCGCCTGCCGCAACCTGGCCAGCTGTTATCACCGTCGCTTTAAGTCGAGCAAGACCATCCTCATGGTTGTCCTCGCAAATATCAATAACCCCGTGGTAAATATCCTCTTGTAACGATTCAAAGGTCCTAGGAGGAGTTCGATCTCTCGCAAAGTTGCGCAATGATTCCGCACTGTAAAACAAGATGCGCTGTCGATCATAATGACTTTTAAGTTTCTCGTCCAAATCTTCTATGCCAGAAATGATCGATCCTTTATGATCACTGTACGCATCTATCAGCTTGCCGAGATAAACACTTTCTACAGCTTGTGGTTCTGGTGGTGGTGGACCGATTGGGTTTCTTGTTGGAAGACCACCACCAAAACGTGGCGCATGAAATGGAGTTTTAGAATGAGTGGCTATCAAGTCTACTGCGGAGACTTCCTCGAAGATCGAGAAGTCAAAGGTGTCAAAATATTTCAGTAAGTCTCCTTCAAGGGGGGCGCTAAGTCCACTTTGTATTTTAGGAACACAGTCATTGTCCCAATGAACACGGACTTCCTGCTTAAAGCGAGTAGGATCTTTGAGCCAACGCCCAACGGTTATTCCAACGCCGTTGGGGCAAACAAAAAAATGCTTTCGTGGGACGCGTTCGCTCTGGTTGAAGGGAGGAATACGTTTGAAGGAATGATAAATAATTTTGGCGACCTCGGCGTAGATATCACCAGGTCGAAGAGCATGATTATATTGTTTGCATTGAAAACTGTCCCAAGGCGCATCAAAACCACTGACCCCTTCCCTGAAACCTGGACCACTGGAAACTAGAGACTTTCGGCAAACAATCCTATGACCGAGACAAGGAGTTTGCCATGAAGAAAAGCAAGTTCAGCGACGAGCAGATCGCCTTCACGCCCACCCGCTTGCGCGTTGTTTGTAGGCCAAGAGCGCGGCGTGAAGCTCATCCGTCATGGGCAACCAATCGTATTCCATACTACGCCTTTGCGCTTTCGCGTGTCGAGTTGCACACGCTGTTCCACAAAGTCCACGTCGTCCAACCTGAGCCTGAAAAGCTCACTTCTCCGCGCCGCAAGGTGCAGGTACGCCAGAAGCATCCTTCGGTCCTATCCTTGGGCATGGCTGCAAACCTTTCAGAAATCGATCTCAGGAGGCACGTGGCGCGTTTGACGCTCCTCTGGAAACGTCTGTGCAGGGAGGGCCAAGTTCTTGATTCCCAGTTCCAGACCACCACGAGATTCTTACGGTCCTTGTTGGCGGCGTAGCCTGTAAACCTGTCCATCTTAAACTCGCCGCAAAATGGTCCGAAGGACCGAAGCCACCTCTCTTCGACATCTTTGACCACAAGGTTGGGATACGGCCCTGGGGCCGAGCAGCCGGTCAAGCACTGCGCCCCGGAGGTCTGAAGGTTGCGCAAGATTTCTTAGAACTGCCAGCGCGATTAGCCAGCAACTTGCATTTCCAAATCACATTGCCCTACTCGCTAGCAAGCTCTACCAAGCTTAGCTTCCTTTGTGTGGCCTCCTTGCTCGCGGGCATGGTGCTCGCACGCGAGCGCACCATTAGCGAGCAGTGTAGCGTTTGCGAGCGAGCAGCATAGTGCTTGCGAAGTATCTGCGGAAGAAAGCTCCCTGTGTTGCCCAATAAAAAGAGCATATTGGCAATAAAAGAGGTTCCTTTTCTTTTTGGGCACAGGACTTGCTTTGCCTTCTGCTAAATTCGCACCCGCATAAGGCATGCATTCCTGGACGCACACCAACTCCTGCCCCGGAAAATACGTGGAGCGAAACTGCTATCCTAAGCAGGTCAGGCACGTCAGCGGCTTGCCGTCGACTGCGTGATGCGTCCATACACCCCCTTCCGCGAAGGGGTTAAGGAGGTTTTACTACTTATGTTCAAAGCTGCCCAGAGCAAGACTTTGCTCAACATCGTATCGATGTGTTTTCTGATGGTGGCCTTTGCCATGCCCGCACAAGCGCAACCCCTGATATATCAAGGCTCCTCCACATTGCTGGATAGTTTTATTCTGGACGCGGGCAAGGTCTTCGGAGACCAAAGCGGCATAGCATTCCAGGCTGCCGGGTCGTCCACGAACAACGGAGTGTTGTCAATCCTGTCCGGAAAATGCGCTATCGCCGGTGGCGGGCGAAAGCTCAAGCCCGAGGAAAAAGAGAAGGGGCTTGTGGAGACCCCCATTGCCATCAACAGCATTGCCTTCATGGTCAATACCCAGAATCCCGTGAGCAGCCTGACCAAGGCGCAGCTTAAAGGCATCCTCGTCGGCGAAATAACGAACTGGAAGGACGTAGGGGGCGACGACGCCGGAATCATGCTCGTGTTCCAGCCGGAAAAATCCGCCACCAAAAGTGTTGTACAGAAGAAGCTTCTCGGTGACAAAGCCATGACAACCAAAGGCTTTCCAGTAAAGAACTCTACGGAAACGGTGACCAAGGTTGCCCAGTTCGGCCCAGGAGTCGCCTTCAACTCTTATAGTCTTGCCAAAGGAGTCGACGGGGTCAAGGTGCTTGCCGTGGACGGCGTCCAGCCCCTGCCGGAGAATGCTAAGTCGGGTTCGTATCCGATCACCATGACAATGTATCTCTACACTAAGGGGGAGCCTTCGGGGGCGGCCAAGCAATTCATAGACTTTTTGGGCTCCGAGAAGGGTCAGTCCCTCATCACGTCCTCCGGCATGTCTACAATCTAAGGCGATGAATATAATAACTGACTGTTGACAAACCAGAGTTCACAGGCCGTTCAAAAATTGTGGGACACGAAGCGCAAAAAAATCAAGTTCGCCGCATATTCAACATGCATAAGACTCAGAACTTTTTGCAGCACAGCAGGGGCCTACGATATTGTACAGCTCTGTGACTCGCCTACAGCTCAGGTAACGAAGCAGATCACTGATTTTCATCGGTCTGTTAAATAAAATGACACTCCGTCCGTCAGCTTATGAATCAGTTGGCGGACGCCCTGCGAACCAGACGTTACTGACCATAGTTTCCGTCGCTTGGCCTCCGGAGAACAATTATGAAGCTGGGAACAAAGCTACTAATCGTATTTTTGTGTGTCGGAGTCATCCCTTTTGCAACAATATCATATGTCTCGCAGCATAAGACCAGAGAAACGATCAATGATCTTGTCTCCAGTCGACTGCAAACCGTGTTGAAAATCAAGCAGTCTCAGGTGATGCAGTTCATCAAGGCCAAAGAGAATTCCATCGATATACTTCGGAAAAGTCCCAACACACAGCAGGCAATGGAGACGTTGGACGCGGCCTTCCTGGCCGAGGGCGGCAAGACGGAAGGTTTCATTTGGAACACGGCGGCGGACGAATACGAAAATGTCTTCGCCACTACCAAGGAGTTTGCAGGCTACGACGACGTCGTGCTGATCAACCTGGACGGCAACGTGATATATACTGCCAACAGGGGAGATGATCTTGGTGTCAACGTGACCCAAAAAGGGATGCATAAATCGCCCTTGGGCGAGGCATTCAAATCTGCGATGGAAAGCGACAACAATGTCGGATTCGTGGACTTTGCTCCCTACGCCCCGGCAGACAATGAACACAAGGCATTTATGTCCAAGCAAGTAAAGCGCGATGGGCAACCGCTGGGTGTCGTGGTGGCCCGCATCTCCTTGGGCAAATTGAACGCCGTCATGCACGATCTTTCCGGACTGGGCGAGACAGGGCGCATCTTTATCGCATCCGCCGACAGGCACATGCTCACGAAATCGACAAACGATGAAACGACCAGCACGACCCATAATCCAGAAGAGATTACTGTCGACACCGCATCGGTGCATGCCGCCTTTGCCGGAAAAGCGGGGCTCATGCTCACTGAGGATCATCTTGGAGAATCCGTGCTGTCCGCCTACACGCCCCTGACCATTGGGAATAATGTCTGGGCGCTCATCGCGGAAATCCATGAAGCGGAAGCCTTTTCCGATCTGGTGGCCCTGGAAAAATCCATTGCCATTCTGGGCATCATTGGCGTCGTGGGCATCTTGATCGTGGCGTTCCTGGTGGCGCGGGCCATTGCTCGTCCCCTTGTGAAGGGGGCGGCTTTTGCGCGCGCAGTGGCCAGTGGCGATCTCTCAAGCACGCTGGATATACACCGCAAGGATGAGGTCGGCCAGATATGCCGTTCCCTGGCCGAGATTCCGCATATTATTCAGCAGGTGCAGGAGGAATTTTCCAGAGTCGTGTCGGATATCGACAAGGGCAAGCTTTTAAGCCGATGCGAAGACGACAAGTTCAAGGGGGCTTATGCGGAACTGCTCGCGGGCGCGAACAGCATTGCCGAAGAACTGTTGGGGTACATCGACAGTATGCCTGCGGTGTTCATGACCATGGACAACGACCACGCGGTGACCTACCTCAACAAACCCGGCACCAAATTGCTGGGGCGCGATCTGAACGATATTGTGGGACAGCGTTGCTACGACCTGTTCCACGCCGATGACTGCCAAACGGACCAATGCGCCTGCGCCTACGCCATGAGAACCTGCACCGCACATCACTCCGAAACCTTGGCGCGGCCCGGTGATGCTGAAATAGACATCAAGTACATCGGGGTACCCAACATTGACCGCGACGGTAAAGTCATCGGCGCATATGAGATTATCATCGATCAGTCCGAAACCATGGCTATACAGCGCAAAATCCAGAATCTGGTCCTAGAATCCAACCGGATTTCCGGCAAGGTACACAACGCCAACGAGGAACTGGTCCACCAGTTCGAGAGTTCGCGTAGCGACGTCAAGGACCAACAGGAGCGTGCGCAGGAAATCGCCACGGCCATGGGGCAGATGGGCGCCGCGGTTTTGGACATCACAAAAAACGCCGCCAATGCCGCCCTAAACGCGGAGGACAGCAAAAAGCGCGGACAGCACGGTGCAAACGTAGTACGTCAGACCGCTGACGCCGTTGCCCAGGTCCAGGAACTGGCTTCAAATCTGACGGAGAGTGTTACCGGCCTGGGCAACACGGCCGAAGGCATTAGCCGCATCGTGGAGATGATCTCCGACATCGCGGATCAGACGAACTTGTTGGCGCTCAACGCCGCCATCGAAGCCGCGCGCGCAGGCGATGCAGGACGCGGGTTTGCGGTGGTGGCGGATGAGGTGCGCAAGCTGGCGGAGAAGACCATGGTCGCTACCATGGAAGTTCGCACCGCCATCCAGGCTATCCAGACCGAGGTGGTCAAGAGTGTCGAGATCACGGGCAAGGCGTCCGAGGCCGTGGCCTTGAGCACGTCCCTTACGGAGAAATCAGGTGAAGCGCTAAAGCAGATCGTGGAGGTTTCCGTGGAAACCTTCGACCAGATTCGCGATATCGCAACCGCCTCGGAACAGCAGTCCGTGGCCATGGAACAGATCGAAATGTTCACCAACGAAAGCAGTCTGTCCTCGACCTCCACCTACAACTCCATAGAGAAATCTCTCCAAACCATGAAAGCGCACGCGCATCTGTCGCAGGAACTGAACATGCGCATCGCTCAGATGCAGGACAAGAAAGTAGCCGAACGATAAGGATCGACTCGCTATCCATGCTTTGGCGGGAAGGACAAGGCCGTACCCGGTGCTGCTTGCCGTACCTGCCTATTTGAAAAACTCATCATGCTAAAGAGATAAGGCCTCTGGAGACATCTCCAGGGGCCTCTGTTTTTCATGCAGTCATGGCAATGGATACTTGGCAAACGCAAATACAGCCTGCACCGATCATGATGCGGGCGCTGTAAACACAGATCTTTGGACAGGAGCCAAGCAAAAACGAGCTTCAACAAATATTGGGGTAGCTGACTTGTAGCCATCCCCTGGAATAGACCCACCCAAAAAGCATCCCCGGGAACTTGTGAGAGTTTTCGGGGATGTTTTTGTGCTTCGGGCAGGGGGCGGCGGTGCGCCCCGGGGCTTGGCGAGTGTTGTGGTTTATGAAGAATCCTAGGGCATTTCCATCCATTGCTGGATCTTGCGTAACAAGAAACCATCGAGGGGCAGGCCGGGGTTGATGAGTTCCACGATGCGCAGCGGGCTTAAGTATTGGGGCCGCCAGTCAAAGCGTATCGTCACGCCGTTGTCGCCCTCGTCCTGCGCCGAGGCCACGAGCTTGCGTACGTCGGTGGTGCGCTCGCCCTTCTTGGTGTCGCGGGTCCACATGAGTTCTTCCTGGGCCATGGCTTTGGCCCATTGCTGCCGCCGCATGGCGATTTCTGCGCCGTTGCCTTCAAGCTCCAGAACATAGTCCTCGGCCTCGGCCTGTTGCTGTTTCCTGCCCAGGCTGAGCGTATCGACGCCAAGCAGGCTCATGCCCCGGGGCAGGTGGGGTATCACGCGCTTGGCTAGTTCCTGCTGGCTCATGTCTTCACGCAGGAACAGGTTGAACCACTCGCGTTCGCTCTCCACACCCACGGGCAGGGCCCGGCCAAAGGACATGCGCGGAAGGGGGTGGAAGCCCTCGGAGAAGCTCACTGGAATCTGTGCGCGGCGCAACACGCGCTCGATGAGACGTTGCAGCTCGATCTGGCTGATGTAGCGCATCTCGCCCAGCTTGGTGTGCCAGATGCGGTAATGCGCGGCCTTGTCGCCCAACACGCCGATAGCTGGTGGCCTTGGCCGAGCGTTTGTCTTCTCACCGCCGGGGGCCTCCGGTGCGGGTGCGGCCTGCTCAGCGGGGAGCAAGGGGGCTGGGTCCGTGGTCTGGTGTTGGGTCCCGCCCATGGCGTCGTCTTGGTCGCGTTCGAGGTGCACGACGCGTGGGCGAATGTCCTCGCGCCCGCTTTGGATCGTCAGTTCCGAGGTTCGGCCATCGAAATTGCAGACCCCGCAGTTGCGGCAGGCGTTGTAGCGGCAGTCGTCGGTGAGCTTGCCTTCCAAGGCCCTGCGGCGTTCGGTGGTCAGGAAGTTGCGGTGGACGCCGCTGGCCAAATGATCCCAGGGCAGGGGCTCGTCCTGCTCGCGCTGGCGCAGGAAGGACGTGGGTTCCAGGCCTTGCTCGGCCATGGCTTCCAGCCAGGGTTCCAACTTGAGGTGGTCGATCCAGCTGGCGAACAGCGCGCCTTTGTCATAGGCCGCGCGCACCACCGGAGCCAGTTCGCGTCCGCCGCGAGCAAAGATGCCTTCCAGATAGCTCATCTCCGGTTTGTGCCAACGCATCTTGATGCGCTTGTGTGGGGCAAATCCATGGCGCAGCCGGTCCACCCGGGCGCGGACCTCTTCCATGCTCAGTTGCCGGTCCCATTGAAACGGGGTGTGCGGCTTGGGCACGAAGGGAGATATGGCTGCCGAGACCTGCAAGCGCTTCACATGGCGTCCTGCGCAGTCGCGTACCTTGAGGCACAGGTCCACGATGGCGTCCATGTCCTCGTCGGTCTCGGTGGGCGGCCCGATCATGAAATACAACTTCACGTTTTGCCAGCCGTTGTCGAAGAGTTTTTTGACGTGCTCCACAAGGGCCTGCTCGGTGATGCCTTTGTTGATGACGTCGCGTAGGCGCTGGCTGCCCGCCTCGGGGGCCAGGGTGGCTCCGGTGCGGCGGATGGTGGACATCAGCCCCATGATGCGCTCGCTCACCGAACCCACGCGCAACGAGGGCAGGGAGATGGACACCTGCTCGGCACGGCAGCGCGAAAAGCTCAGGCCGAAGAGGTCCTCCAGGGCCGAATAGTCGCCCGTGGACAGGGACAGGAAGGACAGATCCTCGAAGCCGGTTTCGGCGAGACCGCGCTCGATGAGGGTGTCAAGGGCCTGAGGCGTGCGTTCACGTGCCGGGCGGTAGATCATGCCCGCCTGGCAAAAACGGCAGCCGCGGGTGCAGCCGCGGGCGATTTCAACGGCGAGGCGGTCGTGCACCGTGTCCGCGAAGGGTACGATATGATTGGTTGGAAAGGACGCGCGGTCCATGTCGGAAATGATGCGCTTTTCCACGCGGGGTGAGTCGGTAAACTGCGGAACCAGCGGCAGGCCGCCGCCTTCCGGCTCGGTGAAAAAGGCCGGAACATAGACTCCCGGGACGTGGCGCAATTCTTCGAGCAGCGCGGCGCGGGGGGTTCCCAGGGCCTTGGCCCTGGCGATGTGCTCCAGGATTTCGGGCAGCACTTCCTCGCCGTCGCCCAGAACCATGAGGTCAAAAAACGGGACCACGGGTTCGGCGTTGAAGGTGCAGCCGCCCCCGGCCATGACCAGCGGGTCGCCTTCGCCGCGCTCACGGGCCAGGAGCGGGATGGCGCCCAGGTCGAGCATGTACAGGATGTTGGTGTAGCACAGTTCGTGGGTCAGGTGGAACGCCACGGCGTCCATGGCAGCCAGCGGCGTGTCGGATTCCAGCGTACACAGGGGCTCGCCGTGTTGGCGCAGGATGTCCGCCCCCTCCCGGTCCGGTGCGAAAACGCGCTCGGCGCAGAATTGTTCGTGATCGTTGACGATGCCGTAGAGGATTTTCTGGCCGAGGTAGGACATGCCCACCGCGTAAAGATCGGGAAAGGCCAACGCCATGCGCACGGCAACGTGTGTCGGGTCCTTGTGCACGGAGCCGGGTTCGTTGCCGAGGTAGCGGCTGGGGCCGGTAAACAGGGGGAGCAGTTTCTTCATGCGTCCTCTCGCCTCGAGGGGCGGACGAAAAGGGGCGGCTCGCAGGCCGCCCCTAGGATCCACGGTGTGCGGGTCCGTGCTATTTCTTGAGCAGCTTGGCAAAGTCCGACGAGCCGCCGCCGAGGCCGCCGCCGAGACCGCCACCACCGAGGCCGCCACCCAGGCCGCCAGCGGCGGACAGCGTGATGTTGCTCGCTGCCTCAAGGTATTTGGTCTTCAGCTCTTCGGGGCA
>Ga0180007_10007285_pt1 | contig 10506 bp, 19 predicted proteins | sample MM_PC_MetaG_FD_121122 | JGI IMG/M metagenome (GOLD analysis project Ga0180007, IMG submission 121122) | Groundwater microbial communities from the Aspo Hard Rock Laboratory (HRL) deep subsurface site, Sweden - MM_PC_MetaG | ecosystem: Environmental > Aquatic > Deep subsurface > Groundwater...
ATCGAAGGTCTTAGACATCCAGAGCCCCCTTCCCCGCCCCCGTTGGCGTCGTTGCAACCACGAGCTTGGGCCGGGACAGCCGGCACGCCCACACAACACCTTTGCCGGTGCGAGAGCGCTCTATCCCCAGGATATTCAACCGTTTGCCAAAATTGACCTGAGAGAGCTGGCGATGACCTGCCTGGACCGTCCATTGAACATAGAAGTTATACAGCTCGCCGGCGGGCGTCCAGTAGCTCCTGGGAAGCGGCTCGTTGTCCAAGGTGCGATCCAGGCGCATGTCGACGAACATAGCCACTTGATCGGCAGTGCGGCGCCACTCCGACACGGCGTTTTCCACGGACCCGGGAACATCAAAGCGACCCCGGGCGGCCAGACGGGCGGCACCCTCCAGCGCCCAAGCAGCCAGATCCGCCAACTCGGTTGATACGATCCTGCCGGCCAGGTAGCGGTCCTGCTCCCCTTCTGCGAATTCCCGGCTGAAATCCAGGACGATCCAGCGCCTCCAGAAACCCTGTGTCATATCCTTGACGCCCGGCAGACTATTGGCGCTGAAGAGGTGGGCGGCTTTGGGATGGTACTCAAACGGGGCTTGTCGGATGTGTCGGGCAACCACGAGGTCACCGGAGATCATGGCTTTCACCGCTTCGCTATTCAGAATGTCCGTCTCCGGCAGCTCCGCAACGATGTTCAAGCGGGCCGTGGCCAGCATCGCCCGGCGATACTCGTTGTCCATATCCTGCGGGTTGACGGCCGTGACGGCATTAGCCGGGAAGAGACCCTTGACGATCGTTTGAATCGTGCTCTTGCCGTTGGCGCCGCCGCCCACGAGGATAACACCCTTATCGTAAAGCGTAGCTCGGTTGCACAGCGCAGCGCCGATCCATTCCCGCAAAAGCTCGATACGTGCCTCCCGATCCTCTTCCGGTTCCCAGCACTCCCGAAGGGTCTGAATGAACTGTGCAGGCCGGGCGCCGGGGATAAAATCGAAGGGCAACCCGGAGACCTGTCGATGGTCTGGGGAGAAGTCCTCTTGGTGAACGCCGTCGGCGTCGATGCGCACAAAGCAATCTCGAAAGGCTATCCCTTCGGCCTGAGAATTGAGCCAACCGTGTTGATGCCGGAGGGTATAGACAAGCTTTTCGATGTCGGCAGTCAACCGCTGGGAAACCTTGAGGGGAACCACTTTGGGGTTACCGTTGCGGTCCAGCCCGGCGTTTATCCATTCGCCGTCATAGCTGGTCACCAAGCGCCGGAGAATCTCGCCCCGGACTTCTACCCAAAGCCCCCGGTCTTCTCGATAGCTCCAGAGCATCCCCCGGTCAAAGACCATCGGGATTTCACCCCGCTCCAGGTCTCCGGAGACCGCTTCAGCAATCTCTACCTCCGACCCCAGGGTGAAGCGGGGCCCGCTGGGCTCCAGGGGCGCACCCCCGGCGCCGTCGCTTTTCGGCGTCGTCGCAACCTGGACGGGCTCCGGGTCGTAGCGGGCAACTGACTTGGCGATCGTCTCCAGGTCGCTATCCGGGAGCGGGGGATTGCAGCGGGTCCGGTTGATGGTTCCCAACATCTCCGCAATCTCCGCCGCACCGACCCCTTGCCTGCGAAGACTTCCGGCCAGCCGGGTCAAAGTGACGTTGCGCTGTGACTCCGGGATCTCCTCTCCGACGTTCAACGGAGCCTTGGCGGAGCGGATCCCGGCAAACACCGACCCGGACGCCTCCGGGACGGTCTCCAGCCCGGTCAGGTCCAGGTGCCCGTCTTCCATCCAGGACCAGTCCGCCGGATGCCGCTGGTCTTCGCCGTCCCGGTGGACGTAGGGCAACCGGTAGAAGCGGGTCCAGTCTTTGAGCACGTCCGCCTGAATACCGTATTTCCGCAAACCGTGGACGAGCCCCAGGAGCAGCCGGAGATACTTGGCCGGGGGGACTGGCTTATCCAGGGTCCAAAGCAGGCGGTAACCGCCCCGTGTGGCGTACCAGCCCGCCGTATCGGCCCACGGCGTTGACTCCAACAAAACGATCTGCCGTTGTACCCAACCGGCGGAAGCTTTGTGATCCGGGCCGTCGACGTCCAGGACGATAGTGGTGAACTGCAGCGTCGCATTCAAAGCAGCGACCTTGCCGGTATCCGTGTCGACGTGAATACCTTTGTTGATCCGGGGACAACGCTTGCGACCTTTGAGCACGTAGGGGACAAAGTGAGCATCATCTTGAAATTCCGTGCCCAGAGCATCAAAGAGATCGCCTGATATTGCCAGATCAACCGGTTTTCCCTCACGCACGGGAGCGCCCGATTCATCTACCTCCCCTTCCCATCCCGCGGCGTATTTGTTCGGAAAGACGGTGATTCTAGCCATGGAGCACCCCCCGCTGGTTAGAGAACCATCGGGAGGTAACCGCACCATCCGTCAAGATCTCAATCTTGGTGAGATTGGTGGCGCTGGGTTGGAAGGTGCCCGCAATCCAACCGTAGACGGATTGCTGGGTGACACCCAGGTATTCAGCCAGAGCGGGGACCGTCCAGCCGTTGTCTTCGAGCCATTGTTTCAGTGTCATAGGCGTCTCCAAAAAGCATCGAGCACACTCAGGAATATCACCCCGAAATTCAAAAATCAAGTACAACTTTAGAACTTTCTCCCCGCCCGACGACAAAAAAGACTAAACGACAAATGAGGCGCATTTTACGCTTGACATTCTACGATTCATCTGTAGTGTAGACGTTGGAAAAGGGGAATGAAGCGGAGAATGAAAAGGAGCGGGAGAAGGCCAAATGAGACCTCCGGCAAGTGATCAACCGATAGTGATTTTCGTCGTGTTCGACCAGATGAAAGGCTGGCCGGTCGAGACTCACGTTTTCCCCAAATGGGTAGAGGCCGAGAAATTCCTGGCTGACGAAATCCGCAGAACCAAAGAGCAATGGGAACTGGAAGACCTGGGAGAAATCACCCAGGTCGGCGCCGTGCGACAGTTCAAAAAGCCGGTCGTGGTCCAGCAGGACCGCCAGACCGGGCAAGTTTGGCGGTCGATGGAAATGCAGACATTCAAGGGCTCCGCTGTGGAACCTTGGTGGGCGCTTTACAAGGGACGCCCGGACGGGCTGGAATGAAGAGGGGGAATGAAATGGGCAAGCTGAAGCAGTTGGCGGATTATGAAGACCTGGACGTGATGGAGATGTTGGAGCAGGCGAGCTACGATTCCGTGGCTCCGGGTATCTGCGACAACCCGGGGTGTGACTACGTGGCGACGGTAGAGCCGGACTGCGACGCCGGGGAGTGCGAGATCTGCGGGACGTTCACGGTGAAGTCCTGCTTGATACTCGCTGGTTTGATATGATGCTTGACGACCAGACCAGAAAGGAGCTTGAGGACAAGTACAACGCCGCCGTGGACGCTTTCTTTGAGAAGTGGGGCGATCTTCCGCTGGGGAAGTATGAATGGGGGTGTGTGGTAGACAGGTCACGGATGGTCACCATATTGAACAGTCTCGACCTTGCAGGAAACCTGCACCCGTTTTGCCCTCACGAAGACGGGACCAACCCTTTCCGCCGCCTGGACCGGGACAAGTGCCCGACTTGTCTGGCCGCTGGCAAAGAGGACAAGGTGGGAGCATGACCAGAGAAACAATCTGCCGGATCGCAGTGCGGTACTCCAGTGGTATCTGGATCTCAATGACGGCGGAGTGCAGCATACCGAAGAGGAGATCGTCCGGGTGAGAAAACTGTTGGCTGAAGAGCAACCGAAAGGGGAAGACGATGAAAACAACTCGTGAGGAGCGGAAGAATCTGGCAGAGCGTAGCCACCTGCTACCAGATCCGGACGGGGAAGACGTAAGAGAACTCCTCGACGACCTGGAGGAGCTGGAGGCCGAAGTCCGAAAGTGGACCAGTCTCGCAACCGGGTTGGCGGCGGCCGTCTGCGAGGCAAGCGGGCTTGAGCAGAGCGATGTAAACATCAGCATGGTTTTGACAGAGGCAAACATCGGCCTGACGAAAGCGCTTGAGGGGAATCCCGATGCCTGACTATGTGGAAACAGCACGATTGCTGGAAATCGAAAAACGCCTTACCGATGCCAGCCCGTGGACACCGGAGCAGGTTTCCGGACGGCTCAGCAAGTCCTATACCGGTGAAAACTGGCGTCGGTGGGTAGACGGGTTTGGCCGCATCGGTTACAGCGATTCGGATGGGATCAACATGCCTGAGAGCACCTTCCAGTTGTTGGCATACGCCTACGAAAACGGTCGGGATATGGTCTACACGATCCGTGTTCTTGCTCTGGCACTGGAGAAGGCGGAAGCCATGATGGGCTGGCAAGGCTTCAAGGAAAAGGCCAAGCGGGAGATTGACAATGTTTGAGTCGATACGAACGGACTACGAAAACCAAGTGACTGAAGCCAAACGCGACGATCCTGTGTGGCAAAAGGTTGGACACCTGATCCGCATGGTAGAGAAACTGAACACTTTATTTGAAGCGGCCTTGGACGTTTCCGGCTGCACAGCTATCGTTGTGCAAGGCGTTCCGGTGGGTCCGGGGGAAGCGATCAAGTGGGCGGACGAGCAGGCCGGGGAGAAGGGAAGAGGATGAAAACGCACCCGTGCCCTTATTGTGGTGGCGGCACCTTCCTTGCGGAAGGTCAGTGGAAGGGCGCTCGACTCGGTATGGTTGTATGCAAGGTCTGTGGTGCCCACGGACCATACGGGGAGAAAAGCGCCGAATACGTTGCGAAGTGGAACGTAGTTGCTAGTGCCCGCAAGGAGGTTGAAGGTGAAGAATGAATTGAAGTTGTACGCAGTACGGAACGACAAGGGTGAGTGGTTGGCAACGTCCGATCATTGCGGGTCGTTTCACTGGCACGCCTTCTTTCCATTCGCTTCGACGTACCACGACAGAGGCCAGGCCAATACAGCCATTGCACGATTCGGCGGCACCGTCGTTGCTTTCGTACCTGAGTCCGAAGTCCAGGTGCATTCGCTGGACGAGCGAATCGCTTACCTGGAATCGGAGAACAAGGTGCTTGAGCGGGAACTAGAGGCTGCACATAGATCCTTTGCTGAAGTCATTGACCATGTGAACGGCTACAACGAGGATCTTGCCATGATATTCGTAGACCATCGTTTGGAGCGCATGGAGCAGGCCGGCAAGGAGTCCGGGGATGACTAAGGCAGACATGGAGATGAACAGAAAAGCCCCGGTACAAGCAACGCACGGACCGCCTGACAAGAGGCGTCCGGCAGGCTGGATCACCTGGGCCGAACACCTCGAAGCCTGGGAAGCGTACCAGAGGAAATACGGGAGCAGCCAGTCGGCCCAGCGCATCGCAGAGCGCGGCGGCTTTTGCTGGTACGAGCTAAACGAGTTCCTAGGAAGGGAGCCGCAGACCTGGGAACCAAGGACAAGTGGGGGGGCATATGGCCCGCAAGGTGGTGGAGGAATGAAGCTCTACCAGGTAGTGTTTGGGAACTACTTTCCGCAGGAGGTTGATTCGTCGTGGGGTTCTCGTGCCCTGGCTGATGCCCGGCTTGCGGAGCTGGAAGCTGGCGACGACAGCGGGATGTGGGAGGTTGTGGAGTCGGAAGTGCACTGGGAACACAAGGAGGTGTCCGAATGAACTTCGACGCAAAGACAATAGCTGAGCAGTTGGCAATCTGCGAGGCGGCGACTGAAAGGCCGTGGACCATCGACCGACTTGGCATAAGGGCCGGAGCCCGCTGGGTGTCTGCTCCGGAGCACCATCGTACATCGGGGATCGAGTTGCCAAACCTCACATTCATCGCCAACGCCCGGAACCACTACCCCGCTGCCTTGCGTGAGATCCGGGTGCTTGAGCGGGCGCTGGAGAATCAGGCAGAGGGACTTCCGGGCACGCAGCGAGGATGGGCAGCGAAGTGGAAAGAGCGGGCCCGCAAGGAGGTGTCCGAATGACATCTAACCATCCAGATGACGACAAGAGTGTAACAGAGATTTCAATAGATTGGCTTCGGCCCGACTTTGGCCCATCTCCATGTGCCTACTGCACCGCCTTGTCAACCTCATCGTACCTAAGAGACACGTGTCCTGGCGGGAGTCACGATGTGGACACATTCGATGTTACCCAGTACTATTGCAGTCGTCCGTGTGTCCCGTTGCTTATGGATAGATTGTGGGCGGCAGAACACGGACCAGACTGGGCGCAACGTGCAGCCAAGAGGTCGCTGAAGGACATCTGGCGACTGCGAACAGAACTCGGCTTGTCTACTGCGGTGCGTTGCAAGGCTGCAAATGCAGCCAAACACTGTCTAAAATGCGCTCATAGTACATACCACCGTCCCAATATAGAATGTCATTGGAAGTGTGAGTATGGCTACCAAGATTGCCCCTGCGTTGAAACCGAGCAGGCAGTGGAGGAGGTTGAAGGTGAGTGAAATCAAGACGATGATCTGCAATGGTGTGCGGGACGACGGTTCCTGTGCTGGATGCGGTTGCGATGTACCACATGAAGAAGTTGTCGCCTGTGGGATGGCAATGACCTGTGACGAAGCACCCACCGGCGAAGTCCGGTGCGTAGAGTACAAGGCCCGCAAGGAGGTGTCCGATGACTGAAACCGAATTCCTGGCCCGGTGCTCCACCATCTGGCGCAAGGGCCATGCACGCCCGGAGTTGTTTGCGCTGATGCGAGACTGGCTGGACTTTGTGATGCGGCTGGAGCACACCCTACTGTCCACCGGGCAATCGCAGGGGGAGCATGTGCTCGACTTCCTGGTTCGTGAGCGTGAGAGGCTATCCGATGGGCGCACGCTGGCCGGGGATGCGGACGGCTATGCGCTGCAGGAGATTGCGGCGATCCTGTCTCACCCTTGCCAGATCTGTGCGTCTCAGGTGGAGGCGTGGCATACGAGGCCGGGGTTTTGCACGCATGGGGAGGTGTCCGATGACTGAGGGGAAAAGACTCGCTCGGGTGTTCCCCCGCAGGATCGAAGCCTCCACGCCTACGGACAAGGATGCCTATGTGGGTTACTGGGATATGTTCGCCGGCGACTACGACGAGGTTCACATCTCTGTGACGTTCACCGAGGACATCGCCTTCGCCAATGAAATCGAAAAGCAGTGGAGATACCACGGGAAAACATCAATGAGTGGCCCGGCACTCGGGGATCCCGGTGGCGAGTTTGTGCCCGGCAGATACATCAAACCCGGCTACGTTATCACCTCCCGCGGGTGCCCTAATGACTGCTGGTTTTGCAAAGCATGGAAAAACGAAGGGCGCACTATCCGGGAGTTGCCAATAACCGAGGGATGGAATGTCCTTGACAACAACCTACTTGCATGTTCACGAGAACATCAGGAAGGTGTATTTGCCATGCTGCAACGCCAGAAAGAGACGCCTCGATTTACCGGAGGCTTTGAGGCTGAGCGGTTCACGGATTGGCACGCAGAGTGGATGGCCAAACTGAAGCCAGACGAGTTCTATTTTGCCTATGACTTGCCAGAGGACATGGAGCACGTCTACGACTGCGCCTGTATCCTGGAGTCTCACGGACTGCTGACTGGACACCGGGCGAGGTGCTATGTACTTGTGGGCTTCAAAGGCGACACTAGGAAGCAGGCAGAGAAACGACTGATTGACGTGGCAAGGCTGGGGATAATGCCGATGGCCATGCTTTACGAGATGGGCAATAAGGTCACTGATGGCACTAAGCGCGAGTGGAAAGACATGCTTGCTCCATGGATTCAGCCCCGGCGATTGGGTGCGAAGATGCGGGAGTATCGCCTTGAAACAGGCCAAATCAGGAGGCGTCCGAATGACTGAGGGGAAAAGAGGAGGGGGAAATCCGATGGATAATCCGGTCAATATCACGGACATTACTGAAGAGGTCTCCGGAGCCCTGCCCGATACCATCGTGGAGGGGACACGGGAGTGCTGGGTCTTGTACGGCGTCAATGAGGCACAAGAACCGTGTTTCCAATTCGTCTACGAGTACACGACGGAGCAGGGGACGCAGTCCGGGAGCTTCCTCGTCCACGAGTACGTTCTCCGGCGGATAAACGACCCCGCGGCCTTTGTGTGCGACGGCGTCCGGGACCAGATTTCCAAGTGGGAGGGGAAAACCGATGACTAAAAAGTGGTACAGAATTGAGTTTGGAGCCATGCGGATTTACGAAGCCGTTGCAGAGACGGAAACGACCATCTCCATCTTGGAAAAAGAGTTATGGATAGGAAAAAGAGTACGGCGCCGAATCAGCAAGAAGGGTAATCAATTCGTTTCCCAGCTTGCCTCAAGCAAACGGGATGCAATCCGGTTTGAAATGGCCCGTTTGCGGGAAGAATCGGCCGTTGCAGCGGCGTTGGCGGGAAAGGCCAGAAAAGCTGTGCGGGACTTCAGAGCCAAGTGGATCAACAGCAAGGGAGAAACCGATGGAAAATCCGATTGAACCTTTGGAGAGCCCTGTGTTGATGGTAGCGACGATAGCTTACCAGATTCTAGCCAACGGGGAGTTGCGCAAGCTTACCCGGCCGGAGCCGGAATTCTGCTATGCCAAGGGCTGGAGCGAGCCCGACCAAGCCTATGTAGGCAACTGGCTGGAGGGTTTCGGTTTCTTCGACGTTCACTTCCCCAAGGCGTCAACCCGCCCGGCAACCGAAGCGGAAATCGCCCGGGTGGGAGCCGGGGAGCTGCGGATCGTGGGCTACGAAGGGACTTTTACCAAACGGGAGTTGTTCCCGGATGGCAATCGAGGAGAGGGGACTGATGAATAGCACCCAACTGGCGCAGTACCTTGACACCTTGGGAATAAAGCAGATCAAGGTCTGGAAATCGACGTCCCCGTCGCAGATCACGACCTACCGCCGTTGTCGTCGAAAGTGGTGGCTGGAGAAGGTCGGGGGATTGATTCCCCCGCCGTCTACGGCTCAAATGCGCGGGACCGAAAAGCACGCCCACATCGAAAACTACCTGTTGGGCAAGGCCCCCTTGACGGATTCGGTGTGTGTGGCCGGACTACCGTTTCTCCCGGAGCCCAAGAGCGTCAAGCCGGAAGACGTCGAGCACCGCTTTACTTTTGAGCACCCGGAGCTGCCCGTGCCCCTGCGAGGCGTGATTGACCTTATCGAGCACCCCCGGAGGATAACCGACCACAAGACCACGGCCAGCTTCGAGTACATGAAATCCGAGATGGAACTGGCCGGAGACCCCCAGGCGGTTGCCTATTCGGTCTATGCTGCGGACAAGATTTTCGGAGGTAACGGCGTCGTGCGCTTCCGCTTGATCTACTACCGCACCCGGGGATCCGCTGCGGCCGATGAAGTCAAGGTCGAAATGGACGCCGAAACCCGGGAGCGGGGCTGGGGCGCTTTGGTAGCTACAAGCAATGAAATGGCGCTTGACGCCGTAAAGGAAGATCCCAGGACAGTCGAGTGTAACAGCTCCGCTTGCGCCGATTTTGGCGGCTGTCCACATCGTAAACTATGTGCTCTTATGGGCACATCTTCAATGGGGACGTTGACAGGCTTGTTACGCCCCGCAACCATGGAGGTTCAAATGACCGAGAAAGCAGGATCGTTTCTGGACGCCTTGCGCAAGAGGAAAGCGGCCGAAGCCGCCGCTGCCAACGGGGAGGCTCCGGTGATAGAACCGGGTGACAAGGGCGGCATTGTGCCCCCGGACGCCCCGCCGGAGACCAGTACCGAGCAGGCGACCCCGGCGCCGGAGGTCGAAAAGCCCCCGGAGGTTGACCAGAGCGAGGATTTCCCCTTCGGCGTCCCCCCGAAAGAGGACGACGACTTCATGGAGGCCATGCGTCAGGGCGGCCACAAGAACGCCAAAAAGAGCCAGCTCGTCCAGATGACGCAGCGGGCGTGCCACATCTCCGGCAACATCTATCCGGAGGGCAACCTGAAGAAAGACGAGCTGCTGGAGCTGTTGACCCATTGCCTGGGGACCGGGGAAGACGCAGCGCCGGAAGGTCCGCCGGACGATAACGTAGCTTTCGTCGCATGGCTGGGCACGGAAGCCTATGTCGAGCTGGAGAAACTCCCGCTGCTGGCTGTGGCCCGCCGGGCGGCCGCTCTGGCGGAGTACCGGAGTATGCCGATTGCGGCCGCCCCGGACAGCTTCCACAAACACCTTGCGGTCTGCTATGACCGGCTGAAAGACGTCGAGTGGAAAGAAGATGCGGAGACGGAAGAGACGGCGGAGCCTGTGAACGAGGCTCCGGAAATCGTAAATGAAACGGACGTTGTTACCCAGACGGAGCCGCCGACGGTTCCCGAGAGTGACGACGCCTTTGTCGCGATGGTCCGGGACCGGCAGTTCGGAGACCAGTGCAAGCGCAGCCTGTTGGTCAAGGTGATCAAGCGCCTCTGTGAGCTTGCCGGGGCAGAAATGGACGTCGAGGCAATGGCGGACATGGAGAAATCTCAGATGGTGGCGGAGATTGAAGACGTCGCCCAGACATGGGACAAAGAGGCGGCTGAGGCAGAAGAGGCTGTACGGTTGGAAGCGGCCAAAGAAGCTGCTGCCAAAGCACGGG
>Ga0180007_10007286_pt1 | contig 10505 bp, 13 predicted proteins | sample MM_PC_MetaG_FD_121122 | JGI IMG/M metagenome (GOLD analysis project Ga0180007, IMG submission 121122) | Groundwater microbial communities from the Aspo Hard Rock Laboratory (HRL) deep subsurface site, Sweden - MM_PC_MetaG | ecosystem: Environmental > Aquatic > Deep subsurface > Groundwater...
AAGTTCTTCTTCACACTCTGCCTCGTTTTTCATTGAACAAGCATGTTTTTCAAATTCATCTCTCATTTTCTTTTTTCCTAATTTAATTAACTAAAGGAGAAATTTTCCTTAATTTTTTTACAATAGGCTCTAGCTCTTTTAACACATAATCAACTTCTTCTTTTGTTGTGTATTTGCTTATACTAATTCTAATAGATGTATTTGCCCTAAGCGGATCAAACCCCATTGCTTTTAGTACATGACTTGTTTCAAGAGTGTGAGAAGCACATGCACTTCCAGTTGAAGTGTAAATTCCTTTTTGCTCTAAATATCCTCCGACAGCTTCTCCTTCTATATTTAAAAAAGAAACATTAATATTATTTGGAAGTCTTTTATCTCCTGTTGGCCCGTTTAGTTTAACATCAGGAATTTTTAGAAGTTCTTGAATAAAATAATCTCTTAATTCTGACATTTTTTTAGCATCCTTAAAACTAGCAACCTCAACTGCTTTTGCAAAGCCAACTACTCCTGAAACATTTTCAGTTCCACTTCTTTTTTTTCTTTCATGGCCTCCGCCATGAAATAAAGGAGTTATCTTAATTCCATCCTTGATATATAATGCTCCAACACCTTTTGGACCGTGAATTTTATGAGAATTTAAAGTAACTAGATCTAATCCTTGTTTTCCAACATTAATAGGAACTTTTGTGTAACTCTGGCAAGCATCTGTATGCAGTAAAACACCATGAGACTTACAAATCTTTCCAATAGCTTCTAGATCTTGTATTGTTCCAACCTCATTATTTCCATGTATTACTGAAATAACAAGAGTATCATCTCTTATTGCTTTTTCTAGGCCTCCAAGATCAACAAAACCTTCTGGATTAACATCTAAATAAGTAACTTCTGCTCCTTGTTTTTCTAACCATTTACAAGCGTTAAGAACACAGTCATGCTCTATTTTTGTTGTGATTATATGCTTTTTCTTAGGATAATTCTCAAAAAATAAACCTTTTAGTGCAAAATTATTTGCTTCAGTTCCACCAGAAGTAAAAAAGATCTCTCTTGTGTTAGCCCCGATAGCTTTTGCAATGATTTTTCTTGATTTTTCTAAGGCATTTTTAGCTTCTTGCCCAAAATCATGTATAGAAGAAGCATTCCCATAATTTTCATCAAAAAAAGGCAGCATTGTTTCTAAGACTTTTTCATCAACTTTTGTTGTGGCAGCATTGTCAAGATATATTGTTTGCATTTTATTTTTCCTTAGATTTAAGACAATTTTCACAAACATTTTTTCTGTTTTTTGCAATCAAATCCCATAAGGGGATAGTTGTTTTGTCCAAAGAATATATTCTCTCTTTTCCCTTTTGTTTAACTCCAACAATATTGCAACATCTTAGAGAAGCAAGAGCGTGAGAAATCTTGCTTTGTTCCATTTTAAGAGCATTTGATAACTCTGTAACATTTTTTTCTTTTGCTCTTAAACTCATCATTATTTCTATTTTAAGAGGATTTGCCAGGTTAGTAAAAAACAAATGATAAGGGTTCTCGCATCTCATATGAATCCATGTTCATTCATGTTTATAAAGATTTCTGTATTTGTGCTACATTTAAGAGTGAATAGATAAATTAATAAGGACGTAATTTTAAGAGTATTATTAGAGGTTTCTTATTCAGATCCAATGGAGGCAAAGAGGAGATCTGATTGGATGCTGGATTTTAAAAACCTGCAGGAGGTCTTTAAATGACAAGCGTGTTACAAGCTCAATCAAGGAATGTTGAAGAGACTAAAAATGTCTTACATCCCCTAGTTAGGGAATGGTTTTTTTCAAAGTTTGAGGATTTTTCTTTAACCCAAAAATACGGGGTTCTGAATATATGGGAAAGAAAGAATATCCTTATATCCGCTCCAACAGGAGGGACAAAAACCCTCACCGCTTTTCTATCAATTCTTAATTATCTCATAATCCTCTCAGAAAAAGGAGAACTTGAAGATAAAATATATGCTGTCTATACCTCTCCTTTGAAAGCACTTAGTAATGATATTCATAAGAATCTTGTAGAGCCTTTAGAAGAGATATGTGCCCTTGCAAAGGAAAAAGAAATCAACCTCCAAAAAATACGCATTGCCCTTAGAACAGGAGACACAACCCAGTCAGAAAAAGCAAAAATGGCCAGATCAACACCCCATATATTAATTACCACCCCAGAATCACTTGCAATAATCCTCACATCAAAGAAGTTTGTTGATAATCTCCATGATGTTGAATTCTGCGTTGTGGATGAGATTCACGCACTAGATAATAAGCGTGGTACTTACCTAAGCCTAACTCTTGAAAGACTTAATGAGGTAAGTAAAACATTTCCAGCAAAGATAGGATTAAGCGCAACAATCTCTCCCCTAGAAGAAGTGGCAAAATATCTTGTAGGAATGGATAAAGAAAGGAAAGTCTATCTTGCAGTAGTTCCTTTAGATAAAAAAATTGATATAAAGGTTCTTTCACCAGTAAAAAACATAATTGAAGACGAAGGGTTGCACATAAAAATGTATAACCTTATATCAAAACTTATTCAAGAACACAAGACAACACTCATATTTACAAACACAAGGGCTGCAACAGAGAGGGTTGTTAATTACCTCAAAGAAAAATTCCCCACTGAATACGGAGAGGATAATATCGCAGCACACCACTCTTCTCTGAGCAAGGATCACAGGTTTAACATTGAAGAAAGATTAAGAGCTGGAGAGCTAAGGGTTGTTGTTTGTTCAACAAGTCTTGAACTTGGGTTAGATATAGGATATATAGATCTAGTCATAATGCTCGGTTCTCCAAAGTCAAGTGCGAGGGCATTACAGAGATTAGGGAGGGCTGGTCACAAACTCCACGACACGGCAAAGGGTCGTTTCATAGTAATGGAGAGAGATGACTTGGTGGAATGTTGTATAATTCAAAAAGAGATGATTGAAAAGAAAATAAACGAGATACGTTTTCCAAAAAACTGCCTAGATGTTTTGGCTCAACAAATATACGGAATGGCCATATACAAAACATGGAATATTGACGAGCTATTAAACACAATACGAAAGTCCTATTGTTACTCTACCCTAACCAAAAACGACTTTTTTGATATTATCTCCTATTTGTCAGGAGAGTACGCCTTAGAAAAGAGTTATGTTTATGGAAAAATATGGTATGACAAAGAAACAAAAGAGGTGGGGAAGAAGGGAAAACTAGCTCGTGTTCTCTATCTTACAAATATAGGAACAATTCCTGATGAATCTTTCGTTAGGGTTAAAATGGCCAAAACTCAGGAAAACGTAGGAGTTATAGATGAATCATTCTTATCCAGAATGAAAAAAGGGGATGTTTTTGTCTTGGGAGGGAGAAAATATCTCTATTTGTACACAAAAGGAATGAATCTTTATGTATCTTCTCAAGTATCCAGATCTCCAAACATTCCATCTTGGTTTTCAGAGGCCCTTCCTTTAAGTTTTGATTCTGCTTTAGAGCTAGGAAAGTTTAGAAAATTAATAAAGAAAAAGATAGATTCCGATAAACCAAAAGAAGAAACAATTAATTTTATGGAGTCCTATCTTTACATCCCAAAAGAAACGGCAGAGGCTCTTTACAACTATTTCTTAGAACAACATAGTTTCTTAGAAATCCCTGATTCAAATAACATTATAATTGAGAAGTTCACAGACCAGGGTAAAAAATATCTTTTATTTCACACTCTTTACGGAAGAAGAGTCAATGACGCTTTATCAAGAGCATTCGGTTATCTAATTGGGGATTTTGGAGGAAGGGACATAGAGATGGGAATAACAGATAACGGATTTTATCTTTCAGGAGAAAGATTAATGATTAAAAGAGCCTTAGAAACTCTTAATCCGGAAAATATTGAGAAAACACTTAAGGAATCAATTGACAGAACCGATGTTCTTGCGAGGAGATTTAGGCATTGCGCAACTCGTTCTCTAATGATTTTGCGTTCTTACAAGGGGCAAAGGAAAACAGTAGGAAAACAACAGATGAAATCCCACTTCCTTTTGGCAGCTGTTAAAAAGATAACCCGGGAGTTTCCAATTTTAAGAGAAGCCCGTAGAGAGGTTTTAGAAGATTTAATGGACATAGGTAACGCCAAACTAGTTTTAAGCTGGATAAAACAAAAGAAGGTTAGAGTAAAGGTTGTAGAAACCACCCTTCCAAGCCCTTTTGCTTTAAATCTCATTCTTCAAGGCCACACAGACTTGATACGAATTGAGGATAAACAAGAATTTTTAAGAAGGATGCATGAACTACATATTAAAGAGTTATTCAAAAACTAAAAGTAAACGCCCAAACAGAGCGTTTGCCAAAATCTCTTTAAACCTTTGTTCTCTATGAACTTTTATGGAATACACTTTCATAGATAAATCATTGTTTTTTCCAAAAAAAGGAATACTCGTTATAGGAGATTTTCACATAGGTTATGAATCCGCGTTGAGACAATCAGGAATTCTAGTTCCAGCCAGGCAGGTGCAAGATATGGTAGAGGATTTAAAGAACATATTTAAGAAAATAAAAGAAAGAGGCTGGAATCTAAATAAGATAGTATTTCTAGGAGACTTAAAACATCTTTTTTATTTTGATTTTAAGGAGAAGCACGAATTTCAGGATATTTTAGCTTTTTTGGGTAATTATTTTTCACCAGAGAATATAATTTTAATAAAAGGCAACCACGATACCATGGATTACACCTTTGAAGGAAAACTAAAGAAAATGCATGTTGAAGGGGATATTGCATTTCTACACGGACACGAGGATGACCCCAAGTTATATGATAAAAGAATAAAGACAATTGTTTTTGGCCACATACATCCCTCAGTATTTTTTAGCTCTGGAGCAAAAAAAGAAGCATATAAGTGTTTTCTTACAGGGAAATATAAGGAAAAAGAGTTTATAGTTCTCCCAAGTTTTTTGGGCTTTATAGAGGGTACTCCAGTGAATTACTATGATGAGGATTATATTGAGTCATTTTCTATTCTTCCAAAGAAAGCGATACTTAAGTTTAGGGTTCATGCTATTGGAAAAGATAAGGTTTACAGTTTTGGAGAGATAAGAAAATTAAAGGATAATATTTAAAAGCCATACATTTCTTATAAATTAAAAGGGGAAAAAATGAAACAAATTTTCATACTTCTAATTTTATTAGCAAGCATCTCACTTGGATCTGCCTGCAATTTACAAACAACGCTATTAAACCAAGACCCCTATCCTGCAATGCCTGGGGATTATGTTAAGGTTATTTTTCAGGTTGACGGGCTGAGCGGGAGTAAGTGTGGGGATGTTGGTTTTTGGATAACAGAAAGCTTTCCATTTAGTTTGAATTCTAATGAAAAGAATAAAGTTCTGCTAAAGACGGGCTCTTTTGTTAAAGATTATTCTGGATACGCTCTTGTTCCCTATACTTTTAGGGTTGATAAAGACGCATTAGATGGGGAAAGCAGTCTTTCTACAAGTTATAGTTATGCTTTGGGAGGGCAGAACACAATTCTCTCAACAAAATTTAATATAACAATCCAAGACTCAAGAACAGACTTTGAGATACATGTTAAAGACTACGATTCTGTTACAGAGGAAGTAACTTTTGAGATACTCAATATAGGAGAAAACGATGTTGAGGGTCTAACTATTGAGATAATAAAGTCTGACAGTGTGGATGTTGTAGGTTCTAATAGGATAATAGTGGGTGCTCTGGATTCAAGCGAAGAAGATACAGCAAAATTTACGGCAAAACTTGAAAGAGGAGATGTCAATCTTAAGATACATTATACCGATAGTATCTCCGTTAGAAGAACTCTTGATAAGGTAATTAGCTTTGATCCCGATTATTTCCCAGAAGAAGAACAAACCGGAAAAGGACTTTCTGCAACATCCGCTTTTGTCATAGGTATTTTAATTCCAATAATAATTTTCTTAATAAGAAGCAAAATTAGGAAAAGAAAAGAAAAGGCAAAGAGAGAAGCCTTAAGGAATGGAAGGAGATAGTTCTAACCAACCAAAGATAAGAACAAGTAAATAAAGATCCCAAAAAAGAATAAACTAACCAATAGGAGAAATATCCCCGTAATAATTGCTTGCCATCCAACATGTTTTCCAACTCCAGTTAATCCCCCAGATCCAGGAGCAGATTTATTTTTAATATAGGAAATTCCAACTTTTGCTAAAAAAATTCCAAGTATTAACAAAAAGATTAATGAGATTATGTCCAAAATGTCCCCCACCATCTTGCTATTTGTCAAAATATCCAAAATTAGAAATATTACAAGAAGTGCAAAAACAACCCAAAGATAAGGCAAATAAAATTTCTCTTTTTTCGTATCCATTTTGAAAATATGGGCGCGGAGGGAATCGAACCCCCACCTCCTGGGCTCTCCGTTTTTTGTACACTGGAGCCAGGTAGTCTACCACTAGCCTACGCACCCTTATAATTTAGAGTGCTGTTTTTCTTTTAAATACCTTTCTCACCAAGACTTTTAATCTCTCTTATCTCATCGCCAGAAATAGAGCATCCTTTAAACTTAACAGCATAAAGAAGAGCATCCAAAACCATGGGCCCTTTAAGTTTTGTAAGTCCTTTTTTATAAAGAACATAAACTAATTCAGAGGATCTTATAAAATTAAAACCCTTGAAATATTTAAAATAATCTCTGTTTGCTTTTATTTTTGTGTTGAGTTTCTTACTTAATAGTTTATCAAGATTATCTGGCTTTTCTACCAACATCCTCATTGTTCTTTCATCTACTGCCAAAACACTTGAAATACCTTTGCCATTCAATATTTTACTTAATGCTAAACAAGACGTCTCACCAAGGTCAACAATTCTCATTTCCCTACCATCCCCATAAAAGGTTTTATTCGCTAAGTCTAAAATACTTTGGGCTTCTTTAGAAACCTCTGAATCACTGACTCCTAAAGAAGACGGCAATTCAAAAACACCATCTTGAAGCAACTTCTGTAATTTTAATGCCTCCAACTCAAATTTTTTTATTGTTAAAGGCCTATCAATTATTTCGTATTTCACTTCTTTTGTTATAATAAATCTTCCTTTGAATATGGATTTTAGCAAGGATATTTCTTCATACAATCCATTCATGGCCAGACTTATTATTGTACTAGCGTCAAAGATAATTACTTTTTCTATCATTTAAATAACTCCATTGCAAGTCTAATTCTATCTTTAACATTCATAGTTCTCCCAAGTCTAACATCTCCAATTCCTGTTTGTCCGGCATAGTTCGCTAAATCCCACATTGTAATGCCCAATAACCGAGCAGTTTTTTCCATAGAAATACCGTGCTCATATATTCTTGAGGCCTTGTTTATCTTTGCCTTGAACAAAACATCTTGAATATATTTCTTTAATTTACCTGTTGCTCCCCCTATCCTTTTTCTCAAACCCTCAATATGGATTCTAAGATGAGTCTCATCATTTTTCTTTATAGAATCTATTGAATGCTGAATTTCCATAACAATTCCGTTGTAAAATTTATCCCATCCTGGCTTCTTTCTATAATCAACTCTTTCAATAATTTTACTTAAACTATAAATTATAACCGCTATAGCAATGTTGTCCGGATCCTGACTTATAGAAGCCGTATGTATTGTCTTGTTGCTAAGTTCCTTAAGCCTTATACTATCTTCTCTTTTAATCTCTTTCAGCGTTCCTTCAAGAATTCTTTGGATATTCTCTTTCTCTTGCATTTTTAATTCGTTGAAATTGAAGAATGGAAACTCCAGTTTCCTCTTTCCTGCATTTTACTCCTCTTTCTTATATAAAAGATTATGGTAAAAAGAATATTTAAACCTTCATATCTTATTTAATATATGAAACAAGTTTTATTAGATACAAGCTTTATAATGACTTGTGTAAGACAGAAGATTGATTTTTTTAGGGATCTTGAACTAATGGGGTTGGAGGTTGTAATCCCCAAACAAGTAGTAAAAGAATTGGAAAGGAAAAAAGCAGAGCTTGCATTAAAGGTAATAAAGTCTTATAGGTTTAAAAGTGCAGATTTAAAACAAAACTATGTTGATAAAGGGTTAATGAATTACGGTAAGAATCACCCGGGAGCAATAATCGCAACTCTTGACGCAGATCTAAAAAAGAAGATCCTTAATACGAAGATTGTTATAAGGGGCAAGAAGAAGCTAGAAATTCTCTGAGAAAAGCTTTTTAAAGCAACTTTTACTCTATTTTTCATCTAAAATGTTCTATTTAACAGAAGTTGAGGATTATGTAAGGGTCGACCCAAAGCTATTTGGTTTGCCTACTGCCGAAGCTGTTGAACAACAACTCAAAGATATTTATGCTGATTATTACGACGAAGACTTAGGAAAGGTTATAGAAGTTATAGAGGTGCTAAACATCGGAGAGGGTGTTATCATTCCAGGGGATGGCGCAGCATACTATAATTCGTCTTTTAAACTTCTTGTATGGAGACCAGAAATTCAAGAACTTGTTTATGGAGAGATTTCTGAGATAACCAATTTTGGAGCCTTTATTGAGATGGGGACCATGAGGGGAATGATCCACATAGGGCAAACAATGGACGATTATGTTTCTTTTTCAAAGGCTAACTCGCTTTTAGGAAAGGCATCAAAAAGGTCACTTAAACCAGGAGACTTATGCTTAGCCAGAATAGTCGCTCTAAGTCATAAAGGAGACGAACCAAAGATTGGTTTAACCATGAGACAGCCAGGACTTGGAAAGCTTGATTGGATAAAAGAGGATCAAATTAAAAAGGAAAAAGCAGCTAAATTCGCAGCAAAAGCTGCAGACAAAGAAGCCAAAGGAATGAAAGGAAAGTCTGGAGGAAAGGGGGATAAAAAGTAAATGGCAAAACTAAAATTTAATAAAAGAAAATTTTGTAAAAGTCATTTTGGAGGTCAAAATGCCTAAAGAAAAAGCCTGCAAAATTTGTAACAGGATATATGATACTGGAGATAAATGTCCAAATTGTAAAGCAAAAGAGTTCTCAGACACTTTCAAAGGGAGGGCTGTAATTCTAAATCCAGAAAAATCGGAAATCGCTCAAAAACTAAAAATAAAGAACAAGGGAAACTTTGCAGTAAAGGCAAGATAAAATGGAAATTATTAAGGTAATAAAATAAGAGAAAAATCCTTTGTTTAAGAGAACACATGTCGAATTAGAGGTAAATTCTGAGATAGCACCAAGTTTAGAAGACACTCTTGAGGTACTATCAAAGAAATTTTCTGTAAAGCCAGAGGTTATAAAAATAAAAGGAATAAAAGGGAAATTTGGTGTAAAGGTTTTCACAATCAAAGCTAATCTTTATGAATCAAAAGAAGAAAAGGACCTTCTTGAGATAAAAAAGAAGAGAGAAACCGAACTAGAGAAAAAACAAGCAGAAGCAAACAAATCTGTCGAAGTTAAAGAAGAACCAAAAGAAGAGAAAGTTGAAGAGAAAACAGAATAAAAATGGGAAAAGGAAAAAAATCAAAACCAAAAAAGGGAAAGAAACCCCACAAGAATAAACCAACAAGTAAGAAATATACTAAGTATAAAATAGAGGGCGGAAAAACTGTTCACGAGAGGTTTTGTCCAAGATGCGGTCCAGGAATATTCTTAATGAAGGCAAAAGACAGAGTTTATTGCGGAAAATGCCATTATGCCGAGTTTACTAGTAAGGCAAAAGTAGAAGTTAAAGAAGAAGTAAAGAAATAATTTTTTAAGTAATTCTAAAGAGTTTGAATCAAAAACAACACAATTATTGCTAAAATAAATAAGATAATAATTATCCATGCCCATTTATTTCGTCTTTTTTCTTTATCAGACATTTGAGGAGATTTTCCTTTTTTACGCATATTTGCCTCATAAATCCCTCCAAAAAGAATTCCAATAGCTAATCCAATAAGAGGATAACCAAGTGTAACAGACATAATAATGTACAAAATAATTCCGATTCCAAAACCAATCCCAAAATAATATCCTTTAGGCTTCATATCTGATTTAATTATTGGGCATATATAAATTTAATGATTATAATCGCGTGGGGGCGTTTACTAAAAAATAAATCACTATATCCCACGACTTCTCTTTTTATTATTTATTATCAACGAATGATTATAACCCTGGGATAGATGTCTCAAGAATAAATTAGTATCTCAAGACCTCTATCCTGGGGAAAAAGAGGTGATAGGATATCCAATAGCCACTACTTTATAAATCTTTCGTTTCTGTTACTTCTTAAGAATGACATAAGGTAATTCTACAAAAGTAGTACTCTAATTTTACTCCACCAAAATGTATTACTACTTCTTTAGTCACTACGTAAACATATTTTAGTTACTACGGTTTAAACCTGATATTTTTAATAAGTGCAGATTTTATAAAACCTCTTTCTTTATAAGTATTATGTCTCAAATAGAGGACGATCCAACGAAAAACACTGTAAAGCAAGATGAGGTTCATAACCTCTTATTTAATAGAGAGATAGGGTGGCAAGAAATAATATATG
>Ga0180007_10007287_pt1 | contig 10503 bp, 11 predicted proteins | sample MM_PC_MetaG_FD_121122 | JGI IMG/M metagenome (GOLD analysis project Ga0180007, IMG submission 121122) | Groundwater microbial communities from the Aspo Hard Rock Laboratory (HRL) deep subsurface site, Sweden - MM_PC_MetaG | ecosystem: Environmental > Aquatic > Deep subsurface > Groundwater...
ATTCCTGGCACGAAAGCCAGTGATCGAGCGATGATCCAGATGACGGCATTGGCGACGAGCTTGGCAGCTGGCGGAGGCGGCGCTATCGAGGCGCCGGAATTGAACACGCTTCGAACAAGTGACGGATTGACGATCAACATCGATTTGGAGCACGCCTCCAATGGCGCCTACTTCATCTGGATCTGTCTCAAGAATGGACAGACGATGGTATTGCCCGTCCGGAAGTAGAATTGAGAGATCGACTGGCTCTAGTCGCCGATGATTTTGACGAGAACCCTCTTCTTCCTGCGGCCATCGAATTCTCCATAGAACACTTGCTCCCAGGGGCCAAGATCGAGGCGTCCGCCGGTCACAGCGATGGTGACACTTCGTCCCATCACCTGGCGTTTGAGATGAGCGTCCGCATTGTCCTCACCCGTCAGATTATGAGCGTATTGGCTCGTTGGCTCGTGTGGTGCTAGGACCTCCAGCCATCGCTCATAGTCGCGGTGAAGTCCCTGTTCGTCGTCATTGATGAACACGGATGCCGTGATGTGCATGGCATTCACAAGACATAGACCCTCCTGTATCTTGCTCTCATAGAGACTGGCTGCAATTTCGGTTGTGATGTTGACAAACGCCCTGCGTGTGGGGACGCAAAGCCATAGTTCTTTGCGATAGCTTTTCATGAACTTCCTCGCTCGTTTTCAAGGGTGAACAGTGTATCTGTTTGGGCAGACGTACGGGATTCGCTGAATCGTCGAGAGACGATAACATGGATCTTACTGGAGGGACTATGAGGAGCTTGCGTTCTGTCTTCTACTACTTGGGCGTGATTCTCATTGCGTTCTCTGTGCTTCAAGCGGCGCCTTTGGCCATCAGCGCCATGTACAAAGAAACGGTTCAGTTTCCTACGCGCATCTACGTCATCCCTGCAGTCATCAGTCTGTCTGTCGGACTTGCTTTTGTCCTACTGCTCAAGTCACGGCCGATGAATCCTCGGCTCTCGATGGCCGTCGGCACCTTGGGTTGGGTCACGCTTTCATTGCTTGGAGCCTTGCCCTATTGGCTCGCGCTAGATATTCGCTACATCGATGCGCTCTATGAGGCCGTCAGTGGATTCACGACCACGGGATCAACGTTTCTCGTCGGGTTGAAGGGGCTTCCCAAGAGCATCCTGTTTTGGCGAGCCCTCACGCAATGGATCGGTGGACTAGGTATTTTCACGTTGTTCCTGTTTGTGGTGCGTGATTCTGGCGCTCGCCATTCGTTGATGGGTGCAGAAGCCCACAAAGTGACCTCGGATCGGCTTTCGCCGGGCGTATTTAGCTCGCTTCGCATCCTCTGGATCATTTACGGAGGGATGACGATTGCTTGCGGTCTGCTGTTGTGGGCAGAAGGAATGACGCCGTTTGACGCGATTGCCCACGCATTGACCACGCCTTCCACGGGCGGATTCTCCACGTATGACGCTAGCATTGGCTATTTCGCTATTGCAGGATATAAGCATGCTGTAGCGATCGAGTATACGATTCTTGCCTTCATGTTTTTGGGCGCGACGAGTTTCCTCGTCCTATGGACTTTGCTTCAAGGGAAATGGCGCCTGGTCGCTGAGAGTGTCGAATTGCGGGTCTGGGTGTCGCTGCTGCTGTTCGCCACAGTTCTGGTCGTCGTCGCCGATCGATCCAATGTGTCGTCCATGGGATGGCACGCTCATTTACGATCTTCCCTGTTTCACGTCGTATCCGTCGCATCGACGAGCGGATTCACGCTGCACGATTTCTCAACGTCTTGGTTTTCTCCTGGAACGAGACAGGTATTGCTTGCCCTCATGCTCATTGGTGGCTGCGTGGGCTCCACGGCTGGAGGGTTCAAAGTATTCCGGATCTCCGTATTGGGAAGTGTCCTGCATCACGGTTTGAGAACACAGTTGGGTTCGCGACTTGAAGTGATACCCCTGCAAATGGGGAGATATCGGCTGCCTCAAGAAGAGATTGAGCGAACCGTCGCGGTGGCCGTTGCCTGGGCGTTGTTTCTATGGGCCGGGTGGATGGCGGCAACATTTGCTGGGCGACTCGATGGCTGGTCGTCGCTATCTGGGATCATCTCTGCTTTGGGGAACGTTGGGCCGAACTACATCCAACCCTCTGTGAATGCAACACTTGGAGTGGTTGAAAAAGCTTTGTACGCAGTGGCCATGATTGCTGGCCGACTAGAAATCCTTCCGTTGATCATCCTGTTCTCTCGCAGGACTTGGAGGTATGGATCATGAGAATACTCATCGCAGGTGCTGGCGTGACGGGCAGACGCTTGGCAAGCCAATTGTCCAAGGGACGACATGATGTAACTGTGGTCGATCTCAATCGCGAATTGTGCGAAGTGGCAAGTTCTCAATTGGGGATTACGGCGATTTGTGGCAACGCGACAGACGTGGCCGTACTTGAGGAGGCAGAGCTCCCTCGCGCGGATGTTGCTGTCGCCTTGATGCGAGAGTCCGCCGACAATTTGGCTTTCTCGCTATTGGCTCACAGCGCGGGGGCCGGCCGCATCATCGCCCGAATGACCAACCCTAAGTACAAAGCGGCCTTTGAGCTAGCAGGGGTGACCACGATTGTCGATGTGGCTGGCTTGTACTTGGATCAAATGGTTCTGGAGATTGAGCATCCGCAAGTGCAGCAAGTGGCATCTATCGTCGGGGGCCAGGGCCTTATTGTGTTCGTTACGGTCGAGGAAGGATCCTTCGCAGCGGGAAGAGCGCTCGATGAATTGCGAGCTGACCGGAGATTCCCTGTTGGCTGTATCGTGGCTGGGTTACACCGATCTGACTCAGAGAAACTAATCTATCCAACGGGGCGAGATCGGATCCTCCGTGGCGATCGTCTACTGCTGGTTGGTTCGATTGAGGGATTGACTCGCGCCGCAGATTTAGTGGGATCTCGCTCATCTCTGCTCAATCTCTTCCGGACAGTCAAGGAGAAGAAGCAAGTCGAGGAGATCCACGCTCGCATTGATGCCATGCTTGAGCCGGGAGAGAGTGAACCACAAGACGAATCTTCGGAAAGCTAGAAATTCTTGGTCTGCCAAGGCAGGGGCAGTGAGTCTCTGAAGTGAGCGCCGCATTTCCATCCGGCAGAAGAAGCGGATAGGAACAATCTATCTCAAAGATCGATTCGGAATGCGAAGCCTTGCCCAGATCTCAAATGCGTACCCATTTCTTCGCGGACGTGCAGATTGCGAGACGTCCGAGTGGTTTCGCGGATTCTCCCTCGGTCCGAAAGCGGCGACACACTGCTACGAAGCATTCGCGTCGTTCTCTCCAACCGGACGCGTCCTTGCGGCATTCACGGGGCTCATCGCACGATTGGCAAGGGGGAGAAGCGGGTGATGATGATCAGGGTTGCGATGATGGAGCCACGTCCTTTGCATCCGGGAATACCAAGTGGAGGATGACCGTATCTGAATCAACAGCCTCGTAGAGTAGGAGCGTGAATTCCGATCGTGCAGAATCAGAGAATACGGACTGATCGCGCAGCAACGGCGAGAAGACGAGTCCCTGGTTCCGAATCGCGCCATCAGACTGTCTTAGCGCGTCTGCCAATGACCAGAATCCATACCAGGCAGTCGACTGCAGACGGGTGTTCCCCAGAAGCTCAAATTCGCCATCCCCGGCGTAGAGCGCATGGGTGACCGGCAAGCGCGAATCGCCGAATCCAGTCCCTCGGTTGATTCTCTGATTTGTCCAGACGACACTCGATTCACTGAGCTGCATGCGGAGCGTGATCGGGCTCTCAGGTGCATCGATTTTCAACAACGCGGCTAGCCTTTCATCTGGATACAGGGTGAACTCGATTGTCCCCCGGTCTGTGTCTGGATCGATCACTAGGTTGGCTATCCCGGAGATGGTGCGAACGCTTTCGCCGGCATAATCGAACGCGTCCTCTGGATCGCCGATCATCCACGGATTCTCTGCTTGAAGCCGAATCTCCCGTTGGTCAGCGTCGGTGAGCGAGTCATTGGGATTTGGAAGAATCGTGAGAATGAGCCAACCGGCGGCAATCGCCAACGCGATGGCAGCAAGACCAATCCAAAAGCTGTTTTGGGTCAATACAGTGCTCCTTGCAGAACTACGGCGTCACGGTGAAAGGAATTTCGAACACGTCGGTTCCGTTGAGAGCGCCTCGCACGAAGTACCGGCCAGGATTCATGCTGGCTAGGTCGAGCGAGTAGACTCTCCAGTCGTTGTCAGAAACGACGTCCTCGATGTGCTTGTCGAACGTTGCGGATGAATCTCCCCAGATGACGTCAAACAGCTCTCTCGACTGTGCGCGTGTGAAGTGGACAATCAGATGAATTTCGCCATCCGAATGTGCGAAGCGCGATGATTCACCCTCTCCCACGAAACCCTCACGCTTCACTTTGTAGTTGTCGTATAGCCCATAGCGAATCTCCCGCGTATAGGCCTCAGACAACGAGGAAGAAACGACATCCGCAATTTCGCTGGCAGCATTAGCAAGCAAGCTGTCGAATCCGCCGAACGACGACTCTGCAGGCAGCGTAATGGAGCTATCTCCAGACGCGTCGATCGAGCGTTCAATCCGCCCAGTTGTTGTGTTCACTACTGAGATCTGTGACAGCACATGTACGGAGTACTGAGTTCCGGGAGCCTCTTGAGCGCAAACACCGTTCACCCAAGAGAGACAGATCTTTGTGGCATCTGCGCGCGTGTCGACGCCAATCACAGCCCCCGTAATGAGCTTGCTGACGCCAGTGAGTGAACCAAGTTTTACGGCCGTGGCCGCGTCGATCATGCCGCTCTCCGACATCATCTGTTCTGCGAGTAGACTGTCGAGTTGTGAACGGGAGAACACGTTGATGCCCGGTTCGTTGACCAACGTACTTTCAACCCGCGCACGCACGGTTTCATCCACGCCATCCCATGTCGAGCTATTTCGGAAACTGAGAACAGCCAGGTCAAGGCGATCGGTTGCCACGACTGCTTGCAGAGCAGGCTCAGGAATGATGAAGAACATCAGGGAAACAATCAAAACGACTGCGAGCGCCAGTCCAACGAGAACAGCTGTGGAATCGTCCATGGGATCTCTCCTTGATCAATTTCGGTCGATTCAGAATAAGACGAAGGGAACCCAGATTCAAGCATCTGGAGACAGTCGCCGCTCAAGCATGGCAAAAGCAGCGGCGCATGCTTTGATATTGGCCTGCGATAGATCCCCGTACTGCAAGTAGTCCGTGATGAATGTGGCCGCATAGACATCGCCCGCCCCGGTGGTATCAACAGGTGGAAGTGAAGCGGTGGTCTGAAGGTGCCGCGTGGTCGGATCCCATGCGTAAGCGCCATCAGCGCCCAGCGTGCAGGCGCCGACGGGGAAGCGACCTGAGAGCGAGCCGACCACGGCCTCGTCGCGATTCATTCCGCTGAGAAGGCGCCCTTCTGAGCGATTCGGGAACAGCCACAGTTCCGGAGGGAGAAGGCCAAGGTACCGCTTCGCACCAAATGCCTGAAGCAGACTAGCTGGAGGTGGATCGAGAGAAAGCGACATCCCTTGACATGCCGCCAATGCAAACGCATGAAGCGCAGCCTGGCGCTGCGCGTCAGATAGCAGCGCATAGCCTGAGACATGAAGATGGGTGCCATCTCGCGGAAGTGTTTCATCAACCCAATCTTCAGTCAACCCATCGTTGGCACCGCGAGCGCAGACCATGCTTCGATCGCCATCCTTCTCAATCGCCAGCACTGCGCCAGAGGCGAGATTCGTCCGTCTGAGCCTGGGGATGACGTTAGCACGAATGAGTGAGTTCTCTAGCAAGTCGCCCACGAGATCCTGTCCCACAGCGCCAAGGAAGATAACGGATGCACCGCATTGTGATGCAGTACGAGCGAACGTGCCCGCGGATCCTCCGGGACGAACCGTGATGGCATCACGAACCTCGTCGCCGGGAGGCAGAACATGGGGAAGGCGGGCATGGATGTCGAGATTTAGGTCCCCCAGGACGATGATTCGGATCATCGAGAGTCGCGTAAGCTGGCGATCGCGTCTGCCATTGCCTTGACACGCTTGACGTCGACAGGAGCCTCGACACGCCCTTGTTCCTTGAGCACTGTGCCCACGATGAACCCATCTGCGTCGCGATAGGTGGCCACATTATCAATACGCACGCCGCTGCCGACGAGCACGGGAAGCTCTGAGACCTGCTTGACCGTTTGCAAGTGATCCGGTGAGGTTCGGCGACCCGTCCCGATGCCTGAAACGATCAATGCATTCGGCCCGTTTCTGTCCGCATCGAGCGCCGCCTCTTCCAAGGATGTGAGATGCGCGGCGTGCTTCACGTGGACGTCTGCCAGGATGCGTATCGTTGTGCCTAGATCTCGCTGCATGGAGAGCAGTTTGCGTGCCTGCCCTTCGATCATGCCTTGGTCTGTGAACGCGACGCCACAGAACACATTGACGCGCACAAACGATGCACCCGTAGCGGCCGCAATGGCCATGGAAGCCAGGCCGTCATTGCGTAGCACGTTGATGCCCACAGGAATATGTGCGCGTTCGATCAGAACGTGAGCAATACTCGTCATCATGGCGATGGTTTCTACAGGCGCGGTCTTTTCATAGGGCGAGTCGCCCAGATTCTCAATGAACACGGCATCAACACCACCGCTCTCAAGCGCATACAGATCGCGCAACGCGGCAGCGATAATGGGTTTGGTCCCACTACGAGCATATCTGACACTTCCGGCCAGCGGTTGAAGGTGAATCATGCCAATGAACGGCTTGTTACTCAGAAAGGAATCCATAGTCAAAGAGCATATCGAGTGCCTCGGGGAATGCAAACGCCGCCGCCACTCGGTGAGTCACCCGGCACGCGCTAGCGCACCCAAACAGTCACAGTGTAGCTGTCGATCGATTCATCAGGCTCCCACGGCCTGCGGTGCTCAAATCGGAGAGCGACGGTTCCCGGCTGCATGGCACGGTAGCGGAAAACAAACTCACCCGGTGCTCCGATGGGTTCAATCCCAAGCGGATGATATTCGCTTTCAGTCACGATTTTTATCGGCGACGCATCCAGCGTCTCAGGCGCAACACGCGTCCACTCATAACCAGTGGATGCATTCCCCATCAAGCGGATAACAAGCAAGTCGCCAACCTCAAGCCGCTGAATCGATCCCCGATCTGTCTCATCCAGTGAAACGGTGAACAGCGAGCAGCCTGCAAGTGTGAGCACTGCCAACAGAGCAAGGCAACCGACTATCGCATGTTGTTGAGTTCGTTTGATCATCCTATCCACCTCTGGTTCCAGTGTAGCTGTGGGTGTGCGGGGATACCAATTAGCGATTCGCGTAGACGGGGGCAAGATGAACAATTGTGGGAACAGATCGATACGTGGGAGGAATCTGTCCGATGCTCCATCCTAGACTTGTCGGTTCAAGATAGTAGTAGGCATCGCCCTTCCATGCGTAGGACTGCAGATACTGATGATCGGGAGGAAGCACCCGGATGCCCACTGCCATGTGATGCTCCTCCAGAAATGCGAGCAGAACTACGCCAAACCCCATTTGCCTGACAAGGGCCGCGGTGAGGATCGCTGCGTCTTCACAGTCTCCTTGCTGATCCACCAGCATCTCGATGGGGTATCGCGGATACTCACATGTCTCCCCGACATACGGGATGGACTGAACCAACGCGATGATCAAGTTGAGCCGATACCAGACGGTGAGTCCGGTGACCGTTGCATCGAACTGGGTGACGAAATCACGGAGTACAGGGTCCTCGCGCGGATCGTTCACATACACATCGTAGGCCATGTAGTCAAGTGTGCGAGTCAACGACTTCTGTGTCTGGTAGGTGGACCTAGGAAAGTCATAGGCAAAGGACCACGTTCTTCCGCCGTAATTCCACACGTATGTGCGGCGAATGACCTCGCTTTGCGAGAATGCCGATATCCCCTGCAAGACGGTAAGCACGAGAACAACGATGATCACGCACGATTGGCGTGAAATTCCGCCCAGAGATTTGACCACGGATATTCCCCCTCTTACGCAATAAGCAGCCGATACGCGGCTCGGGATGCTGATTGAGGAAGAGTCTAGTGGGGCGGTGTCAACTGCCTATGAGCGAGGAATGAAGATCCGATGTGCGTTCTCACGGATCATTGAATCCAACTGAATGAGGGGAGCGATCTCAAGGATTCCTGAGAGAAGTCAGCGTCCTACAGATATCTCTCGATATCCTCTGATTGCACGAGATTCATGTGACCGGTGAAACGAATGACGCCCTGCTGATCGATGATGAGAGCATGCGGAATTCGCGAGACGCCATAGGCATCCATCGTCGGCTTGTCGACACTCCCGGCCTCGCGAAGTGCGACGAATTGGGTAAATCCGTGATCCGCCAAGTACTTCCATTCGCCGTCGACATTCCGATTCACTGTGATGGTGATGACGACCAGTCCTCGACCTGCAAATTCAGCGCGCAGTTCCTCAAGATGGGGCATGGCTGCCTGACAGGCTGAACATGAGCTGGACCAGAATTCGACGAGCACGACATGTCCCAAGAAATCGGCAAGTTGGACAATCTCACCTGCTTGGTTGGGGAGGGAAAACGCAGGGGCTCGTTCTCCGGCTCGGTTTCCGATGGGAATGTTGTAGGGGATCACCACGTCAGGTACGGCGACTGCTGCTGGTTCCACGAGTGGGGCTTGGTCGACGATCGGCTGTGCCAAATCAATGGTTCGCGAAATCAAATGCGAGGCCCCGCCGTTGTCAATGACGTTCAATTCGATGGTGTATTTGCCAATGCTTGGGAATGTGTGGGACTTGGTGATTCCCGATCCGGTTGTATAGTCTCCGAAAGTCCATCCGTAGACAATGATTGCACCGTCGGGATCACGCGATGCGGAAGCGTCGAAAATCAGGGTGGTTGGCGATCCATCTGCCGACGGCTGTATTTCGAAACTAGCCACTGGGGGCGTATTGGCTGCAGCAAGAATGGAAACCAAAAGAAGAACGAGGATGGCGATTACCGGTTGATAACAATGCTTCACGTGTGTCTCCTCCCCATATCTGGGCATCCTACCCTCCCCGGCGTGGCGATTGTACACCATAATGAGGACAAGGAAGTCCAGTTGCACCCACACAAGATTTTTCAGTCGGTTAGGATGACTCAATGATCAAGGAAATTACCGCCAAGACTCTCATTTCGCGTGTCTCAGGGATCGATTCCATCTTCGGCTTGGACTATGGAATGAATCTCTACCGCGGGTGTCAGCACCGATGCATCTACTGCGACTCGCGAAGCATGTGCTATGGGATCGAGGACTTTGATGGTGATGTGCTCGTGAAGACCAACGCCCTCGACCTGCTGCGTGATGAGCTGCCCCGGAAACGAAGAAAGGGAATCATTGGAACCGGATCCATGAATGATCCCTATATGCCGCTTGAAGAGCAGACGACATTGACCAGGCGAGCATTGGAAATCATCGCAGCTCACGGATTTGGCGTTCATGTGGTTACCAAGTCCGATCTTGTCATCCGCGACATCGATGTGCTGCAGCGAATTGCTCACGTTTCTGCTGCCGTATCGCTCACGATTACCGCTGCGGATGACAAGCTCTCCCAAATTATCGAGCCGGGCGCGCCTCCGTCATCTTCGCGGTTTCGAGCGATGAGAAGGCTGAGTCAAGCGGGGATCGAAACGAGGTTGGCGCTCATGCCGATCTTGCCATTCATTGAAGACTCATGGGCCAACGTGTCTGCAATCATAGAGGAGGCCCATCGCTGTGGCGCGAAGGTCGTCATCCCTTGGATGGGAATGAGTCTACGGGATCGTCAGCGGGCGTACTTCTATGCCCAATTGGATGAGTCGTTCCCAGGGCTGCGTGAACGATATCAGGCCGAGTACGGGCAAGCCTATGCTTGCGCATCTCCCCATTCCAAGGATCTGTATCATCGTGCCCACGAGCTATGCGCGCGACTAGGGATCGCCACGCAAGTCAAGCCACTGCTTTCTCCAACTGTGGAAACGCTAGGATTATTTGACCAAGGCCAGCAAGTGGAGTTGCCGTAGGCCTGACGTGTATGTAGATTGTTGGACACCCATGGATTGCGTTCCGTACTCGAAACTTGCCGCGCATTACGATTCCGGCTGGGGAGACTTCGCTGAGTCCAGCCGGGAATTTGTGTTGAACACGCTGCTTGATTATGGCGTCGAGGCAGGCAGAATTCTCGAATTGGCCTGCGGAACGGGCATTCTGGCCATTCATCTGGCCCGGGCGGGACATGCGGTTGTCGGCATCGACCGGGCACCTGAGATGATCGCCTATGCCCGTATGAGGGGAACCTCGGTCCGTGGAGTCGAATTTGCTGTCGCGGACATGCGCGACGTCAACATAGCTCCCACGTTCGATGCGGTGTTGTGCCTGTTCGACTCGATTAATTACCTGCTGACGCTGGATGATTTGTCCAAGACGCTGGAATCCGTCTCTTCGATGCTGCAAACAAACGGCGTATTCATC
>Ga0180007_10007288_pt1 | contig 10502 bp, 16 predicted proteins | sample MM_PC_MetaG_FD_121122 | JGI IMG/M metagenome (GOLD analysis project Ga0180007, IMG submission 121122) | Groundwater microbial communities from the Aspo Hard Rock Laboratory (HRL) deep subsurface site, Sweden - MM_PC_MetaG | ecosystem: Environmental > Aquatic > Deep subsurface > Groundwater...
CCATCCGTGGTATACAAAACCCTTTGAATCACCTGAACGCAAGATAGAATTCGATGCTAAGATAAACGCCAAGGTATTTAACCGTGAATATATGCGCTGGGAAGACTCTGAAGAAGTCCATCTCAAGCGCCAATTTAACCTTACCCTTGAGCAACTCTACTGGCGCGCATGGTGCATCGAAAACCAATGCCGGGGGTCAATAGATATCTTCCACCAGGAATACCCAACCACTCCACTTGAGGCTTTTTTATCCTCCGGCCTGAACGTATTCTCTAAACAACTCTGTGATGACCTCGAATCCAACTGCGAACCTCCAGTAATAGTCGGCAACCTCATTGAACGCATGGGCAAGACCAAAATCAAATTAAACCGCCACGGGAATTTTAGTATCTGGGAGAAATATGACCCGCGCTATTCCTATTTTATGACAGTAGACACAGCAGGCGGAGTAAAACAGTCACAGATAGACGACAAACGAGAGCCTGACCCATCATGCATAGACGTCTATAACCATTACACAGGCAAACAAGTAGCTCAATGGCACGGGCACATAGACTATGACATGCTGGCAGAAACCGTAGAACTCGTAGGCAACCTGTTCAACCGCCCGATAGCCTGCGTAGAACTCCTCAATCACGGTTATACAGTAGTGGCAGACCTACACCGGCGTAAATATCCGATGTGGGAACACCGGCCAGGCGAACCAGGCTGGATGCCAAACCGAAAAACCAAACCAATGGCAATAGATGAGCTTATAAAACTCGCCCGAGACGGCCATCTCCAGCTAAAATGCAAGGAATCAGTAGCAGAGATGAGAACATTCGTAGAAGATGCTGGTAAATTCAATGCGGCTTCAGGTTGCCATGATGAACGTGTAGACACAGCGGCTATGGCGGCAGTAATGATGACACTCCTACCCCACACCATTAAAACAGGAGACAAACGCCATGATGAAGAGGGAATCCAGAACTGGAAGCACGCAGGAGGCGATCAGCCAAAGTCAAAACCTCAACAGGTATTTTATTACACATAGTAGAGAATAGGATGGATAAGAAATGATTAAGCCATACTATGAAACTATTTAGATAGGGAGGTTTATTATGACAACCCAAGACCGACTATCCAATAACACGCTCCCATCTCAAGGAGCTTGGCTTGCCTACACAATAAATGACTTCACTAATAGAATCAAGAAGCTTGCATTAAAACACAACGTTACGATAACTTATCTTGACATAGCCAAAAAACAAATATACTTTGACTGTGACTATGAAGATGAATACGACTTTGCAGCAGGACTTGATGCCATAGTCGAAGATTTTAAGCACTCAGCTCCAGTATTATTTACGGAGCCTGAACCACAGAATCCAATAAGAACAGTACACGGATGGATGTATAATGAATTTATAAACTTAAACGAGGGGGAGGAATAATTATGAGCGAACTAAAGGAATGTAATGAAGAAACAGAGATAACTCCAGCACCGCCACAGCCAGCACGCCGGGAAATCACCCCCGAAGAGCAGGAAGTCCAGGCAGCATCCAAGCAAATCACAATCTCAATGTTGCCACCTAAACGCTGTCCATCCTGCAAGCTCAAAACTTACAACCTAAAAGAACACGGCTATCCAGACGGCCTTCTGATGTTCCCAATACCAAATATGGGCATCTGTCACTTTACCTGCCCGAGATGCTTTGCTATCTTTATGAACAAGGAATGCTTCTCGACCCAGCGTAAACTCAGAAAGCAGCAGTCGCGCAGATCACCAGACAGCATTATTCAATCACCCAACGTACCAATGCGTAGACCGGATAATATAATAAACTTAACCAAGTAACCCAATAACCAAGGAGAACCCACAATGGCAACATTAGCAACCTTAACAGTAACAATGTCAAACCCATACGGAGATATGGCAGACCCGAACAAAATAGTCCTCGACTGGAAATCAACAGACTTAGGCGTAGTATCTATCGCAATATGTTCAACCTTTGCCACAGCCCAAGGCGCAATGAAAGTCTCCCCTAAGAAATTACGCGGCTTCATTAGGGCTATCGAAACCATACCCGGACTGCTCGGCGACCTTACGACCACACTACCCACAACCTTGTATGACATAACCATACTTGATGCATACGGTTTAGACGTAACAGCCGGAGTCCTTGCAGACAGAAGTGCTGCGGTAGCTGAAACAGAAGTCCCGATCTCACCATTATATGTGGATTCAGAACTCACCCTGACAATAGCCAATGCCGGAAATGCAAAGACCGGACGTATAATCATTGAAATGGCATCAGACGCAACAGTGAGGTAGATCATGCCTAAACCAGCTAAAGGCGAATCAGAGGGAGACTTTGTATCACGCTTTGTGCAAGCCAGACGACACGAAGGCAAGAAAGAGGATATTAAACAGTCAGTGGCTATAGCATATGAGGTCTACCGCAAGCATAAAGGCAAGAAATCTAAACCTAAGGAGTAACTATTGGAACCAGCATGAGGGAATGGAGGGAATATGGAAATGAAGAGTTCGAGTGGTGAAGATTACACAGCTTTGCATGCAGGATTACAAGCGTATCTTGATACATATGAAGTAGGTGAGGTTATACTTGAGGTTGAAAAACCGGAACTTCTTAATACAGGAATAGTCGGTTGTGTTGGACTTGAAGATATGTTCATGGAAGTTTTGAATGACTATAAAATAGAATTTACTTCGCTTAAAGAAGTGTATAAAGATGAAGATCGCATAAGGGCTAAAATCCTTAAAGTTGGAAGGCTTATACAGATATTGAGAACATGTGCTGACCTTTTTGAACGTGATATTATCAACGAATTTGATCCTGATTTTGGAAAGCCTTTTGCAGTGCCTATCCCTGAAAATGAATTAAAAGATTTAAAAACGAAGTCTAAACAGAAATACAAGGAATAGTATATGTCAAAATTACAACCACCTAAAACAAACCGCTACCCATATCGCAAACTTGACGGTAGCATGGGGGAGACAGTTAATGTGAAAAATTTAATGTGTCCAGACCAAATAGCATCCAATCCTAAGTATAGGGACAATTATGATGAGATACAATGGGAGAGTGATTCCCATATAGCTGACATGGAACGGATGGAACGTCAAAAAGACATGGAAAAGGAGAATTAACGTATGAAGCTTCAACCACTTGGCACCCGAGTATTAATCCTTAGAGAGCCGGAACTCAAAGTCTCTAAAGGTGGCATCATAATTCCAGATACCTACACAGACAAACCTAACTCAGGCATCGTATCAGCAGTAGGCGAAGGCAGGACTCTTGATGATGGAACCGTTATCCCATGCACTTTAAAAGTAGGCGATACAGTTATGTTCGCACGGTTTGCAGGCATGGAAGTCCTCAACGACAAAGAAAACGGTTCATACCTGATAATGCAGGAATCAGAAATAATTGGCAGGGTGATAGACGATGGAAATTGAAGAACCTAATAAAATCATAGAATTAGACTGGTATAAAGACTATGGTATACATGTAATCCCAAGTCTAAAGAGCGGGGAGGCATATTCTACTTTAGGCGACTTCCAGATATATAAAGATTGGGGTAGGGGTACTAAGAAAAAAGATGGTTATAAAATCCTATACCATGAAACCTTCGCATTTATATTCCCACATGGAATAAGTGAAGAAGGAATAAGTAAAAAATCTATAAAAAGATTTATTGAAAATATAGAAAAAGTATATCTATTGCAACACTTAGGAGCCAAGGACGTTCCGTCTGTTGGTGCTTTTATAAAATATGAAGGAGCAGAATATCTTGCCATCACCCATGAATTATTTGAGGACTTTGCTGATGAAAATTTTGATTTAATGCTAAAAGGAAAGACAGAAAAAAAAGATATATATTATTTCCAGCGTGTTAAATGGACTATTAATAATAATAAAATTAGAGCGAGGTTTAGCTTTTTAGTATTAGATAATAAGGAGTAGATAATGCCAGATAACATAGAAGTACAGGATAACCTAAAGAACCAACCAATCCAACTTGATCTCGGCGAACAGGAACCAGAAAATGCTCACTTTCAACCTTTGGTAACGCATTGTCTGGAACTCTATAAGGTATTCTCTAACTCAGCCTATCGAGCCAAGAAGCTCACCGAAATCCAGCAATCCCATCAAAAGTATGAACAAGATGCACCAACTGTCCAGTTCCCATGGGCAAACGCATACAACATTTACCTACCCTTAGTAACAATCTCAGTTGACAACCTTGAACCACGTCTTGTCGCTGGACTTATAGGCCGTGACCCTATCATATCATTTGGCGAAGACACTCCTCCTATAATATCATCAATCCAGAACTGGTACAACAAAGAACTATCAGAGGTTGTTAAGATAAACACAATAGCCAAGACCTGCGTTCACACAATCCTGTTAGAAGGCACCTACTTCGCAGAGCCAGCCTATGACTATGCCGAAAAGGAAATATCTGACTTCCAGTTTGACGAAGAAACCGGTGAACTTATCATTGACCCTGAAACCGGGGAACCAGTCAAGACCTCAGAACTTAAAACAGTATTCGAGGGTGGAAAGGTTTATACCATCCCATTCTCTGATATGTTCTATCCAGATGATTTAGGCACCCAGGAAGAGTGGGAGAATGGGGATAAGATAGTAAGAACACGGCCAACCTATGGCGAACTAATGCTTAAGAAAGACACCCCAGGATATATGAACATAGGCAGTTGGCTTTTCCCATCCAAGGAATCCCGCAGGTTGAAAGATTCGTCCAAAACTCCAGCTCAATCGGTAGCAGGCGTAGACATAACAGGCAAAGAAGTCATAGAGTGTATAAAATGCTATGTATCATACCCACTCTCAAGCCTGAAGGAAGACCCCGAGCCAGATGATGAACAAACAGATTTCCGAGAAGAACGTCTAATAGTAACAATAGCACTTCATTCAGAAAAGATAATCTCTATCCTTCCCCAGCGTGATGTCAACATGAATAACGAATGTATGATAAAGCGCGTCCGTCTATACCCTGAAGAAGGTCGTTCAGCCGGAACGTCAATGTATGGTAAGATGAAGGCAATCCAGGACGGCTCATCCCAGATGTTCTCGCTCTTGATGAACATAGCTATTATCTGTATGATGCCATGGTATTTCTACGAACAAGGTGCCGGTGTATCAGGCCAACAGTTAATAAAACCAGGTGGTGGTATCGAAGTCAAAGACGTCACCAAAATCAAGTTCCCGGAGTTCAAGGTAAATCCCCGTCAATACATAGAATTCATTAACCTGTGGTTTAGCCTTTGGGAAAAAGTCGGTGGAATGTCAGACCCTCAGATAGGTCGGCCAACATCAACCAAGAAAACAGCAACAGAAATCCTGAGTGTAATCGAAGAAGGAAACATCAAGCACTCCTATCAAGCAACTACATTCAAAGAGGAATTTCTGTCGATTATCCGGTTAATGTATGATTTATACTACCAGTACATGCCATATGATAAAACCCTGAAGCTCCCGACTGGTGAGACAGTACCATTCCCACGTATAGTTATGCGTAGACCACAGAATATGCGCTTAACAGGCAGCACTGAGAAAGCCAATAAACTCATAGAGCGCAAGGAAAATGAGGATGTTTTCAATATGCTACGTAATGATCCGCTTGTTGATCCTATCAAAGTAGTCACTGATCTGCTCGAATCCTATGGCAGAAAAGATACCCAAAACTACATAAAACCAGAGATCGGCCAGTTAATGCAGGTAATAGGCGAAGACCCGAACGTCCTCCAGAAAATCATTGAAGCAGTCCAGGAATACATGACCCAGGCTCAGGGTGGACAGGGTGGCGAAGGCGGAGGGCAACCAGTATGACAACCCAAACCTTAAATCCAAAGCCGCTTCACTACACCAACGGCCTATACACTACTCATTCTGAGAAGAAGTTTATAGATGGGTTAGGAACATACGAGTTCTCAACAAGTCAGGCAGTAATCAGGCATACCCGTGAGGAACTTCTGGCTAAGTATATAAAGTCATGCAGTCTCCGTGAACATTGGGGTGATATCCGCAAGGAGGAAGTGATCCTGTATGCCAAAGCCCAGTTACTATTAGAACGTATCCCAAGGAGAACCTAGCATGCCAGTGGATTTCCAACAAAAATACAACTGGGCTGATATCTCAAACTATCGTAGTCGTGAAATCAAACTCGCAGTAGATTTTATCTCAGACCTGCTTTCCTCCAAAGCCTCCCAGGAGTTTACAAATGGCGCGCTCTCCCTGTTTTCAAAAATCATTCTAATCCCATTAGACATGGCAGGCACACCTGAAGAGCGCGCACTTGTAAATAGCATTATCTCCAAAGAGTTTGAAGAGGTTAAGGTAGATTTAGTACGCAGGATTATATTTAGAGATTAACAAAGCACCTAAACCACACGCATAAACTTTTAATTAAAACACATACTTACACCCATCACACACTTCTACATTAAAACACTCCAAAATCAAGCAAATTAAAATACTATTGAGTACCCTAAATAACGAATATATTATATAACTTAACGAACACTACCCATCTATTATTAACATGTAGGTGGAGACACCAGCTAAATGCTGAGAAACTAAAAAGGAGATTTATGGCAGACGAAGACGCAAGTTTAGAACCAAACGATGACGCATCCGGTGACGGTAATTCAGATGACAATACTAATGATAACGCCAATGAAGATACCATGTCACTACCGGATTATCTGGAGGAAATAATCATCGAAGGGTTAGACAATGACGATGACTCCTCCACGGACACCAAACCCCCTGCCAGCGAGGGAGATGACACTACACCTGCTGAGGATATCAAGGCACTCAAGGAACAACTTGATACATTAAAGACTGACAAGATCAATCTTAACAAAGCCCTTCACGAACAGAGGCAGAAGCTCAAAGGTTTAAAGCAGTCTAAGGCTGAAGAAGATGAACCATTAACAGATGCTCAGATAGAACAGATATACGAAGAGAACAAGGATGATCCTAAAGTTCTTCTCCGTATTATCAAGCATCAGGCTGAACAGGCTGCTAAAAAAGCATCCGGTAAAGCTATCGTAGACTCGGATACTAAATCAAAAGTCAAGGAAGCAGACAACCTGCTCCTGACTATGTACCCGAAACTCAGCGAAGAAGGAAGCGAAATCCGCACAGCAACAGATGAAATCAAATCCTTCTATGGCATTGACGAGAACCCTTTTGGTGATTTCTTTGCAATGGGAGTACAGGTTCTAAACGCACTCCCTGGCATAATATCATCAGCAGAACAACGTGGTGAAGAAAAAGCCTTAAATTCCAAGACCATAACCATCAAGGCAGACGAAAAGCGCAAAGCTGATATCAAGACAACTCAGTCTTCCCGCCCGAGCAAGACAGTAGTCACCACGGCAGGAATGTCAAAAACTGAAATAGAGACAGCCAAGCAGATGAACTTAAGCCCTGGAGCATTAAGAACTTACCAGAAATTAGTAGGCAAGAAAGCCTCTAACAGTGTTCAAGTGAAGGAGTAGACTATGACAGATATTATAGATGCATCAAAAACAAATATACCAGAAGAATTACCAGGGGAAGTGCCAGCTTCAATACCAACCCCTGCGCCAGCGAACACCAGCAATATGACATCTGAGGAACTCGCTATATTTAAACGTATAGCCGGACAATCAGATGACTGGCGTTCAATACCAGAGAAAGATATAGCTGATTATTCTCTGCGAAATGATCCATTCATGCTTCCAGAATCTATCCTGCAACTCGAACGCTCACGTGAATTCAAGTTCAGGTGGATATCAAGAAGCGTAGACCGTCTGGATGAAGTGCGTTCAGCCCAGGTACCCCATCGGTGGTGGATAGTAAACCGGGATACATTCCCGCAGCTACCCCATGACCTGTTTGACCCGGTACTAGGCTGCATCATGCGCCACGACCAGATGTTAGTATTTAAACCATACTGGATGTTTGAAAAACGTCAGGCTCTAATAGCTGACATTACAGACGCCCAAGACAGATCATCAGTAGAACGTATGGGTTCAGAAATGAGAGACGGTGTGAACATATCAGGTGGCAAGAAATCATCTGGTCAAATGCACAGTCTTCCCGGAGAGATCAAAGCCGGAGATCAGATATTTGAAAACCCACAAGACCCAGACAATAAATTTCAAGCTGGACTAAGTGATTTTTCTGACTTGATAGACCGATAACCCCCTGCGGGGCATCATGGCTAAAGCCGTAACGTTCTACAGGGATAATTTAATAACATAGAGTAGACGCACCAGATATAATCCAAAGGGTGTGTCAAGGAGAAATAATTATGAGTAATTTAGATAGGGCATTCGGATTAGAGCCAATCGGAAAAATGCTTGGGGCTAATCTATATGCCTTTGCTACATCCAATGCAGCAGCCATCTATCTCCAGTGCCTTGTAGAACATAACGGTACATCCTACACAACTAGAAAAGGTGCAGGAATTCCTGGATGTTATGTCGAGGAAACTGGGGCGGCTGGTTCACTGCTTGGTTCGGTAATCGCATTGTTCGACAGCGACATGAACCCAATCAACTATCTTCCTATCACAACCACTGGTGATGCAATAGTAGCCGGTTACGCTCTTGTAGCTGACCATCCTATGCAGCAGTTTCTCATCCAGGAAGATGGAGACACTACCCCTGTAGCAGCCGCATCAATCGGTTTAAATGCCGACCTGACAGGCACAGGAGGTAGTACGGTAACAGGCCTATCTACACAGGAGATTGACAGTGACACGGTAAACACCACATCAACTCTGGCAGTCAAAATCCTTCGCGCGCATCCAGATGACACGGTTGCAACAGCGAATTGTAGATTTATAGTGCAGGTAAATGCACACCACAACGGCTCAGGCATTGATGGTGTATAAGGAGGTATAAATTATGTGGACAAGAGCGAGATTCGTTAATGAGTATATTCCCGGATTGTTCGCTGTTGCTATTGATACCTACAATACCAACCGTGCAAAGAGCATGTGGGATCAGCTTGTAACAGTTAAAACATCCACCAAAAAGAAAGAAGAGAACACTGAGAGATCAGGGTTGGACGTGCCTTATCTTAAGCCTGAAGGTATACCAATCCAGTATGATACCCAAATCCAGGGTGCAAAGCAGTCATGGGTGCATGACGTATATGCCCTCGGAGTGCGTATCACAGAGGAAGCAGTAGATGACAACCTCCACGAACTCTCTGGCGGAAGCGAAGGCGACCTTAAGGAAATCTTCCACGACTTAGGCGAAGCAATGTCTAACAACATGGAAGTCCTTATGGCAAGGTTCCTTAACAGTGGCGCAGCGACAACCTACCACGTAGAACGTGACGGGTCAACAGCCCTGTATTCAACCTCACATTCACTCCTTAATGGAACTGCATTCTCAAACAAATCCACCAATGCTGATATGACTTACACAGCATTCTGGAGCGTATTGGTAGCAGCAGAGAATCAGTACAACCATCGTGGACATCGTGTTCAGAAAAAGGTTGAGAAACTCTGGTATCCGCCTCAACTGGAACGTCAGGCGACAGAAATTCTGAAGTCAACTGACAGGCCAGATGTGGCTAACCGGGCAGTTAACGCGTATGCGAAGTCCGGGCGCAACATCGTTACCAAGAACTGGAACCAGCTTATTGACACGGATGCATGGCATCTCCAATTAGAAGGACAGGGTATTATATTCTTCTGGAGACGCAAGACCCGTTTCGGTAGGGATGGGGATTTTCAGACTGGAGATGTAATGATTAAGACAGACCAGAGGTTTAGTGCAGAAGTGAATGATTACAGGTGCTTTTATGGGAATATCCCCAGTTAAATCAAGCACTTACGTTCTTTGATATTGTAACATATGGAATTACAGTTCAATACCATTAATTACATGGTGTAATCAAATTTGGGGATAGGGTCGTACGCCTGAAAAGCGATTTCCTTGTCGCCTGCCCCAAATTAACTCAAGGATTGTTTAAAGGAGAACAACATGAGCAGACCATTAAAGCATGGGTTTAGGTATCATCCTCTATACGGAAGATGGTGTGACATTAAAAAAAGATGTTATAACCAGAATTGTAAGGCTTATAAAAATTATGGAGGAAGGGGTATAACAATGTGTGATGCTTGGCTTAATGATGCAGGAGCTTTTATTAGATGGTGCGAACTCAACGGTTTTAAGGATGGATTAACAATAGATAGGATAGATAATGACAAAGGATATTCACCTGAAAACTGTAGGTTTGTAACATTCTCTGAAAACAGCAAGCATCGTAGACCGAATAGAAGAAGACCTAAAAACCCATATAGTTTCAAAAAGTCTGGATTGCCAATAGGTGTTCAAAGAAGTGGAAATAAGTTTATGGCAATGGCAAGTTTTAATAATAAATATAAGTATTTTGGAAGTTATGAAACGGTAGAGGATGCCAACCGTGCATATCAGAATGGCATCTCAGCTAACAACTAAAACAATA
>Ga0180007_10007289_pt1 | contig 10501 bp, 12 predicted proteins | sample MM_PC_MetaG_FD_121122 | JGI IMG/M metagenome (GOLD analysis project Ga0180007, IMG submission 121122) | Groundwater microbial communities from the Aspo Hard Rock Laboratory (HRL) deep subsurface site, Sweden - MM_PC_MetaG | ecosystem: Environmental > Aquatic > Deep subsurface > Groundwater...
AAAGTTGTTTTTTCTTTCGACATTTTTTCCGACATAATCAACGAGCTTTTTTTGAATATCGATACCGATCAGATTCCTATTTAAACTCTCTGCTGCATAAGCAGTGGTTCCGCTTCCCAAAAATGGATCAAAAACAATTTCATTTTTTTTTGTGTATCTCAAAATAAATTGATGCGGTATTTGTGGAATAAAATTTCCGTGATAAAAACCACTATGTTTCCCAGTTTTGTCTCTTTCGGGGATAATCCAAAGACTATCAGTCCAAATTTCTGACTCTTTCCAATTATCTAAATTTAAATCGTTAAAAATTGGCATAAAAGGCAGTTTACAGCTTGATTGTATCTTAAATTTCAAAATCTTGCGCGAATCGTTCCGGCAACTGGAGAGTGTATGACTCTTTCCTGTTTATTTGTGCTGAATTTTTCAGCAAGTGGCTTCTTGTTTTCGTAAATAATTTTTAAAATAAAGTGAATTCATAATTTAAGAATCTAAATTTTAAATCCTCTCCTCAATCGCCCGCTTCAATTCCGACAACCCCAAACTTTTTTCCGCTGAAACCGGAATCGCGTTTTTGCCGTGAAAATTTTTCAAATCAATTTTATTCGCGACCAAAATTTGCGGTTTCTGCTCCGCTTTCAGATCCCGCAAAATCTCGTTCACAGTTTTCGTTGTTTCTGACGGGAATTAGTAACGCCGATTTTCCACACTCCTTTTTCCGAGAAAGCTTCAATCGTTTGACGGTTAGCTTTATTGATTACATTGGAGTGGGAAATTTTATTTCTTTTCGCATAATCCGCGAGAGTCACGATCTCGCGTCCTTCGAGATAAGCTAGTCTTTTGTGGTAGCTATTGGTTATCGCTTTGCCAACGATTTCTTCCATGATTGCAGTTTTTTCTTTTTTATCGAATTCTTTGAAGGCATCATAATACAACTTTCGATCGATGAACTTAATATTGATTGGCACGAATCCTTCTCGGATGAGAAGATAATTGTTGATCACGCGACCAATACGACCGTTGCCATCCACGAATGGATGAATATGCTCAAAAGTAAGGTGGAGCAGAGCGATTCTCTTTATGATATTTTCAGCACTTGCTGAATTATACCGAATAAGCATTTCTTCAAGTTTTTCGACTACTTGTTTTGGATCTAGTGCAATATGATTTCCGATGCGCACCCATTCGTCATTTTTTCGAAATCGACCAGCGACATCATCACGAATATTCGAAAGGAGCATCTTATGCAAAAACAAAATAGTTTCTATCTTTAATTCTTCCTCTTTTGCTTTAGTGTTTATGTAGGCAACCACTCGTGCTAAATTTTTTGTTTCAAACAATTCTCTTTCGGAGATATACCTGTCGAGATCTATTTGTAGCAGTATTTTTTCTGTTTCTTCGAGGGTTAGAGTGCTGTTTTCAATAGCGTTTGAGTTGTACACCTGTTCGGCTATTTCTGTTTCGCTCAAAAGCTTCAAAAGAGATTGTTTCTTGGCAATGGCTTTGTAATACCGTTCTCGCAGAGAACTGATCTTGCCGAATATGTTTAACACTTTTGTCATAACTGAAGTTTATTGTTTTTTCACGCTTTTGTCAACTAAACCGTGAAAATCCATTATTTTTCTGCCATTTTCACGCTTTTGCGAAAACTGGTTTAAAGAATCCTCTTCTCAATCGCCCGCCTCAATTCCGACAGTCCCAAACTTTTTTCCGCTGAAACCGGAATCGCGTTTTTGCCGTGAAAATTTTTCAAATCGATTTTATTCGCGACCAAAATTTGCGGATTTTTCTCCGCTTTTAGATCCCGCAAAATCTCGTTCACAGTTTTCTTTTTTCGCGAAATTTCTTTCGCGGAATCAGAGGAATCAAAAATATGCAGCAGCAAATCCGCCTCGCGAACTTCTTCGAGCGTGGCGCGAAAAGCCGCAATTAAATCGGGAGGCAGTTTTTCAATAAATCCGATTGTGTCGGCGAGCAAAACTTTTTTGCGAATATTCGGCAGCCAGAGACTGCCCAGCCGCGGGTCGAGCGTCGCGAAAAATTTATCGGCGACGAAAACATTCCGCTTCCCCGTCAGCGCCTTCAGTAGCGTGGATTTCCCGGAATTCGTGTAGCCGACGAGCGCGACTGTCGGCAGCCCGCTTCGCCGCCGGTGCTTTCGCTGATTTCGACGAATCACCGACAGCCGATTGATTTTCGCGTCAATCATTTTGATTTCCCGCAAAATGTGCCGCTTCTCCGCCTCAATTCCGGTTTCGCCGGCACCGCGTTGGATTACTCCGCCGCCGCGCTCGCGTTCAAACAAAGTTGTCGCTGACCGCCGGTAAAGTTTCGGAATGTCGTACTTTAGCCGCGCGCGTTTCACTTGCAGCTTCGCTTCCGTTGTCGAGGCGTGCTTTTCAAAAATCCGTAAAATTACATCCACGCGATCCCACACGATTACCGGAATTCGCTGCGTGAGTTCGTAAACTTGATTGCCTTTCAAAATCCCATTTACCACGACCGCGCCGCATTTCAACTCTTTCGCCGCCTCGCCGACTTCGACCGCTTTACCCGTACCGAGGTAAGTCTTGCCGCTCGGTTGCCCGCGTTTTTGAATAATTTTGACGACGGTCATCCCGCCGAGAGTTTCCACGAGCCGGACGAGTTCCGCGAAATGCTTCTCCTCGTCAATTTTGAGAAGCTCTTTCGGAATCACATCCGCCACGATTACACGTAATTTTTCTGACAACATTTAGATTTTAGCGAATATGAGTCAAGAGTGAGATTTGACAAAAGAATAAATCTTAGTTAGGCTTCTGCCTCAATTTATTAACTTTACTAAAAATGGAAACTCAAACAACTTGCGATCTTTGCAAGAAAGACCAGGGGGCTACTTGCGTGGCAGTTTCCGAGAGCATTGTTTTGCCTAATGGGAAAACAGAAATTATTAAAAGAAAAATCCGCCACGAAGCTGGAACGATTTTCCCATCGAATTCTCCAATCGAGGGTTGTTACAAATTTCAAAAGATTAAGAAACAACTTTCACCACCACCACCCGCTTCCTCGGTTTGACATCGAAATCAATTAAAACCACATTTTGCCACACACCCAAATCGAGCTTCCCATTTTTCACCGGAATCGAGAGCGAGGGCGGGAAGAGGGCGGATTTTACGTGCGCGGCTCCGTTGCCGTCATTCCATTTCGCGTGATGGTAGCCGCCTTTTTGCGGCGCGATTCTTTCGAAAGTTTCGACCAAATCCCGCTTCGTGCCCTCCTCCCACTCCATCAAAGTGAGACCGACAGTAGTGTGTTTCGCGAAAATCACTGCCATGCCTTCCTCAATTTTCGATTCGCGGACAGCCGCTTCGATTTTCGAAGTGAGATTGACGAGGTCGTAATTTCCTTCTGTTTGGATTGTAAATTCCATGTGAAAATTTTAACAGCTTTTGGCAGACAACTGTTGGCGGAGAAATTTTCAAGTTTCGAATTTCAGATTGTCTGAACCTTGATTCACCTGATTTTGAGATTTTCATGATTCTCTTCTTCACGCGCCTCCTGAGTTTTTTAGCAAGCGGTTTTTCTCGCGATCGCGGCAACCCGCAAATCAGGAAAATTATTGAAGATTCTGAACTGGTCAAATGAATCAAAAATTCTGAGCCTGTCGAATGGAGGATTCAAGACAAGCAAAGCAAGCAAGACTCAAATCCCAGTCTCGCCTCGCGAGGTGAAAATCAACTTTCCACTTTTTAATTTTTACTTTCCAATTTCCACTTTCCAAATCGGGTTGGCGAATTGATCGGGTCAATGACCCAAAACTTTTTTCACCGCTTCAGCGAGCGAGCGGAATTCTTTTCCGCTTACGATTTTTCCGAATCCCATTTTTTGCGCCTCCTTTTTCCGTTTTTCGATTTGGCTCACGATTCGAATCTCGCCCGTCAGCCCGATCTCACCGAAAGCCGCGAGATCAGCGGGGAGGGGTTTCCGAAGTTTCGAACTCGCAATCGCGAGCGCGACGGCGAGATCGGCGGCTGGCTCGCGGAGACGAAAACCGCCGACAACATTCGCGAAAACATCGCTCGTGTCGAGTTTGATGCCGGTATGTTTTTGCAACACCGCCACGAGCAGCTGCAATCGATTCAAGTCGAAACCGCTTGCCGTTCGTTTCGGGTAACCGAAATTCGACGGTGAGGTGAGCGCCTGCACTTCGATCAAAAGCGGACGGGTGCCCTCCATCGTCGCGCACACGCAGCTGCCAATCGGATTTTCCGCGCGACCTTCTAGGAAGGCGGCGGAAGGATTTTTCACTTCAATCAATCCATTTTCGCGCATCTCGAAAACGCCGACTTCACTTGTCGCGCCGAAACGATTTTTAATTCCCCGCAACAGCCGAAAGTCGCGGTGGGGGTCGCCTTCCAGCGTGAGGACGACATCCACGAGATGCGCGAGCAGCTGCGGACCGGCGAGATCGCCGTCTTTCGTGACATGACCGATGAGGATGACAGGAGTTCCCGTTGTTTTTGCGAAACGGAGCAGCCGCTCGGTTACCATCCGAATTTGCGGAATCGAACCAGGCATTGATGGTAGTTCCAACGAGCTCATCACTTGGATCGAATCGACAATCAACAATTTCGGTTTCTCGGCATCAACTGTCGCGAGAATATTTTCGAGAGCATTTTCCGCCAAAATGTGGAGGCGAGGGTGCGCGTGTTTCGTCCGCTCCGCGCGGAGCGCGATCTGCTCCGCCGATTCCTCGCCGGAGACGAGGAGGGTTTTGCCAACCTGCTCCGCGAATTTCGCCGCGAGCTGAAGAGTGAGCGTAGATTTACCGATGCCGGGTTCACCGCCGAGCAAAATTAAACTACCAGGCACCACCCCGCCGCCGAGTACGCGATCAGCTTCGCCGATTCCGGTTTTCAGTCTTTGCAGGGGCGTGCGCGCGAGTTTATCGGCAGGCAAGGCGTGACCAGCTTTCCCGGAAACTTTTTGCTGGCTGCCGAAAAATTTTGCCTCGATAGCCTGCTCGACGAGCGAATTCCACTCGCCGCAACCGGCGCACTGCCCGCTCCATCGCGGCGATTTCGCGCCACAGTTTTCGCAAACAAAAAGAGACTTCATAAGATAATTTTTAAGTTTTATAATTTTATAAAAATAAATTTTCAAGGCTCAAGTTTCAAATTTTCAAATAATTTTCAAATTCAACTTGGACTGCATTTTTTTGTTATCGAGGCGAAAATTAAAGTCAATTCATGCGCCTCCTTCCAAAGTTCGCGAGCGCGTTTTGCTGATTTTGGCACTGCTTTGGCAACCATCCGCAGCCAGTGTTTTGATTCGTGCGCCTCTTTTCGGGAAATACAAACTTTGTTTCGAAAATCTTTTTTCGATGCGGCTTCGTTCGCCTCGCAATAATTCGCGCCGACTGAAGTGGCTGAACGAATTAATTGAGAAATCAGCGGTCGCGTAATTTCATCGCGCGGAATTGTTCTCAAGAAAACAATCACATCTTCTCCGAATTTTGCCGTTCGTTCTTCGAGATCAAAATTCATTTTTTAATTGAGAATTAAAATTTATTTGAAAATTGAGAATTGGTAAATTTGAAAATTTTCACTATTCAAATAATATCCGCTAGCCCCTCGCCTTTTTCCCTTTTTCCGTTCACGTGCCGTTTCACCATTCCGGAAAGAATTTCTTTCAAAATCTTTTCATCTTCGAGTCCGCGATTGCGAGTGTATTTTTCTTTCGTCTCGATAATTTCATTCTCTGCGCGCTGCGGACGGGCAGCCACCGGTAGCTTGAGATTGTCGCCGCCATAATTTTGAATTGTGAAAGTTCCAAAATTCAGAAGATTCGACCAGAAACCCCTTTTTTCAAAAGCGGTTCCAACGAGCGTGTCGAAGTCAATCCGCGAGGACGATTTGTCAAAAATTCCCCGCCAATCGAGATCGATCACGCCTTGATTTGTCACGAGCAGAACATCGAAATACCAATCCATCACCTCGCGAATGAAGCGCAGAAACCCAAGTCCGAACCACGCGCCAAAAATCCACAGCGAAATTTGGGTGGGGAACATCGCGAAGAAAAGCGCGGGCACGAGCATTCCGAAAAAGCCGACTTTGCAAACAGGTTTATAAGCCGCAAACCAATGCGAATGCACCACATAGACGAGCTTCTCTCCTTCTTGCAGATGGCTGGCGAAAATAATCCGATCGAGAATCACGTAGGTATTTTACAGTTTTCAGCCTGCAGTTTACAGAAATTTTTTCTGACTCTCTTTTCACCCTAAATTATTTCCGGTAGAATCCTTCGCGTTTATGAAAATCTTCCAAACAATCTGTTTTTCGCGGAATAAAAAGCTTTCTCCTTTTCAATCTGCTTTGCTCGATTTCATCACCGATGTGGTGGTGATTTTTTTTCTCGTTTTGGTAGTAGTGAAGCCGTTTTTCTTCGCGCCGTTCCGCGTGCAGCAGCAGTCGATGACCCCCAACGTTCTTGACGGGGAGCTCATCATTGTTTGGAAAACGCCGTACGTTTTTGGCGCAGAATACGAGCGGAATGATGTGATTGTCTTCAAACCTGCTGATTCGGAAAATTACCTCATCAAACGAGTGATTGGACTGCCAAATGAAACTATTTATTTTTTCGATGGATTTGTTTGGGTGGAGAGTGAAGATGGAGAGCTCAAAAAGTTGGATGAAAACTTCATTGCTTCTCATAATCTAGGGAATGCTTGTCTTGGCAGCACGTTTTGTACCGATGCAGAAAAAGCGCAGCAAATCGATTTCAAGATTCCAGAGGGAAGCTACTTTGTAATGGGGGACAATCGGCTCGCGAGTCGTGATTCAAGGAGCTGTTTTCGAAATAGTTGCGGAGACGGCGTTTCGAATTTTCTTACAAAAGAAGAAATTGAAGGAAGGGTAGTATTTGCTTTTGCGCGATTATGGGAAGAAGGCGGGAAGAAAAATTTCACGCTAAAAAATATGCGCATCCTTCGAAATCCGGAAGTGGAAAATTAACGCAAATTTTTCAAAAATTTCTCCAGTTTTTTTAATCCGCCTTTTTCGAAAACGCGAAACAATTCGCTTCCGACGATTCCAATTTCGCTTCCCGCGAGCTCGATTGCTCGCAGATCTTTTCTCGATTTCACGCCGAAACCGACTCCGAGCGGGAGTTTTGTAAATTTTTTCACGCGCGCGAGATAGTTTTTCAATTCTCGTCCAAACTTGCTCCGGCTGCCGGTGATGCCGAGCCGCGCCACGCAATAAACCCAGCCCCGTCCGCTGGCGGCTTTACCGATTTTTTTTAATCTCTCGTCAGCGGTATTCGGAGCCACGACAAAAATAAATTCGAGTCCGTTTTTTCTGCACGCCACCAAAACTTCCTCCGCTTCCTCGATCGGCAGATCGGGGACGATGAAACCGCGCGCTCCCGCCTCAGCCGCTTTTTTCGCGAATTTCGAAATCCCGAAACGGAAAATCGGGTTGAAGTAACTCATCAAGTAAAACTTCGTTCGTGGAAATTTGCGGTAAACTTTTTTCACGAAATTCAAACAGATTTCAGGAGTGATTTTATTCTCGACCGCGCGATAATTTGCTGCCGCGATCACCGGTCCATCGGCGACAGGGTCGGAGAATGGAATTTGCAATTCCACGATTTCAGAATTCGCAGCGAGCAAGTCCACGATTTTTTCGCTCGTTTTCAAATTCGGAAAACCGATGACGGTGTGAGTAGCAAGTTTCATGAAACTAATTTTTAATTTTCTAATTTTTACAATTTTTAAATAAAACTTAATTTTTAAATCCGCCACGGCGGATAGAAATTATTTTAAAAATTAAAAATTTTCCTTTTTATACCACGTCACCATCTTTTTCAGCTCTTCCTCAAAATTAACATGCTCCGGCTGCCACCCCAACTCGGATTGAATTTTACTTGAATCGATCGCGTACCGCCGATCGTGTCCCGGTCGATCTTTCACGAATTCAATCAACCCCTCACTTTTCCCGAGAATTTTCAGCAGCAGCTTCACGAGGTCGATATTCGCTACCTCGTTGTCCGCGCCGACATTGTAAATTTCGCCCGCTTGTCCGCGTTCGAGAATTTTCAAAATCGCGGAGCAGTGGTCATTCACGTGAATCCAATCGCGCACATTTTTTCCGTCGCCGTAAACTGAAATCTTTTCGTTTTTCAGTGCGCGGGAAATCACGAGCGGCATCAATTTTTCAGCCAGCTGATGCGTGCCGAAATTATTTGAGCAGCGGGAAATCAAAACCGGCTGGTCGAAAGTTCTCCATGCCGCGAGGCAAAGCATATCGGCTGCGGCTTTCGAGGCGGAGTACGGCGAGCTCGGTTTCAGCTCGTCATGTTCGCGAAATTTTTCCGTCGAACCGAGCGGGAGGTCGCCATAAACTTCGTCTGTCGAGATTTGCAGAAATTTTTTGAGTGAATGTTTCCGCGCTGCGTCGAGCAAAATTTGCGTCCCTAAAACATTTGTCTCGACAAAAATTTGCGGATTTTCAATCGAGTTATCGACATGGCTTTCTGCCGCAAAATTTACAATCACATCCGCTCCGGCTGCCAGCTTGTCTACCAAGTTTTTATCGCAAATACTCCCCTCGACAAATTTGTACCGCGAATTTTTCGCGAAGTCGACAGTGTTTTCGAGCTTCCCCGCGTAAGTCAATTTATCGAGATTCACCACCTCGAATTCAGTTTCTGTCAAAGTTTTTCGCAAAAAGTGCGAGCCGATGAATCCGCAACCGCCAGTGATTAATAATTTCAAAGTAAAAATTTTAAATTTAAAAACAATTTTTAATTTCTCAATTTTTCAAGTTTCAAAATTCAAAAATTTTAACATTTGATCTTGTTTTAAGTCTCCTTCGCCAAAGACTACGGCGGACAAGAGTTTGAAATTTAAAACTTAAAGTTTTTACTATCTCGGTTTAGTCTCCCAATCAAAGCCAATTTCCGGAGAATCGTGGGAGATCCGCCCTTCGTCCGGATTCGCGGAATCGTATTCCTGATCCACGAGATAAATCAACCCTGCGGGTTGATTCCCAATAACCCGATAACCGTGAACCACCTCGCGCGGAATTAAAAGTCCAGTGAAATTGTGTTCGCCGAGAATCACGGTTTGAGTTTCACCGAAAGTTTTGGAGTTTTTCCGCCGGTCGAATAAAACTGCTTCGATATTTCCGCTCACGCAGAACCAAAAATCCTGCTGCCGTTCGTGAAAATGAAAAGCTTTCACCACTCCCGGATGCGCGAGCGTGAAATTCAACTGTTGCGGCTTGAAGTTTTTTAATTTCGAAATCTTCCAAATTTCCGCGAGGAAACCGCGATTATCCGCGAGCTTTTTAATCTCGAAAATTTGAACTCCCTCAATCATCCAAAGTATTTTAGCAGACTCTTGATTCTGCCTTCCAAATCTGCTAAACTGACTTGATTTATTTGCAAAATAAACATCCAAAAATGAACCTAATCCCTGTGGCTTTCGCTGCGAGTCAAGAAGCGGAGAAAGTTCCTCTCATTCCCGACGCTCTCATGAAAATTATTTTGGGAGTGGCGGCTTTCGCGGCTACCTATTTTCTCGCGACTTTTTTTCGAAATTGGGTGCAACGTATTATCCGAAACAGGCAGGGGGATCAGCATGAGGAGGTGTGCATTCTTTACGGGAGGATTATTTTTACCACCACTTTCGTGGTTGGAACGATGATCGCGCTCACCGTGATGGGTGCGCCGCTCGAATGGTTTACCGGCGGCATCGGTCTCGGTCTCGCTTTTTCGCTCCGCAGCTTTCTCGCGAATTTTTTCGCAGGAATAGTTTTGCTTTCGAATAGTAAGTTCAATCTCGGAGATTTCGTAATCCTCAGTCCTGATATTTCAGGCACAATCGTGGACATTCAATCCCGCGCTACCTCGCTCCGCGGAGTGGACGGCGGGGAAGTTACCATACCGAATTTAAAAGTGCTCGAATCCGCGGTGAAGTGTTTCACTAAAAACCCAATTCGTCGACACGCGATCGAAATCGGAGTGGGGTACGGAAGCAACATTCGTGAAGCGTGCGAGCTGCTCCAAAAAGTAATTTCTGCAAATAAAAACGCACAGCCTGAGCCGTCGCCGGTGGTTCTCGTGAAGGAGGTTGCCGATAGCGCGGTAATTCTTGAGGCGCGCTTTTGGACAGAAAGCGCAACGAAGTGGTGGAAGATCAAATCCGACATCACACGCGATATTTTCAATGCGTTGAATGAAGCGAAAATCGACATTCCATATCCCGTTCAAACTCTTCGCGTGGACGAATTTTCTTCCGACATTCTCGCGAAGAATCCGCTGCTTCTAAAAAATCTAGAAAACATTGAAAAATCAAAACACGAAGAAGTTTTCAAACAAACGCCAAATGAAGCTCCTGCTCCCGCGAATTCTTAAAAAAATGAGATTTTTCAAACCGATTCCGAATGAGGGAGACAGCGGGAAAGCGCAATTCGTGAAGCGTCGTATTCGCAAAACCGGCGACACGAATCTGCTTGCGACT
>Ga0180007_10007290_pt1 | contig 10500 bp, 6 predicted proteins | sample MM_PC_MetaG_FD_121122 | JGI IMG/M metagenome (GOLD analysis project Ga0180007, IMG submission 121122) | Groundwater microbial communities from the Aspo Hard Rock Laboratory (HRL) deep subsurface site, Sweden - MM_PC_MetaG | ecosystem: Environmental > Aquatic > Deep subsurface > Groundwater...
AAGAATACACATCAAGAATCAAAGAAAATGAAGCCTGGACGTTTATAGGCATGTTTGCTGATCAAGGGATCAGTGGCACTCAAACAAAGAAACGTCCAGAGTTTATGAAGATGATTGAACTCTCAAGACTTGGAGAAGTTGATTTGATTCTAGTCAAGTCTATTTCTCGCTTTGCTAGAAACACAGTGGATGTTTTATCTTTAGTCCGAGAGCTCAGACAGATTGGCTGTATCATCTATTTTGAAAAAGAAAATCTATATTCAGATGATCCAAAGATTGATTTCACTTTAGCAATTCTATCTTCGATTGCTCAAGAGGAATCAAGAAGTATATCAACTAATGTGAAATGGTCGATTGAAAAGAGATTTAAAGCTGGTAAAGCACATATTCCAAAGATTTATGGCTATACCAAAGATGAGGATGGATTACTTGTGATTAATGAAACTCAAGCTGAAGTGGTTAGGTTCATCTACTCTTTATTCATCGAAGGCTATAACATCAATGACATCAGAAAGATACTTGAAGAAAAAGGGATTCCTGCATCATCAAAGCCTTTATGGAGTTATAGCAGTGTAAGAACGATTTTAACAAATGAGAAATATACAGGAAATACCATCTTGCAAAAAACTGTTACTCTTGATTACTTAACTCATAAACAAGTACCAAACGATAATATCGAGAATAAGTATTATGTTAAGAACTCACATCCAGCGATTATTCCTTCTGCTCTTTATGAAATCGCTCAAACGATTTATAACGATAAGGAACACTATTCAAAAAATCTAGTAACTAAGTATCCACTAACCAACCTGATTTACTGCAAGTCTTGTGGTAGAACCTTAAGACGTCATCATCTGGGATTTGTAAGAAACGAACCAAAAATCATGCTCGATTGTAGGCACACCAAAACAGATATGAAACCATGTGAAGCCAATTGGGTGGATTCAACCTTAGTGGATGATACCATTAACCAAGCGATAAAGGATATATTATCGAATTATGGTATCTATCAAAGGATTGTTGATTACATTAAGCCTAATTACACGTTATATAGCCTTTATAAACGTTTTGAATCCTTAAGTGAAGAACTAACTGAAGTGGGTAACATTAAGGCTACTGCAGAGATCAATGAACTAGAGGGTATCACAAAGGAAGAAATGATTGTTAAAACTAAGATTCATAAAATAAGAAAAGACATGATGCATCATCAAAGAAATGTATCGACTTTGGAATTACTAGAAAAGCTGTATGCAAATCCAAATGAAGCAATTCATCCGCTTTTCTTTAAGCATCTCTTTGGCATCATGATTCATCAATCTGGTGAACTTATTCTAGTCATATCAAAATCACATGAAACCCATGAACTTCTACCACTCATGAATGAATTAACAAAACTACCTGTTTTACTTGAAAACCTACATATCGATTATGATTTAAAGATGGGATTAAACTACAAGGTGATACTTCATGAATAATGTCACTACGATACCTGTTGTTCCAGGTATCAAGAAAACGAAAAGAGTTGCTATCTATGCAAGAGTATCCACACTTGAAGGTCGCCAAGATTCAAGCTATCAACTCCAGGTTGGAGAACTCACCAAAAGCATCGTTAAAAACCCTGATTACGAGCTTATTTGTATCTATGCGGATAAAGAGTCAGGTAAGACAAACAAACGCTCCTCGTTCCAAAAAATGATGGATTTAGCACGTGCTGGAGGCATTGACTTAATCGTGACTAAATCTATTTCTAGATTTGGTAGAAATACAATCAATGTCATTGAAGCGATTCAAGAATTAAGAAAAATTGGAATTGAAATCTATTTTGAAAAGGAGAACATGTCAACACTAGATCCAACAATTGATTTCATGTTAACGATACTCGCTGCATATGCTGAAGAGGAATCCAATCAGATATCTACTAATACCAAATGGTCTATCATGAAAAAGATGAAACGTGGAGGAAATACAACGACTAGACTCTATGGTTATCACATTGAAAAGGAAACATTTACCATTAAAGAGGATGAAGCAAGAGTTGTTTCATTTATTTTTGATAGTTATCTTCAAGGGATGAAATATAAGGAAATTATTGAGCTTCTAAAAGAAAGAAAAATCCCATCACCAAACGGCAATGAGACTTGGTCACAATCCACTTTAGAAGTGATGCTTAACAATGAGAAATATACTGGTGATAATCTCCTTCAAAAAACACTTTATGGTAAATCAATTAAGAATCTCGATTATGCATTAGGCAGAGTCAATCAATACTTGGTTAGAAATAATCATCCAAGGATTATCTCAAGAGAAAAATATGACCTAGTGCAACAAATTAGAAACGAAAGAACCAAACACTTCCATAAAGGCGAAAGCCATAAAATCAGTCCTTATGCCTATTACTTCTATTCTGTCGATTTAGGAAAGTATTTAACTAGGATAGTTGAAAAGCATAATGATAAGTATGAAGTCGAGATGTTGCTTGGTCACAAAAATAAAGAGCGTGTTTCTTTTAGATTTGAATACATCAAAGAAGGTGTGATTCAAATGGCCAAATACCTGGTTGAAAATAAAGCTTCTATAGCAGCAAAATTAAAGGAAATAAAAAAGGCCGCTTTAGCAAAACTGGAGTTGGAGAAAGAAAGGCTCTATAAGAATCTTGAAGGACTACCTTTAAGCGAAAAACTTGAAACATATGGTCAAATATCAGATGTTTTACTAAGGATTGAGAAACTTTCAAAATTATCTGAAATGATAGAGAACTACATGAGGATTGCAAAAAAACTTTCTAATCACTTCGACATAGATTTAGCAAAAGAATTGTTCGCGTCTATTATTATAAAGAGATTTGATATTAATTTGATAATTTCACTTGGTATAAATGAGACAAAAATAGTACCTTCTATCGAGATGAGATATCATTCTTTTTGCAAAACAATCACACATCTATTCCAACAAAAGTCAACTACATTTAATCTTTATATAGAGTAGATCATATTGAAATTGTCATTTTGAATTTTTAAAAATAAAGTCTCATATTCATTAAATTTCGTGAACTAATATATATCACTAAATGCCTTAATTATGATTTTTGAAAGTCGCGCTTGTTGTTGGTGATTAGATGGAAACTCAAGTGAAGTTAGTTCTAATTTTTCATTCTCTAATACTTTTTTAAACTCACTCATTCCCTTTTTAAAAAATGATAAATCTAATGTTTTATTTTTTTCTCCAATAGGAATAATTTCTTTAGCAGCTCTAATTAATGCACCAAATCCAGTACTTTTGGATAAGATATAGTTATTATAGTCATTCCATTCTTCATTAAATACTTCTTTTACAGATGAGAAATAGTTTAACAAAATTTTATAAATTGCATCATCGGCATCTTGAATAAAGTACTTTCTTAATGGATACTTAACGTTATCTTTCAATCCCTTGTTGTTTTTTATATCAATCATATCCTGTTTAGGATTATTACTAATTAACAAACCAGTAATGTAGCTAACAAAGGTTCCTTGTGATAATGATTGTGCATAATCAGTTCTTTTTTCAAGCATTTTTAACCTTCCATAGAAAGGAGATTCGCTAGAATAATTGAAAAGTCGAGCTAGATAGTGGGAAGTTTTGTGTGGACTTCTATATGTTGACAGTTCAAATAAATCATAAATAAGGGATTTATCTACCTGTTTTTGGTTACTATTTATTGTTGAAAAAATATATGCTTTTTGCTCTTCAGTAAGATTAAATGCTATTGCAATTGGCAACTCGAAATTTGTTTCAGATTTTTGAATCCCAAACAATCTATGCTGACCATCAAGAATTGAAGTTCTTATATCATCTGAATAAGTAAATTTGAATACACCGGAATTATCAACATTTATAAGTGAAAATTTGGAATTTGTAATATTTCCATCAATATCTTCCTCAATATCTTCCTCAATATCTTGCTCGCTATCGATTGCCAATATTATAGGTGTAGGAAAAATAGCATCTGGATCTTTGCAATAATTAGCGATGCTTTGGGTACGTTGAGAACTTAACACTCTCTGTATACCCTTTATATTTCTAGTTTCCGATTTAGCAATTTTTAGTAAATCCACACTCATCATTTTTCCAATATAAAATGTGCCTATCGGTTGTGAAATCTCAAATAAATATATGGTTTTCATAAACTTATGTCACCTACCTTATCTCTTTTACTCGCATTTTTAGATAAATCACGAACTTCTGCATCTTCTTCAGCTCCATATGGAATATCATCAAATAGACTAAAATGGTCTTGATGAATGTCCATCTTAGTAACGGCATACAGATATACAACAACTATTAAACTTATAACTATAAAAACCGATTGCCAAATAATTGAGAGGTTTTCTGTGACGCTTTCAATTTTCGATAAAACTCCAAAAAGGAAAACAATAAGAAAAAAACTTACCAAAACACTAATCACTTTATAAGTAACATACTTATTGATATTATTTTTTTTCTTTTCAATTATAAATGGGAGAAGCAGCTCGGGTAAGAATGGAACTATAAGCGCAATGATAAATATAATGCCTTGACCTTTTGAAAAGAAACTATGATATCCAGGTACAATCAAACTAATTCCCAATACTGTAATTACTGCAAATATCCAAATATAATATACCTTTTCGTGTTTGAATAGCGATAATGGAGCAAGTAATTTTTTCATTTCACACTAACCTCTTTTCTTTTTGAATGACCTTGTTAGAATTTAAATTTCGAATAATAATCATAGTTTGTTAATCCTGATTTTATGAATAAATCCTAATCTCATAAGTTCGGATTTCCATAATGCAATTTTCCTTTGCAACATAATAGAGTTGATTGCTGTTAAGTCTAATTCACCTAGGTAATTGATTGGTAACTTATTCATAAATAACCACACGCTTATTACTTGCGGCGTTTCTTGCTCATAACTTTGCCGTAACATAATCTCAGCCGCTAATTCTGATTGATCAAAACAATAATTAAAGGACTTATTATCGCCTTGTTTCAATGAACAGTACTCTTTCGTATCAATGATCATATCTCCAAGTTCAATTTGGAATTTGTTTTTAAATGTATTTGTTTCATATGGTAATCTATACATTGATTTATCAATTGAAACAGCACTAATCACGGAACATAAGTAATTATTTATTTTTTCTTCTTTGTAAGCTCCATTGCTTGAAGCACATAATGTGTTCATATTATCAAACACTACCTCATGTGAGATTTCAATCTTCTTAATTGTGTCTTGTATTAAACGTATAAAATCATCATTATACTCATTCCATGCTCCCTCATAAAGGCTTACTCTTTTATCAGGAATATCAAACGAAATAAAATCGAAGATTGATTCGGAGAATAACTGTTTTCCATCTTCATTTAGATATGCGACCTTACCTTTAGAAATGAAGTCTGCCAAAGATATAGAATTATCATGGATAAAGTCGAAAACTTCGCTTAAGTCCAAAGTTTTAATATTTTTGACAATTCTATCATACTTTATTATCATTGTACTTTCTTGCTCAAAGTATATACTGGAACCAATTATACTAATCTCATTAAGACTAAAATCAAGTCCTGTTGTATTAATTGAATTAGCGTACTTGTCTTCTAAATCAGACAGTAGAATTGAATTGTACTCTGCTATTAATTCTGTATCTTTTACTTTATTAAGATATGGGATTCTGTTTTTAATATCATCGTTTACGAGGATTGACTCAATTCTTTCTAATAGTGACCCTAAATGATTGAAGTCTAACTTGAAGTTAAACTTTATGGATTTTCCAAAATCAATTCTTTTTCCAAGTGTTTCATCAACAGGTGTAAATGATAAACTCGTAAAAATACGGCCTGAATCAATGTCCAAATTATCTTCATTCACATATGTGTTTACTTCGCCTTTTCTACCTCTAACTCTTTGTGCATTTGTACTTTTCCTTTTCAGTTCTTTTAGCTCAATTCTTCTGGCTAATTCAAAACCAAAATCGACATCACAATGTCTTTGAGCAACAAATGCTGAATTACCAAATGTAATTGCATAATCAATATTATCTTTGCTAGCTAATATTATACCTTTGATGTCCTTACTTCTAAAGTCAATTTCGACATTAAAAAAATCGAACACGTTTCGCCATTTAATTTCGTTTTCATATGAAGACTTGTAAAAAAATCGAAGAATCAATCCACCATCTTGCAAATCATCAGTTGATTGGTAAAATTGACTATTTAAGTCGTTTATAAGGTCTTCTTTTTGTAAAATTTTATAGATATTCACTCCCATGTTTTCACCGCCATAATTTTGTTTAAAATTAATTAGATATTAGAAAGGAAAAAATACATTCATCAAATAATTCTTTATCCATGATATCCAAGTTCAATATCCTAAACCTAGACTATTATAATGCAACTGTATTTATCAAATACTTCATAGTCACATCACACCTAGTGCATTTTAGGACATGTTAATTGATGATTTCACTAGCACAATACATATTCAGCTGATTACTTCATCGAAAACGCATATTTTATCGTTTAAATAGACTGTTTTTAGCCATTTTATGCACATAATCAAACATCGCTTTGGTGCCTATGATGAGACTTGAAATCATTGTCTCATAAAGAACCTTACTTCGCATTAAAAACAAAATCATTTATACTGCTATGTTATTCTACTTATAACATTAGCTGGCTAGGTGCCTTTTTAATAGAGGACAAAAATGAATTCATACTCACACAAATCATATCATATGATAAACTATTAAAAAAGTCATTTGTGCAAATATTAATTAAATATTTACTATGACAAAACTTAGTATATTACACATTGAAAATTAATGATTATAAAAACAATAAATCTTTCACTTTACTTCTTTAAATGCTAAGTGGGATAAAATGATAATTTTAAAAGAGATAAATCGTTGTTGAAATATATGAAAAAAACGACTCATAATGACGCAGAATGGACCAGAAGATTGAAGATAAACCTAAGCACACTATGTTCAATTTTCATATAAATTCAATTATTTGTTTATAAGATTTTTGACAGTTTCTACAACACTTGTACTTTTAAATGACTCTAAGACTTCAACAGGTATAGCAAATATTACCGTATTTGATTTGTCTCCAGACAAATCGTTTATAGTGGCCAAAGTTCTTAAATGCATTGCTCCAGGAACAGAAGATAGAATCTTAGCGGCATCCGCTAATTTTTGTGCTGCGCCGACTTCTCCCTCACTCTTTACAATGATTGCTCGTTTTTCCCTTTCAGCTTCTGCTACTCTGGCTAGAATTCTTTCCATATCTTCGGGAATTTTAATATCCTTAATTTCTACTTTTTCAACCTTTATTCCCCAAGGATCTGTTTCAGTATCTACAATTTCTTTAATCTCTTTAGATATGACTTTTAAGTTTGATAATAACTCATCAAGTTCAAACCCACCTAGGGAATTTCTTAACGTTGTTTGTGCTAATTGAGCAACTGCAAAGAAACAATCCTTTACTTCTAATACAGCTTTCTTCGCATCAAAAACCTTATAATATACAACTGCATTGATTGTGATGGTGACATTATCTTTTGTAATACATTTTTGCTGAGGAACATCTTGTGTAATGATTCTTAAATCCACTTTTGTGCATTCGTGAATAATTGGGATAACTAATCTAATCCCTGGATTCATTACTTTTACGAACTTTCCAAATCTAAATTTTATAGCTCTTTGATACTCTTTCACTATAGTGAACATATAATCACTCCTTTTTGGTGTTTTAATACCGTTATTATACCAATGATTTTTAAAAATATATATAGTCCGCAATATATTTAATTAATTAATCAACCTAAAAAACAGAATTCAGATAAAATGAAACTCTAGAAATGAAGGAATATACAAATTATAATTTATTGTTGTTTTTCTTTAAGTTCAAAAGTTGTATTTTTTAAGAAAATTTGTTAAATAAAGACTTTATAGATATTACCTATGTAAACAGTTCTTAAATATGCAACAAAAAAAGTAGGTGGTTAACCGACTTTATTTTTATAAACAAAAGAAAAGTGTTGCTTTTGTTATAACCTAGAAATGGTGCCGAAAATAGAGCCTGAAGTCAAGTCGCTAATAGCGCGTCATATGGTGCAGGGAATTTTAATCGAACCCGTAACTATCAAAATGATGACTTTCTCTTTAATCCAAAGGACATTAAATTCATATCTCATAATAATGTTTAATATTTAAAAAAAACACATTTCTTGGCTTATCAAAAAATGTGTCAAATTATTATATGGTAGCCCGTACGGGATTCGAACCCGTGAATGTTGCCTTGAGAGGGCAATGAGTTAACCGTTTCTCCAACGGGCCAAGAAAATTAGTCTTGCAAAAGACTAATTACTTTTTGAATTCTTTCTTTTACTTTTTTAAGGGTGAGTATCTTTAACACATAATAAAAATTAGGTGTGTTCTTTCTGCCTGATACTGCAATTCGAATAATTTCCGCAAAATCTCCAATGTGCCCAAGGTAAGCATCGGGATTTTTTTTATAGTCTTTTGGTCTTGCCGCAAAGTCACAAGACTCGGCTAATTCTTTAAGATTTAAGAACCATTCTTCTTCTGGTAAATCGAGTGCTGGTCTTGACAGGAAAAGTTCTAAAATGTAAATCAGTAATGTTTTTGAATATCTTTCATTAAAAGGTAAGGGCTCTTGAATAAATTTAGAATAATAATCATCATACATAAAATCAATCACTGGTAAAATATCAGAATATTTTGCATAATCTTTTCTTGGTTTTTCGGTTCCTCTTTCAATGTTTAAGATGGATTCAAAATAGTCAGGATCTTGACGAATCACTTGTAAAAGTTCTAATTCGTCATTTTCATTTGCCCAGGCGTATGCATTACTTGCGATGACAAGAGACGTCATTTTCCCTAAACATTCTTTGGAAATTGAATTGACTTTTTCAATGTCAAATAAGGCTCCATCAAGACTCATCTTTTGGAAGGTTAATTCAAAATCAAATAAATTTGCGTGTGGATGCTCAATTCTCCACTCTTCAAAATTCGTGTTTGCGATGGTCATTAAGTATTCTAAAAAGCCTTCAATTGGATAACCTTTTTCAAGGAAATATTTAACAGAAGCTTCTGGATCTTTTCGTTTTGATAATTTTCTACGTTTGCCTTCATCTAATTTCATGATAACTGGCAAATGACAATAAATCGGTCTTTTCCAGTTGATGCTATCAAATAATTGTAAATGAATAGGAACCGAAGACATCCATTCTTCTCCCCTTGTCACATGAGTCGTTCTCATAAAATGATCATCGACTAAATGAGCAAAATGATAAGTTGGTAAGCCATCTGTTTTCATAATAACGATGTCTTGAACGTTTTCTGGAAATTCAATGTGTCCTCTAATTAAATCATCAACGGCGACCTTTTGATTTTCATCTCCTGGTGATTTAAAACGAATAACATAAGGGTGTCCTTCTTCAACTCTCGAAATCAATTCACTTACTGATAATTTTCGACATAATGCAAACTCACCATAATATCCTGGATTTAATTTAAGTGCTTCTTGTTTTGTTCGAATCTCATCTAATTCTTCGTGTGTACAAAAACAAGGATAGGCCAGTCCAATTTCAATAAAATGTTTAATGACAATATCATAAATCCATTTACGTTCACTTTGAACGTAAGGGCCATAATTTCCACCTATAACAAAACTTTCATCTGGATTAATACCAAATAGTTTCATTTCTTCTAAAACCTTAGCTCCAGACCCTTCAATTTCTCTTTTTTGATCGGTATCTTCAAGTCTTACAAAAAAGACTCCGTTTGATTGTTTGGCAAAACGCCATGACACAAGGGACGCAAATAATGAACCTGTATGTAAAAAACCCGTTGGCGAAGGCGCAAACCTTGTAACCATGGCGGATTCTTCTAAGTCTCTTTTTGGAAAAATCGTTTCTAAGTCTAAAATCGTTTTTGTTACATCAGGAAAGATTAAATGGGCAAGTTTTTCATAATTTGTCATAGGAATTCCTCACTTTATTTATGAATATGATATCATATTTTTATGGAAAATACCATATAAATAAACGAGGAAGTTAATTAAAAACAAAGAAAGAATGGAGGAATTGATCTATACTTTCTACTAAAAATCATAAAAAAAAACACCACTTCGAAAATGGTATTTTTAATTTGTGATTGGTGACTCGTACGGGATTCGAACCCGTGGATGCATGCGTGAAAGGCATGTGAGTTAACCGTTTCTCCAACGAGCCAAGTTGGCGCCCCAACTAGGACTTGAACCTAGGACCCCATGATTAACAGTCATGTGCTCTAACCAACTGAGCTACTGAGGCTCTATTTAATTTTTTTATTATAAAAGAAAGAAGCCTGGCAACGTCCTATTCTCGCACTAATGTACTACATTCGGCGCTGAAGTGCTTAACTTCTGTGTTCGGTAAGGGAACAGGTGTGTCCACTTCGCCATCGTCACCAGACT
>Ga0180007_10007291_pt1 | contig 10500 bp, 9 predicted proteins | sample MM_PC_MetaG_FD_121122 | JGI IMG/M metagenome (GOLD analysis project Ga0180007, IMG submission 121122) | Groundwater microbial communities from the Aspo Hard Rock Laboratory (HRL) deep subsurface site, Sweden - MM_PC_MetaG | ecosystem: Environmental > Aquatic > Deep subsurface > Groundwater...
AAAAGTAGCAGAAAAATTTGTTAGTTTTATAAAACCAAGGGGAATCTATACTCCCACCTCTCTCCGAGTCAGAAGACTCTCCGAGTCGGTGACCCCTCACCCCTCCTCCGGCAGGAGGGGGATATTTAACTTAGGGAAAATGGCAAAAATAATCTTATATCTTGAGATTTTTCGTAATAATGGCCAAATAGGGCAAAGGCTTTTCTTTACCAGTTAAAGCGTGGTAAACCCCCAAAATGCTCACAGCGCCAAACACCAACCATGCCAACCTGTACAAGAATTGGACCAAACCAAATGCACGATACGAGAATACCCCTTCCAAAAATAATTCGATCAGCCACAAAATAAACCAGATCACGACCTCCGCCACAAACAAAGCCATGCCTTGTTTAACATGAAAACTAACAAAATTATTATTTTTCTTAGTAACCCAAGGGATAATAAACAATACTGATATATAGCTAAGTGCCGCAAATAATTTAGTATCCGCATCCATTTTATTGCTTCCGACCGATGCAACTACTGGAACAATTGGTTGAACTAGCTCAATTCGCTCCTCTGTCTCTGTTCCCATAGGGGCTGGTACTACTTCAGCCGATGTAACCTCGTCTGGTTGGTCAGATAAATTTTGCTCTGGTTCATGATTAAGTATGGGATCGGATTGATTCTCTTCCATATAATTGCTGATTAATACTATAAATAGAAACGAGACTTATCCCTAAAAACAATATAAGCCTACCCTGCTGTAATGTCCAAAAATAATGGTCAAATACCCCGATAATTAATATTGTGGCATAACCCAGCCAAATCCCCCAGCCTAATAAATGTCGATTTCGCCAAGCCGCCTGCCACCCTATCACCAATACACTCAACAACAACCAAATCAGTAATAACCCACCTACTGCTCCAGTTTCAGCCAAGGCCAACAAATAGATATTATGCACCGGCTGATAATCCCAAACTTGATGGCTAAGAGAATATTCCCATCCCGCCTCTTCTGCATCATAATGCCAACCAAATAATTTAGTGTCGTCTTGTTCTAACTTTAAAGTATACTGACCTACTCCCAGCCCAAACCATGGCACTGCTGTATAGATATTTTTAAACTGTTCCCATTGCTCTATACGGGTCGCGACCGATTCTTGTTCGATGTCATTCTGGGTGATATCAAATCTAGAACTAACTGCCGGCCATTGGTAACCTACTAATCCTAACACCACACCGATTGTTATAACAATCTGCCACCACTTTGCTCTTAAGTGACATTGTCTTGCTAATATAATACAAATTAATAATAAGATTGCGCTAGTTAATATCACCGCCAACCAAGCTGACCGAGAAAAACTTAACACTAGCGCGACTAAGCTTAAAGTAATTATTGTCCAAACAATCAATTGTTGCCAATGGGCTTTAATAAGACCATACCAAGACAATAAAATAACTGTGGCATAAGCTAAAATTCCTCCCAAAATATTTGCATGCGGTAAAGTACCATGTGCTCTTAATTGGCGCTCGCCATTAACTAAAACTACCGGGATACCTGCCTCGTCAGAATGTAAAACAGATTCACCCAGCCACTTCCAACCCAATGACCGATTTAACCAGTATTGGTTTATGGCCAAAATACTTTGCAAAAAAACTGCAACTACCAATGGCCACAATAACTGGCGGATATCCTTAATATGATTAATAAGATACAAATAAAAACCGAAAAATAATGTAAAATGACTAGCCGATAAAACCGCCACAGCCACATTACCTGTAGAATAATTAGCAAAAAGCACACCCACCCACAACCAAATTAGCCACAAGACCATGGGGTAAATAATCGCTTTATGCCCCCATATAAATTTAGTCTTGGCAAATAAAATTTCTACTACCCAAACAACCAGTAAAGACAAAATAACAATATCAGACAAATAAAAACTTAGCGAAGCATACTCAAAAAATTCGCCATTATGGTAAGCGAACAAAAAAGTTTGGCGCAATTGCCAAGGCAGAACAATAACTGCCCCCCACAATAAATATTTATGTAGTCTTTCTAGCCAAATCATCAATCGCTTGTTCAATCGCATCACGCACTTGCGCCCGACGATCATTAAAATGCAATTTAATTATATCCCGATTTGCCACAACTTCGGGATTAACCCCCAACCGGCGGAGATTTAACTCAATCATCCGCCGTTGTTTGGCATACACCCAATCTTCTATCTTGTTCCCCCATTTGCCTGATAAAATTTTCTCTACCAAGCGCCGGAGCCAACTAACAGATAGATAACGATATTTTTTTAGTTTTGGTTTATGCCAAGCCATTGGTAAATCATGTTTAAACCATTGGTTAGCTTGGCGGAATTGGCGATGTTCTCCGTCTGGCCAAATCGGAACCATATCTGCCAACCAATACGATAAATAATAATCTCTCTCAACCGCTAAAGATTGTACATCCAAAACTTTGTCGCTTAAATAAAATTCCGGAGAAAATTTAGCAAATCTATCTATACTGCGCACCCGCAAATTAAATATATTAAATACTACCAACAAACAAGCTCGCATTACCCAGAGCCGCTTGGCTTGTCCGATGATCAATAAATCAATATCGCTACTTTCGCTTGTATTGTTGTAAGCAGTTGTATTGGTAACATAAACTTGTTGTACAAACGGAATATAAGAAAACAGCCAACGCCACCGGGCTACTTTGCCCCAAATTTTCTGCGCTAATTGCTCCCGCAAATCGCGCTGTGGTGCCCAATTACCCAACCAGACTAGCCCTTGGGCTTGTTTGACTTTAGGCAAAGAGCTAACTGCGGCCACCACTTCTTCGTCAGTTAGATTCTGTTGCCAAGCATATCTTTTTAATTCTTCTAGTGTAAGCGGGAATTTGAACCAACTAAAGAGAATTATAGGCACTAGAACTGATTTTTTATGATTTTGGTTAACCATATGACTTTTCGATTACCTTTTATTCTACCATCCTTCGCCAAAGACTTCGGATGGCTACACCGCAATCATAGATTACCTCTATTGGTAAACTGTGTTAATTTAAGAATATATGAATAAGATAGTTTTTAGCGGTATTCAGCCAAGCGGTATCCTACATCTGGGTAATTACTTTGGTGCCATTAAACAATGGATTAATCTCCAAAATGACTACCAATGTTATTTTTGCATTATGGATTTGCATGCTATTACCGTACCCCAAGATCCAGAAAAATTACATGAACAAATCCGCCAAATTGCGGCAGTATACTTAGCGGCCGGATTAGACCCGAAAAAAGTTACTATGTTTGTCCAATCGAATGTCCCCGCCCACAGTGAAGGTGCTTGGTTACTTAATAACATCGCTTATATAGGCGAACTCAACCGCATGACTCAATACAAAGAGAAAAAAGATAACCAAACTAATATATCGGTCGGGTTATTTGACTATCCTGTTTTAATGGCGGCAGATATTTTGCTTTATGATACTAATTTAGTTCCCGTTGGCGAAGACCAGAAACAACATGTCGAACTTGCTCGCGATTTAGCTATTAGATTCAATAACCGTTTTAGCGAAACCTTTGTTATCCCTGAACCTATGTTGTCAAAATTTGGCGCTCGGATTATGGCACTAGACGATCCGACTGCGAAAATGAGCAAATCTGCCCCAAACCCAACTAACTATATTGCTTTAACCGACGACCCCACCAGTGCCAGAGATAAGATTATAAAAGCCGTCACCGATTCTGGAGCAGAAATTAGATTTGACCCCAAAACCAAACCAGCCATTTCTAACTTGCTCACTATTTATTCCTTATTAACTGACATGCCTATGCCCGAATTGGAAAATAAATACATTAGCAAAGGTTATGGTGATTTTAAAAAAGACTTGGCAGACGAAGTGGTTAAATTTCTGACAGAATTTCAAGCTAAGTTATCTGCACAAAATTCTGATGATATTACTGCCATCCTAGAAGCTGGTGCTAAATCAGCCAATCAAGTTGCTAACCAAAAAATTAAAGACATTCACCAAAAAATGGGTCTCGGATTATAGTCATCACTCCAACTGCCAGATTAATTTTTTATCCCCAAAAACCAGCCATTGGAGCTCTGGTATCAGAGGGTCTGCCCATTGAATAGACCTGCCGAACTGGGCAGGACTTTTGGCTACTTTTCTAGAAAAGTAGCAAGAAAGACTTGGCGGAGCAAATGGGTGACAAAAGAATTTATACAATTCTGGATGCGCTCCGCATGGAGGAGCTTACCAGAATGACAAGATGAAACCAAACATTGTCATCTCATCGAAGGCCGGGATGACGATACAGAGGGAAATCAGGTTTGTGCCCTAAATAGCTTGACTGAGAGCTAGTTTTATGATATAATGAATAAATAACTTTAGATATCCTTTCGGACCAAAACAAATATCAAAATGCCTACCCAAAAACAAAATTATTTTCGTCAAGTCGCCCTGCTGTTGATCAGTTTAACTATTATTACTATAGGTGTAGTTTATAACCAAGCTGTTACTTCACAATCTCAAGCCCAATTCGCCGGTATTACCACAAACAATCAGCCTGCTCCACCCAGCCAAAACCCTACCACCACTACTACCCCCACCATCCCTATAGTTAACCAACAACCTACCAACCAACCTTCCCCTAGTACGATGCCACCACCATCGACAAAAACTACTCCTCAAACAGACACCACCCCATCAATCCCATCAATCCCATCAACCCCATCAACAGATACCAAGATTGATACTGGTACCAATTTGCCAGAAATTACCTTGGAAGATCTTTGGATATCATTACAACTGCTCAATAAATTAACCGAAACACCTTATTTGTTCGCTTACAACACCCCAGAAATCAATTTACCCGGCATCAGCGCGAACACGCCAGCATCTGTTAATACTGTGCCTGATATTGCCCCGTCTAACCCCAGCGCTTCTACTACATCCCCCACTAATCAACCTACGGATAATGAAGTAATCACTACTATCAAAAATTTGACTGGATACAGTAAGTGGGAAGAATTTAAAACCAATTTCCGGACTGCCCAAGAACAATATGCCAATACCGGCAGATGTATGATCGATATCCAAGGTTTGGGCTGTTTAGTCCAGTGGTGAACTAACTAGGCTCGAGCTAACACTAGGCCCCAGACTTCTTTAGCGCCGGATTGGCGCAAAATTTTAGCGCACTCATTCAATGTAGCCCCTGTGGTAATAATGTCATCAATTATAATAACTGTTTTCCCAACAATTAATGGCTTACTGCCTTGCCTTATTAAAAATGCGCCTGCCAAATTATGCTTGCGAGTCATTTTATTCAACCCAAATTGAGGCAAAGTTGGCTTGACCCGAACTAAAGCAGATGCGATTGGCCAATGATTTTGTTCTGCCACTACCCGAGCTAAATTTTCTGCTTGATTAAACCCTCGGTGCCAATAACGACTGTAATGCAATGGCACCGGCACTACTACTACATCCCGATCAACTGATAATTGACTGATAGCTTGATTTAGCAGCCCTCCTAATAAATTTACTACTACTCGGACTCGACGATATTTCAAGCCATAAACTATTTTTTTAAGCGAAGCCTGCCAATGTGCACAAACAATTACCCTGTTTAACGCTTGTTGCTTGCGGCAAGTCGGGCATAATTTAAATCCTTCTGATAATTGATAACACCGATAACATATCGGCGTTTTAATCAATTCAATTTTTTCCCAACAATTCTCGCACACCCAACGGCCAAATTGATTGCAACTTAAACAACGCGGCGGGAAAACTGCGTTCAAAAGTAATGTTTTAAAATTATTGCCCAATTTAACTGCTGGCAATAGTTACCCCAGTATAGAAATATTTAAGAATTTGATCAAAGGTTTGGCCGGCTTGAGCCATATTATAAGCACTCCATTGCGGCATACCCACACCATGCCCCCATCCTTTTCCGCGCAAAGTAAAGGTAGGTGCATTGTCTGCCCCGCTTTTTTCAACAACAAAATTAGCACTTTTAATATAACCAGTATCTACCAGGGCTTCAAAAGTAGCCGTAGTAACCGAAGCTCGTTTGCCTGTGCTGGTAACAATAGTCATACTTTTTAAGCGCCCGGATGGATAACGCGAATCTATAATTAAATCAGTAACAGTTTCAGAAAAAGCTCCAACTTTTTCTAAAGTTTTTCCAAATATCTCTCGCAAATAAGCTTGGTTAACTACTGCTTCCCATTCTATGGGTTTAGCATAAGGATCCAACACTCCTTTTAAGTAAGGAATTGCCAAATTGGCATTACCATTATTCCAAGCATTCTCTACATTTTCAGTAGCGCCTCCGCTATCAGAAAAATAATAAGCTGTAATTGGTTTGCCACCGTAAGAAATATACATTCCAGTAGTAGCATTAACAACTTCGGCTATGCCGGGACGATTAATTTCATAAACATACCCATAATAAACTTGATCACGAGTATCATCATATAAATCAAAAATATCCGCGCGCTTATCTTGAATTCGTTTAACCGCAAACGTGCGTGCCGCCACCACTTGGGCTTTGCGCGCTTCCATTGGCCAACTATCTGGCACTTCGGCTAATCCTTTTAGATAATCTTCTACTTCTAGTTCGTTAATCATCCAGACATTATTACTCCAAGATGATCGCCGGATTATTACTAATCCCCGAAATCGATTATAAGTATTGCTAACTTTGTCGTTAGAGATAGTAATGATGGAATTACGCAAGGGAATAAATTTAACCCAATCACTCACATCATAGGTTTGGCCAGCAACATTAATAATATACCCGCCGTTGCGCGCCGTAATTGTAGCTGGATTATTGGCTTCGATTCTCACCACCATGCTTTTGTCACTACCTCGGCGTACCACCATACCATTATCGCTTGCTAAAATCATCGGGCTAGTGGTAGAACTCAACCCCACATCAATAGAATTTTTAATGATTAACTCTTCATTAACAATAACTTCCCAGTAAATTCCTAAATCATTCATCCAAGTCACCCCCTCTACTACTGGTCGGAAATATTCTTTATAGGTACCAACTTGTTCGGGTGCTTTTACAGTAAAAGTGAATCTACCCGTCTCACCTGGCTGAACAATTTTATCAGCATAAGCCGCCCGATTAGGACTTAGCCATGTGCTACTCGCAAAATCACTAACTCGATCAAGTTTTTGGGCTGTGCCTAACTTAGTCGCCGTATCCCCCGTATTTAACCACGCTGTATTGCCAGTATTTTTTAGATCAACCCAAACTATCGTTTCCTCACCGGGGGTCATAGTAGGACTAGCGGATTGATTAACCCAGCTGACTGTATAAACCGCGGGTTGAATATTTATCTCTATATAGAAATAGAAGGGATCAAGCCAAGCCAGACCTTCTGCCACTAACCCAAAATATTCGCGGTATTTGCCTGGTGCCCCACCAGCCGTAATAGTAAAAGCAAATCTCCCCACTTCTCCCGAAGCAACTTGCGCTTGGGTTAATGTCGCCACTCGATTAGGGCTTAACCAAGACGAATGATACATTTTGCTGTTAGCTCTGTCTGTTGGCTTAATAGTGGCAATTTTTACAGCATTATCGCCAGTATTAGACCATATAGCTGTGCCAGTATTTTTCACATCTACCCATACTGCTACACTATCCCCTTGCTTTACCGACATCCCCTCAAGCTGGTCAACCCATTTAGCCTGATATTGAGCACCAGCATGAGCAAATACGCCAAATTGGCTAACCAAAAAAATGCTTAGTCCTATCAATATTATGTTGTGCCAAACTCCGAGATTTTTCACAGTATTAACATTATACTAAGGTTAATTTGATTACCAAAGCGGTTCAAGTCCGTTATACTTTAAATACCATGTCACAAATCAATATTTCATCTCATTCACTCTCTGACCCAGAACCCGGGATAAATTTAGAAACCGATGATTTTTATGATACCCCCGGCGAAATGGAGTTGCCAGTAGATATTGCCCGCCACGGCGATCATCTTATTATTGTGGCACCAATAGTTGGCGTTAAAAATGAACAAATTGATCTAACAGTTAACAACGACATCCTATATATCCACAAAATTGCTTCTGACCCCCCAATAGATAAAGTAGATAACTATTATGTCCAAGAATGCCACTGGGGAACGCTCTCGCGCGAGATCCAATTGCCGGTCGCCGTTGACCCGGTCGGAGCCAAAGCTTCTTTACAAGACGGGGTATTAAAGATTATCTTACCTATATTAGGGAATCGTAAATCTAGAATTATAAAAGTTAGATGACACAAAAAGTTACAAAAGGAGTTATTGCTATTGCTGGATTTGGCACCAGATTTTTACCAGCCACTAAAGCCACCCCAAAAGAGATGTTGCCAATTATAGATAAACCAATTATTCAATACATCGTTGAGGAAATGGCAGCTTCTGGCATCAAAGATATTATTTTAGTGACCAACTGGCAAAAACGATCAGTCGAAGATCATTTTGATCGTTCTCGAGAAATTGAAAAGCATCTAGAAGAGAATCACAAACTTTCCCTGTTAAGGGAAATTCGCAAGATCGACCAGTTAGCTAATTTTATTTACATCCGACAAAAACACGGCTACGGCAATGGCGCCCCGCTTTTGGCCGTCCAGAGTTTAGTCGGCAACGAACCATTTGTTTACGCTTTTGGCGATGATCTAGTCAAATCAAAAGTCCCTTTTTCTCGCCAATTGATTAAAGTTTATCAACAACATAATTGTTCTGTTATCGGAGCACAGAAAGTACCTCAAAGTGAAATTAATAAATATGGTATTGCCGAAACTACTAATAAAAATCATTTAAAATCTATCCTCGAAAAACCTACCCCCAACCAAACTAAATCTACTCTCGCTGTTTTTGGTCGATACCTACTAACGCCCGATATATTCCCAGCTTTACGCAAAACTCCGGTAGGCAAAGGCGGTGAATTTTGGCTAACCGATGCATTAAATCTTTTATTACAAAAAAAACCAATTATAGTGCATCAGGTTAACGATGGTAAATGGTATACTACAGGTGACCCCTTAAATTATTTAAAAACTATACTGGCCTACATTAAAGATCGCCCAGATCTTAGGGATGAGTTAAAGAATTTTATTAAATCTATATGAAAAAGCCTATCCAATATCTACCTCTATTTTTAGCTATCAGCCTACTACTTGGAGCCGCATCTTGCCGACCATTAGGCCCCAGCACAAATGATGGCGATAACCAAAGCACTTTTTCCTTTCCCAAAGAGGATGTTACTCTAACCTATTATCGTCTCTGGGACGAAGATGATGTTTTAGATGACATCATTGCTTCGTATAGAGAAGAACACAAAAATGTAACAATTTCGGTACGCAAAATTGCAATTCCAGAAGATAAAACTATCTATGATTATCAAAACGATCTCATTAAGCAGATCGCCGACGGCGAAGGCCCTGATATTTTTATGATCCATAACGACTGGCTACCATATCAGATCAATCAAATCTCGCCGATGTCTAGCAGTATTATGGCATTAGACACTTACCAACAAAAATATCCCCAAGTAATTGTGAGCGACTTTATAGATAATAACAAAATCTATGCCATTCCATTTTATGTAGATAATTTAATGTTGTTCTATAATGTTGATTTATTTTCTGACGCCAGAATCCCCAGAGAAAAAACTCCACCCAAAACATGGAGTGATGTCATAGATATTGTGCCAAAACTAACTACCTATAATACTGATGGGAGCATCAAGCAATCTGGCATTACCTTAGGAACCGACGATAACTTTATTCCTAGATTCGCCGAAATTATTGCGGCATTAATTACCCAATACGGTGGTGAGATGACTTCGGCTGATCATACCAAGGCCACTTTTAATCTGCCTGTGAATGCTGACAAACCCTACTATCCTAGCGAAAATGCCTTAAAATTCTATACCGATTTTGCCAACCCAAATTCTTCGCTTTATACCTACAGCGACACAACCTATGCTGATGGTACTAAAAAATTCCCCGGTGATATTCAAGCCTTTATGGAGGGTAAGGCGGCCATGTTTATTGGTTACTCTTATAATGTAGAAAACATTAAAAAGTTTACCGGCAGATCGTTTAGTTTTGCTACTACCAACCTCCCTCAATTACGCTTAGAATCTCCAGTAACTATCGCAAACTATTGGGGCGAAACAGTCTCAAAAAATAGCAAATACCCACAGGTGGCTTGGGATTTTCTTAAATATGCCTCTCAAAGACAACAACTGCGCAGTTATTTAAATAATACCGGCCGAGTCAGTTCATTAAAAGACAGTCTTGATAACTATTCTAGTTCGGCTTATTTGGCCCCTGTAGCCGACCAAATCAAATATAGCCAGTCTTGGTACCGTAGTAACACTTCGGAAGTAGAAAAAATCTTCGCCAAAATGGTTAACAATGTTTTACATAATAATTTGCCTTATAAAACCGCTATCGAATTAGCCACCACAGCTATCAACAATCTTACTAGTCAACCATGGAGTAA
>Ga0180007_10007292_pt1 | contig 10500 bp, 8 predicted proteins | sample MM_PC_MetaG_FD_121122 | JGI IMG/M metagenome (GOLD analysis project Ga0180007, IMG submission 121122) | Groundwater microbial communities from the Aspo Hard Rock Laboratory (HRL) deep subsurface site, Sweden - MM_PC_MetaG | ecosystem: Environmental > Aquatic > Deep subsurface > Groundwater...
AATTTAAGTGGGTTATGTGGCATGCAAACTTGACCAATTACTGGCAAAGTTTATAACTGGCTGAATTTAATCAATTGTTTTTTTTAAATATAATTTGATTTATTCTTCTTCGCGAATGTCGGGATAAGCGCTAACCTTTAGCTCTATCCTCAAGATACTTAATGTATTCATGCTAAATTTATAGGATATGCCAACAAATATTTTGAATGTGAAAATAACAAAATAATTATCTTGTTATTTCTTATAGTTAGGAAGGAATTTATCAGATAAAATAAATAGGGCTTGACGAAAACAAATGAAATAATTTATCCTAACTATCTGTCAAAACATGAAAATCAAACATTTTATTTGTCTGAACGAATCCAATGTTTTCATAAATAAGGTATGGTTTTAAGAATAAGCAAATTAAAGGGAGGAATAATTATTATGGTTTTTAAGAGGGCATTTCTTATCGGCATTTTTTTAATGGTTTCCACCTTGATAACTTTTCATATACCGGATGTGGCGTTTGGCAAAGAAGATAAAAGCTCAAAACAAAGGCCGGCCAGGCTGGTTTCTATGGCAGTAGAATATCCCAGCATACAGGTAACAAGAGGCGAAAGAATCGGTCAAAAAATCAATATGAATGTTTTCTTTCGCAATTATGGAAAATCCGATGAAAATCTGGATGTTCAATTAATAAATAAATATAAAAAATGGAAAGTCTCTTTAACAACTTTTAGTTTTTATATTACAGGTGTTCACATCCCTTCAGGTAATGAGAAGTCTGTTATTTTTGAAGCCGAAGCAGACAGGGATATTAAACCTGGTAAATATGAATTTCCCATAAAAGCGCAAACCCAGGACGGTAAATTTAAACTTTCTGAAATAATTGAAATCGAAGTGTTAACGGAAAAATCTGAAATAGATAAATCCAGAGGCATAAAACTGACTTCATCATATCCGGAAGTTAAGGGCACACCGGATTCAACTTTTAAGTTTGCCATAGACATCGACAGTACTATTGTAGATGATACGATCCTTGATCTGTCCGCAGAGGGGCCGGAAGGCTGGAATATTAATTTTAAGCCGTCTTATGAAGATAATTATATATCTAGTCTTCGGATAAAAGTTAATGAAAGAAGAACATTAAATGTGGAAGTACGGCCTTCTCCAAACGCCAAGGCAGGCAGATACCCGATTAATGTTATAATCAAAACTCCAAATTCAAGACTTGAGACCCCCCTTACAGTAATCTTAACTGGTACATACAGCCTGGATGTAAGAACGGCAGGAGGTTTATTGTCTCTTGATGCAAAACAGGGAAAACCGTCTAACATTTCTTTTTATATCAAAAATACTGGATCTGCGGAAAACAGGGATATCAAATTTATGACTTTTAAACCGGAAAACTGGAAGGTGGAATTCAAACCGGAAAAAATAGATATGATAGAACCGGGTGACATGAAACAAGTCGAAATGACTATTACTCCGTATGAAGATGCCCTGGTTGGCGATTATTCGGTAAGTGTTGATGTTGTGGGAGAAAAAGTCAAAAAAAATCTGGAGTTTCGCACAACCGTAAAAGTTTCGACTGCATGGGGTTGGATCGGAATAGGGATTATAGTATTGGTTATAGCCGGGCTTTTTGGTTTGTTCCGCCGTTTTGGGAGACGTTGATATGGAGACAAGGCCTATCATAGTGACCCGTGACTTAACAAAAATATATAATGGGCGTAAAGCAGTTGATAATCTTACGCTTTCAATCAATGATGGCGAGATTTTTGGTTTTCTGGGGCCAAACGGCGCCGGAAAAACAACTACGCTTCTTATGTTGATAGGGTTAACGGAGCCTACAAGCGGATTTGCCGAAGTTATGGGGCTAAACCCTGTAAGGGATGCGGTTAAAATAAAATCAAAAATTGCATATCTTCAGGAAAATATGGGGTTTTATTCGGATTTAAATGCAAGGCAAATGCTTGGGTTTATAGCTGAATTAAACGGCCTTTACGGAAGTGATGCCGATGCCCTGATAGATAGTTCATTAGAAACTGTCGGACTTAGCGCCGAGGCATCAAAAAAGATTTCAGCTTATTCCAGAGGTATGCGGCAACGTTTAGGTATTGCGGAACTGTTATTAAAGGATGCCAAAATTGCCTTTTTGGATGAGCCAACAATAGGGCTTGATCCGGATGGTGCAAATCGCCTGATAGAACTGATTCAAACTCTGTGCAGCGAAAGGCATATGACTGTTTTACTATCCAGCCATATGCTGGATCAGGTACAAAAAATGTGCCACCGGGTCGGAATAATGATCAAGGGAAAGATGGTTGCTCAGGGGCCGATGGAACAGTTGGCAAAAGAAAAACTGGGCGTGGACAATCAAGCTTATTCACTGGAAGAAATTTATATGAGATATTTTAAGGAGGCATAAGAGTGCAAGGCCTTAAAGCTATAATAAAAAAAGAATTATCGGATCATATAAGCAGTTATCGTTTCACCATCATATTTGCTTTGATTGCAATGGTAAGTCTTATTACTGTTTATATGACAGGTATTAATATCAGAAAGGAGCTTGAAGGTGTTACAAAACCGCAATTTGTTTTTCTGATGCTTTTTACATCTTCAGGAGGGTTTTTTTCTGTAGTACAGTTTACCGCTTTTTTTGGCCCTTTGATGGGGCTGCTTTTGGGATTTGATACAATTAACCGGGAAAGAAATGAAGGCACTTTGAGTAAAATTCTTTCACAACCTGTTTACAGGGATACAGTTATAAATTCCAAATTTCTTGCCGGGGTATCAGTTATTTCCATTATGATGGTTTCAATTGTGCTTGTTATAATAGGGCTTGGGCTGTTTAGCCTGGGAATAGTGCCCGGTATCGAAGAGATTTGGAGAATTTTAATTTATCTTTTAATCAGTATTATATATATTTCTTTCTGGTTGGGGATTTCCATTTTATTTTCCATTTTATTTCGCAGTACAGCAACTTCGGCATTGGCGGCATTGGCTATGTGGATATTCTTTTCTTTTTTTGTGAGCATAGGAGTAAGCGTTATTGTTGATGCTATAATGCCGGAAAAAACGGTTGCAGCCCATGAAGCTGATTACTCGCGTCCAAATGGGATAAATAGGGCTGATTTTGAGCGTTCAAATAAGATAAAACAATTTTCTCTGATATCGCCGATGTATCTTTATACTGACGCCACTGCCACAATTATAGATCCCACACGAAAAACCACTCAGGCATTTATTGAGTTGCGTCCTATGGAAAGGATCTCTATTTCGCGGTTTTCCGGCCCATTGCCGTTAATACAAAGCTTGTTGATCGTTGTGCCATATATTGTAACACTTTTAGCGCTTACAATTATAACTTTTGCCGTTTCGTATACAATCTTTATGAGGCAGGAAATACGGTCGCTTTGATGACCAAATTCCAGTCCTCAGTTTTAAAACGATATGTCTTGCTGTAGTTAATGTTTTTGATGTATACGAGCAGGTATTTGGATAGAATTTACAGGGAGTAGTTAAGCTTTGAGTAAACATTTTGCAAAAAATATAAAGATAGGCCTGGTTGTAAAAAAAGATCTCAAAGCTGAAGAAAAAGCCGATGAGCTTGAAAAATGGCTGATCGAAAAAAAGATAAAAGTTGTCAGAAAAGAATATCTTCCTCCAAGTCCCGTTTATTCCGATAAGACAAAGGAAAAAGCTCCTTCAGGCCTTTTTTTTGTGTTGGTGCTTGGAGGTGATGGTACTTTTCTTACCGCTGTACGCTGGATAGGAGATCAGGATATTCCTGTTCTTGGGGTGAAATTCGGGGATGTCGGATTTCTTGCCGAAACATCAGAGGCCCACCTCTATGATGCTGTTGAAGCTATTCTTACTAACAGGTTTTCCACCAGTTCCAGAATGCGTCTTCTTGTAAAAGTATTTCGAAACGATAAGGAAATTGCCAGTGAAACGGTTTTAAATGATATTGTAATCAACAAGGGAGCCCTTGCAAGACTTGCGCATATTCAGACATATATAAACGACCATTATCTTACTACATACAGGGCTGATGGGCTTATTGTCGCAACTACTACAGGATCGACGGCTTATTCCCTTGCAGCAGGCGGGCCGGTTGTGCATCCTTCAGTTCCGGCGATAATAATGACACCCATTTGTCCTTTTACACTAACTAACCGTCCGCTGATTATTCCCGATACATCAATTATTAAAATCAATTTGGAAAAACCGCTTTCCAATATTATGCTTACATTTGACGGCCAGCAGGGTATAAAGATAAGCAAAAAAGATGTTCTGGTAGTACAAAAAGGCAAAAAACCTATCAGAATGATAACAGTTCCGGGCCTGGATTATTTTGATGTTTTGAAAACGAAGTTGAGATGGAGTGGCGGCAGAGTTTAATATCAAATAGTATTGAAGCTCCGCCTTACTATCTTTTTGAATGCAACTTGATATTATATTCTGTTGAAGTATTCTTTGTAGCAGTTGTTTTCTATTTTAAGCAAATTCATAAATGGTTCATTAAAGTCCTTAACACCGCTTGTGAAAATACCATGGCCGTAAACAATTACTCCCGGCTTATCTATTAATGCTTCAGGAACCGTATTGCAAAGCCCGCATGTGCCTGAACCCACTTCACCTGAGACAACCGGAATCGTGTTTATTTGTCTTTCATATGGGCATTTGATATGGCACAAATCTTTATTGGAGCAATTTAATATATCGCAATCCATAGAAAGAATTACAGCAAACTTGGGATGCCCATGCAAAATTGCCCTGTGTCCGGTTTTTTTGATTATTTCAAGATGAGCGGGAAATTCGCTCGAAGCGGTTATGCCGGAACATGTTGAGCCGTCTAAGGGGCATAAATCTATACATCCGTTAAGCTCATCAAGAGAACTTCCCGTCTGGCTTATAAACAAAGTGTCATTATAGCAATAAGAAATATTGCCGAAAAAAGAATCAACAAGCTTAAGATCAACCATAAGTTTCCCTGCTTCGACCAAAGCATCAAGTACTTGTGCGTCCGAATTAAACGGAGCCTGCTTCAAACCGGGAGCGGAAATTTCCGGTGGGCTGACAAATTTTATTATATTTTCGAAAATCCTTTTAAAGTTTTTATCGGCTTTGTTTGATTTTACCGCATAAAGAAAATCCGAGAAAAACTTAACAAAACATGAAAAGCAAACAGACGAATATGTTATAAATGCCTGCTCAATGCTTACTGTGCCTGTAGTAATAATGCCGTAATCAGGGATAATAACGCATTTTCTGTTTTTAAGCTTTGATATTATTTCATCGATATTGAATGTAAAAGATACGGGAAGATCATGAAAAAAAGTTTTGGTTTCGCAATCAGTTGGCTGTATTGTCCCATCTGAGTTTTTTGCAAGACAATTTATGATGGAAAAATAGGGTTCTTTGGGCTTTGAAAATATGAGCGAGTTAATATTTAAACTATAAAATATTTTCTCAAGAATCCCGGTTGCCTTATCTTTTTTATTCCATTTGATATCTGCATCCAGCATTCCGAGAAGAGCGGTGTTTTTTTCTACAAGCCCGCTTTTTTCAAGTTTTTTTTCATATTTTGATAGTACTTGTTTCATATTTTAAAGCCCAAGTTCTTTTGCCGTTTCGGCAATGGGTAATCCTTTCTTATCAAGACCCCGGGCCTTGTAATAATTTGTTCTTGCTTTTAAAAAACTTTTACGGTCAATCGGGCTTATATTGATATCAGATCCTTTATAGCCATAAGAATTAAAAAAACGGGAAGGCAGATCATCGTCTTTTGCCGAAAAACCGTTTGCAGCATTTGTCATTCGCTCATTGTAGCAAATACGTTCTCCTGCCTTTATTAATTCATTGGCTGTTAAGTTTATTCCTGTTACCGCATGAAAAACACCGGCGTATTCTTCCATGGAAGCTGAAAAAAATACGAATCTGCATACTGCAAGTGAATCGATTACGGCATTTATATCTTCACTGTTTTTTATTATCCTTGCCTTTCCTTCAAAGCTGAACCTGTCTATTGCTACGGGTTTTCTTAAAATTTCATAGCTTATCGGGTATGCGCTCAAATGGCATCCTCCCCTTGTAGAAACAGCATAGGCCAAAGCCATTCCATAAGCTCCGCGCGGGTCATAGGAAGAAAGCTCCTGGTTTTTTACTGCCATTGCGGTATCAGGACAACCCCTCATCTTTGCATATCTTGCAGCGCCCAGACCAAGAAATTCGCCTTCTCCTTTTTTGCCGGCTATATCGGAAAGAAGTTTTAATATTTCGGAAGGGCTTAGTTTTTTCTCGTTAATTTCCGAAAAGCAAGCAAGAGTTGATGCTGCTGAAATTGTATCCATTCCGCTTTCACAGCAGAATTTGTTTGCAGAAATCACTGTTTCAATATCGGTATTACCGATTAATGCAGAAAAATGGGAAAGAGTTTCAAACTCCGGTATGCCTGTACCGTTTGGCATAATTTTTTTGCACATTATATTGCATTCCGCACAGCCCTTGTCTTTTGGGGAGTATAATTGTTTTAATAAAGGCGCATTAAGCAAATGCGCGTCTTTAAAATAAGTATGCCTGAAATTATCGGCAGGCAACATACGCCTGTCATTTATAAGATCAAAAAGAGCTGCCGTTCCGAATTTTGAAATCCCGAAATTACCTGAAAGCACTGGAGAAGCAGAAACCAATCTTAAAATATCTTCTTTTGATTTTTCAAGTTCTTTACTATCGGATATCTTTGTTTTCTTTGTACCTTTAACAGTAATGTATTTCAGATTTTTTGCCGCAAAACAAAGCCCAAGCCCGTTTCTGCATCCGGCAATATTGCCGTCAAAAATTATATTTGAAAATAAAACACCGTTTTCTGCGGCAGGTCCGATTACAGCGCTTGAGCCTTTATCTTGCAATAAAGATGTAGTTTTGTCAGTATTTATTCCGGCAAGGTGAGAAGCCGAAGTTATATTTATTTTACTGTTATGGATTTCTAAGCCACAAAGCGTATCGGATTTGCCGGTAATTAAGATTCCGTCAAATCCTGCTTTTTTAAGCTGGGATCCGAAATCTCCTCCAACGGATGCATCGCCGACAGTTCCTGTAAGCGGAGATCGGGACATAACATTTATAAATCCTGAAAAGGGAGATGTAGTATTTGCAAGAGGGCCGGTAAAAAGAAGAACAGGCATATCAGGATTATTCCAGTTAAGAGTGATGTGCTCTTTAAGAAAATATCCGGCAAGACCTCTTCCGCCGATAAACTTTGTCAGAATATCAGGATCGGGAGTAATGGTTTTAAATCTTTTTGTCCCAAGATCTATTTTAAGTATTTTGCCGCACCATCCGATCATATGCTTTATACCTTATCCGAAAGAAGTATATCCAATAATATGATAATAAACACATTATGCATAATCCTTCAAGAGCATTCATTAATAATTATTTGATTTATCATAGGTATTATTTTATAAGAAACGGCAGTTAACAGGTAGATTTGTTTAAAACCTTTAAAATTTTATATCTTATAAAATACTTAAGAAGCAGGATGTGCTAAACCATGAATTTGAATTTATATTGCAACAAGCAGCTAATGTGTAGAATGTAAGTAAAAAATATTTGGTGATTATGAATGCATCAATATTGAATTGAAAATACAGTTTGTTACGACTCATACTCATTAATTACCCGTATAGATCTGGAAAAGTCAAATGGTCATCAAAGCGTTGTGACTTGGTTTACGGGGCTTTCGGGATCAGGAAAATCAACAATCGCTCATGAGGTTGAAAAAAGGTTATTCAGCTTAGGGTGCCGCACTTTTGTGTTTGATGGAGATAATGAAAGGCACGGATTGTGTGGGGACCTTGGTTTTACTCCAAAAACAGAAAGGAAAATACCCGACATATTGGCTCGTGGGAACACCTTGCTTGCAAGGTCTGGAGAGAAATCTTATGGACAATTTTACCGGTGGTCTCCGTCAAGAATTCGATTATGCGCTGACGACGGCATCGCACATACCCAACCTGGTTGAGACATTTAATAATTGGTTTTATGACGGTCCGAAAGATATTGGAATGAACCTTCATCTCCATGGTATTACGGCGGGCAGGGCTTGTGAACGAGCCAGCTTGTTTCTACCCGATGGACGAATTTTGATAACACAATCCGAAGGTACATTCACGAATGGCAACGCGCCAGGCGGAACAAATCTCCGCTTGCATTGCGAAAAACCTTTTAGATCCTGGAGATATCGCTGGACCGGCAAGGCACTGGTTACAACCGAAGAACAGCAGGCGCGCGGCCTTGTTTGCGAAGGGCCCACAACCCATGTCGATGTCGACATCCGGGCAACAACACAAGGTGAGCCATGGATTATCCCTTTGAGCACAGGGCCTGGTAATCAATCTGCGGCAGTGGAGACACAGAGCGACTTTCTCGGAAAATACGAACAATTGGTCAAAGCAGTCGGTCAGATTAAGGTTGCGACCGAGTCGTGGAACTTTGAGGGTGTGGGGTTGCGGGCACATGTACGGGGGCTACGCGACATGACCGGCATGAAAAGCCATGCCTGGGTCTGCGGGTTTTTTCCGGGTGGCAGAGGATTCGGTCTGAAAGTTCTCAATAAGGAGTGCAATATCCCTTATTTTAGTGAAGCATATATTTTTGAGAATCAACAGGTCCATCGAGCAAAAGTACTTCAGGTGCCGGTGCTTGATCGTGTTCCGAAATTACCGCCATATACGGTTATATTGAAAAGCGCTCTTGGAACAGCACACATTAAGGGCAAAAATGTTAAGACAACATGGATTCCTGTTGGAACCTGGAACGAAGGCAAGCCTGGCGGAAAGACTAAGAGCATTTCATTAGACTTTCATGGACTTGTTGTTGATTGCGAAGTCTTGATGAGCCAGTCATGTTCTGTCTTTGAATGGGACAATGAGGTCGGCTACGGCATGTGTGAACTATCCGGGTAGAGGAGACGAAATCCATGGAACTTAGCGTTACTACACTTATGCATGAAGCAGAACATCGCTCCGGTCTTTCAGATTGGGGGTCTGACCTAACATTTCGTATAGGCCTAACGGTTCTTGTCGAGGCCCTGTGCGAGACCGATCCTTTGCCTAAATTGGTTGAACGCTTTACAGAGCATATGATTGATCTATTGATTACCAGACTCAGGCTTGTGGATGATGCGCGCCTGCATCCTGAAATACTTGCAATCAAAATCAAACGCCCGATTATTCTTATCGGATTATCCCGAACCGGTACAACGATTCTGCATAATCTTATGGCTCTCGACCCGGCTGCCCGCGCACCTCTTGTATGGGAAACCGCAAGGCCATGGCCTGCGCCTGAGGCTGCTACATTTGACACGGATCCCAGAATTGCTCAAATGCAAGCACAACTCGAAGGCATGTTTGCGGCCTTGCCGGAATTAAAAAAAATACATCCCTTTGGTGCCACTATGCCGGCGGATTGTCTCTATTTAATGGCTCTGCATTTTGCCAGCGCACGATTATTCTCATTTTATGGTGTACCTCGTTTCGTAAACTGGCTGGCCGATACACCGATTGATGGTCTCTATCGCACGCATAAGCGAGTGTTGCAGCAATTGCAGTGGAAAGGTCCACGTGGCCGGTGGACACTGAAAGAGCCGATGCATCAGCTTAATCTCGATCAGCTGGCCGCAACGTATCCTGACGCGTGTTTCGTTCAAACACATCGTGATCCGGTACGGACAATTCCCTCTGGTTCGAATTTTATCTGGACTATATTTAATATGAATGATCCGCGAGCAAAGCGGAAGGAGATTGGCAAACTGGCAGCGCATTTGTTCGGATCATGTCTTGAGCGTAGTACGGCAGCACGTGCGCGCGATCCAAAACTCGATGCACGAGTGCTTGACATTGCTTATCGTGACACGGTGCTCGACCCGGTTGGCCAGGTTCGCCGCATTCATCAGCATTTTGATTTACCCTTCAGTGCCGAACATATACGCCGTATAGAACAATATATTGCCGAGAATCCAAAATCAAAACATGGCAGCCACCATTACAATACAGAGGATTTCGGTTTTGATTCTGTTGCAATCATGCAACAATTTCCACAATATCGTAAGCGCTTTGGTCATCTTCTCAGCGATCCGGAAAAGTAGTAAAAAAGAAGTAACTCAAAAAAGTTAAATAACTAATATCAATATATCAATTCCCATATACTGCCCCGAGGTTATTATGAAGCATTCTTCTTATGAAAAATTTTGAGAAACCGTGATAAGAAAAAAATATCTTAACCAACATTTAAAAAAAATATGCATATTATGGCTTGAATAAAAGAATCTGAATAACTAAAGGGCGCACCACCACACATATTAAGAATTTTATCTCATTATGATAAAAAGGAGCTCGTAGATTGCTTCGCAAATTAACCAAAGGGATAAACTGAAGCGTGGAAGGGAGAGATATGATACACCAAGAGAAAGCGATGTGTTCTGAAAAGAAGACCGGTTTTCCATTGGTG
>Ga0180007_10007293_pt1 | contig 10499 bp, 6 predicted proteins | sample MM_PC_MetaG_FD_121122 | JGI IMG/M metagenome (GOLD analysis project Ga0180007, IMG submission 121122) | Groundwater microbial communities from the Aspo Hard Rock Laboratory (HRL) deep subsurface site, Sweden - MM_PC_MetaG | ecosystem: Environmental > Aquatic > Deep subsurface > Groundwater...
CAATGCAACTACAGTAGTCACAGCCGCAGAAGTCGAAGGCAAAAGTGGATTGATAGACAGCCGTCGACAATATAACTTATATTGGATGACTGGTCACAACTACGAAACCGCGCGCACTGAACGAATTGCCGAACTGGTTGAAGAAGTCAATAATCTCCCAGAACCAGAAACGGAGTTCATGGCCTGCAGCGGGTATGGACCTTTCGACGACACCATGGAAACAGAGAATAGCCTCTGGGAGGAACTACTGGCTTACCCTGAATATACAAAAGCTCAGTGGTACCCATGTGGGGACGGAACGCAAACGGTAATAGTATTTTTTGATGAAAATTGGGCGCCGAAAGGCTGGTTTGTTTCTGAAACAGTTCCGGACATTCAATTTTTCATGTTTTTCCAAGTGAAAGTGGACGAAGAAGCCGTTGTGGCCGTGGCTGAACCCACTACTAATTAGGTCAAGAATAATTGCGATTAGGGTATGTACGTACAAATCTATTTGTACATATCCTAGTCGCCTGTTTTAAGTCCATAAGACATATTAGACTTGTGGAGTTTAAATTCAGGTTAAATAAAAATCAATTCATGAACCCTAAAGGAGGCGATCATGAGCACATTTAAATTTAAATATTTGTGGAAAATGCTTTCCTCATCCCCAAAAGGGCACATGGGAAAGTATGTAAGAACTAACAGAATTCGTATGTTTTGGATTCTGGGATTTCTTTTAGCGATAGTTTTTGGAATCCATCAACTACTTTCTTATTTAGGAGTTCAAGACTGGTTCTTAGAGATTGTAGTTGTTGTTATGACGGTACTGCTCCCTACATGTATGTGGTCTTGGCTAAAACGCCCGTGGGCGTTTTTCAATGATAATTGGCCAGGAGCTGTCTATGCATTACAAGGAAAAGTGGAAACCATAGTTTATGGAAAAAGCAGCAGAAATCCAAACTATGTAATCCAATCAAAAGCACTACAAATGTTAAACAAGGCTTTTGAAGACACAAAACGCCGTGGGGTCAAGTACCTACAGGCTTGCGATGACTATCAACAATGGCTAACATCGGATCAGTATGAGGCTTGTCAGCAAAATCAGATTGACGTTGCTACCACAAAGGAAAGTGAGCAATTCTCTGGTTTTATAGCGTCAAATCACAACGAGCCTGATCCTGAAGAAGAGCTCAACATAGACAAGGAAAAAGAACGAAAGTCACGGAACACAACAACCCTTGCAATGACTCTCTTCGCAGTATTAATCGTGGTTACCCTTGGCGAAAAAGCTATTGGGCTTATATCGCTCTTACTTCGACTCGGCCCTGCTTTAATTTACTTTGCAGTAATTGGAGTAGGAGTTGCAATGATAGTCTGGGTGTTATTAAAGTTTAGAAATAACCCCCTAGCTAGAAAAGCACGTAAGATCAGGCTATGGATAGTATGTATTCTGGTAATTGGAGGTCTCGTCCTAACTTTTATAGGTCTTGGCTTTCTAAAAAACAATTCGTTTTCACTGTTTGACTTTTTACCAGACTCTAATAATGGCGCGTCAAATGTGTTGAGGTCGGCATTAAGTTTGCTACCAGAAAATACTCCGACATATACACTAACGCCAACGGCAGAACCAACCCCAGTACCTTCTATAATCGAGGCTCTTGACCCCTTCGGAGAAACTGTAAATCCAGGCTATACTCGAAGGGTGAAAATGGAAACCCAAGGCGCAGGTTGGGAAGAGTTAGGCATGGTTTCGGCTATAGAAAACAGCGAAACTGACAACTTTAATAAAGCCATGGGTGCGCAAAATGAAAGGGGTAGAAACATTTTGCTCTACAGCAAAATGCTTAATGGTGATGGTGAAAAAGGCATCGACGGAATAATCCGTAAATGCGCAGCCATAGAAGGCTTTCATACAGCGGGATACACGGGGTCTGATGGTCAATTCCACACTGGATCATTCAGTTCACGAATAGACGTATTAATCAACACAGGGGAAACTGGTGCTATAACACCAGAGGGTGCTGAAAAACTAAAGCAGGGGGATAATAAATATGCCTCTTACTGCCAGACCTATTTAGCTTTTGTGAGAGTACTCGCAAAAACTGAAGATCTAGCTATGGAGGCGAACAAAGAAGCCGAACACATTGATATGGTCGAAGTTAATGGGGCATTTGACGAGGCGACTGTTCTAGAAGAACAGTTAAACCAAATAGTAAACGAGCTGGACATACTCATAGACGGGGTAATAGGCGACATAGTCGTCAGTGGTGAGTACACAGGTCAGGAATTAGAACAACAAATTCTGACGATGGAAAACGCCCGGTTGATCCATTTGGTTTCACCTATCGAAAACACGACCGCAGTGGAATACCTTCGTAGCGTGTACCTTCCGGAAACGGTGATACGAAACGTCACTGCTACACCCAATCCAAATGCCCCAGCACCAATGGATGCCCTTCCTCAAATCCCAACACCTACTTCACAACCTACAAGTACGCCCGAGCCAACCAGTACGCCGACGTTGTTAACAACAGCGATGTTTACATCGCTACCACCAGTAGCTACATCTGTCTGCCAATCTTTCCCAGAAGATGAGAAACTTGGTATGACTGACTGGTCACAGCTGGTTGACTATGATGGAAGTATGGCGCAATGGGAAAGAAGGCAGGATTGCGGTAACAAAAACATCATCACAGTATATATGAATGGGCCCGTTGGTTGGTTTGAATCAACCACAGTACCCCAAAACATTCCATTCGTATCATTATTTTGGGTTTATAGTGACAGTGGTAATGTTGTGGCGTACCTAATAGGTTCTACAACACCAACTCCCGCACCAACTGCGACGAATATACCGATACCAACGGCGACATCGTCTCCTGAACCCACATTGACACAGTCATCAGATTGTGTACCGCTTGGAGATCTTTTTGAGCGAGTACCAAAAACTAATGACGAAATATGGGAAGGCCTGCTTTCGTATGGAGAAATCTTTGCCATGTGGTCACCGTGTCCAAACAATAACCTAGTAATATTTTGGGAAACAAACGGTACCCCAAAAGGGTACTTTAATATCACAGAAACACCTCCAAATATCCCATTTTATGTGTTGTTCAAAGTAAGGGTTGAAAATGGACAGATTATGGCCTACCCAAAACCATAGGCAACCTAAACTCGGGGTGTGGATCACACATCGCACCCCGAGAATATATCAGAAACTACCGAAGGAGAACGAACCATGAGTCACTATAATCAGCAAAGACAAGACCAAGAAACCAGACAAAATTTAGTTTGGCAAGTAATGTGGAAAACCCCCGTTCAACGAATAGCCACATCAACAATAGTTGTTATGCTGCTGTTAATGGCCGGGGTATCAATGATGGCGGATGATTCACTTGGGCTTTTTAGCTCACCGCTCTCACAACCAGAAACTGGAGCACAGGTATTGGAACTACCTGTTGCTGTTGACGTGCAAGAAGAAGTTGTTGTATTACAACTTCCTACTGCTCCTGAAATTGTTGAACCTAAGCCACAACCAGAAGCAAACCTGCATGTGTTTGGAGATCCGCAATTTGGTTCTATGACACAATGGGATCACTTTGCACTCACTGTAGCGATTGAGGCAGAGATTGTGCAACAAGTGCATCCGATGGCTTATGGTTGGGGACCAGAACCTGTCGGCATTCCGCTTGATGATGCGGTTAATTCATTGAAATTTGGTATGACAATGGGAACATCATCAGAGGAAGTTCTGCTTGTAATGCAGAGTGGTGTCGACTGGCTTTTAAAGTACTCGCCTGACACTGCAAATCAGGCCTACGATGAGTACTTGGCTGGTCTAAGAAACACCGCTAACTATGGTATTGACTCGGGTGCTCAACAAGCCAACTCTTACAGGGCAAATGCCTTGAACATGTTAGCAAGTGGCGATCTTCAAAAGGAAATGGAAGTAACCAACGCTATAACAGCCCTGGTAGATTGGATGAACTTGGAAATTGTCGCGAACTACCCCAATCCAGCAGAATTTAGTTTTTCACAACCAAGTCCGTACTTCGACACAACAAATGCAACCAACCCTATACCTAACCCCAGTGGAGAACATGGAATTGCTCCGCAAGCACTGGCGGGATTACAGATTCCTGGGATCTACGAGACAGATTATGATGTCGGATCGGGGCAAGGATTAGTCTTACCAGACGGATCTATGGGTTTAAACCCAGGAATTGCCTTTGGATTCGATAGCGCGCTGGAAAATCTCCAAGGCATTATCGCCGTTTTTCGAGGCTTGGCTCAATCTCCAGACCGATGGGTAATTGTGGACGTACGACAAGTGGAACAGCCCTTCAGCCACTGGTCGTTGTTTCTAGTGAGAGAAGACACGTTCACACAAACCTGGGAACACCTACCTGAAGGCTGTCAAACGTTCATGCAAAACCAGTTTGACCGTGACAGTGGCGGGGTATTGCCAGGGGACAACACTGTTGACTGGGCACTGCACGACACCTGTATGGCTTTCTTCGAGGGAAGCTCCACATGGGCCGAAAATTTCGCAGTGCAAATTAGAGCTGACGACGGCACATCGTTGTTCACTGGGCTACACTACAATCCCAAGGACAATATGATTGATGCCTTCAGAATGAGATGGGCAACATCCATGAATGCCAACCTACCTAACGGTGTAGGGGATGTTGTAATGATGATTGATATGCCTGATATCATCAGCGCCTTGTTAAGAAAACCATAAATAAATATAAATCGGGGTGACGAGTACTTCTACTCAGTCTCGTCACCCCTTCGTTTCTGCATTTAATCAAACTTTATTGAATTAAATACAGTAATGAAGACAAATATTTTTCTATAAAAGAACCTTGAAAACTAAAAAGGAGGTATGTGATGAGAAAAGCAATACCAATAATTCTGTTTGTTATTATTGTTGCTGTAGTATTGTGGTTTGCGCCAGTTGTTGCAAACAGCAATACAGTAACAGTAGAAGCACAATCAACGTTAACGGAAACATCAATACCGACTCAAACGTTAACTTCAACACCTACAATAACACCAGTACCTACTGCAACACTATCGCCAACCCCAGCACCAACACCAACCGTGCCTAACCTACTAGGAGATCTCGTATTTGAGATTGGTTTTGATGAAAGTGTCTCTTATGAAAGTATTTCCTTAAAACCCATAACGGAGTTTATGATCGTTACGGGCGGGCATATGATGAAAGGCATCATAACCCAACAAATTAATGAGGGTGATTATGGAATACCACAAATTAGTAGTGTGGTTGGCCCTCCCTGTTTACCTGGAAAAAGTTCTTGGTTAACTGGGTATGACTGGCTATCCACAGAGAGCTTCTACTATCATCCGGCAGTGGATGGAAAATGTACTGCAGACGTAGAAACAGAAACACCAAAGTATTATGAATTCACCGTGGCAGCGCCCTCTGACTGTATAGTCACAGCAATAATTACAGAAGAAGACGTGGCAAACAGTTACACAAGCTCTGGCATTACTGTACTATGCAGGGCCGATGATGTGGCTGGAAACAAGTATTACTTTGGTTTCGGTCATGTGGATTCCGAAGGGATCATGGTAAACGCTGGGGACATCTTGAATAAAGGTGATGCTCTTGGCACCATCTCAACAAGACGTGTTGAAAATGGGGTTACAGTCGGTACTACCGGTAATACGTCTGGACCACATTTCCATGGTTTTGTGATAACTGAGTATCCAGACGGCACCAAAGAATACTTAGATCCACATGACTTTAATTTTGTCCCATAGGAGGACTAGCATGAGTATGAGAAAAATTTTCCCACTCTTACTCTTAGTCCTCCTAGTAATTCTAGGGCTAAGTGTATTTATTGTGGGAGCAAAAGAAGAGGAGTCGGTATTACCAACATCAACGGAAACACAAATACCAACCCCAACACTAACTCCAACGGTAACGCCAGTGCCTACTGCAACACTATCACCAACCCCAGCACCAACACCAACCGTGCTCAACATTCTCAACAACTTGCCAGATGACTTCGCAGGCGGTATCGCTGAATCGCACCTACCCTACGATGAATTGGTAATGTCTATCAACCCTCAAGCTAAGGTTATTGTTATACCAGGAAGTACGGGCGTGGCATACAGTATCCCGAATGAAACTTGCAATGATTTTACTGTTAAAGATGGTATAGCTTTGTACTACATTCTAAGTAAACGTGCTGGACAAAGCTTTGCTTATGTAGGACCTCTAATTGACAGCGAAAGCCTATTTATATTTTTCGAAAATCGAGGTAACGGTTGCCAAATAATCAGAAATAATCTCGGAGCCCCAGCATTCTGTGCTTCTCAGATTTATCAACCAAAAGGTTGGGGTGGTACAGAAATGCATACGGAATTTAACCTGTATCCTCCTGAGGAAAATGGTTGGGAACGATACTCACTACAAGATCCCGTGTACTGTGCTATTGCGGGTCTTAAAGTATTTGCACTAGACATGGAAGGAAACTCCGTAATGGCTGCAGCAAATTATAAAGGGTATCATTCGGTTACCGACCCTGACTTCGTGGCTAATTATATGCCTCCATACAATATGCAACATAAGGTAGTGGGAGGGCAAATTATCCCGTTTAGCAACGATATTGAGTTAGAAAGACTTTTAGCGCCCGAGATTACCGAAATGGAAAAACTAGTAGATTCGTTCTACGAACTTTATCCAGACTTCTACTTCGGGACTAACTGACAGCGAGGAGACAACATGTTAAGAAAACTAACCCCTATTGTTTTAATTTTGGTTTTGGTTTTTGGTATAGTAGCCTATGTGTTACTGCCAGACACGGTTCCTGATACTATCACCAAAATTACAAACCTGATACCTACCTCAACACCAATTTCAGCACCAACAATGGTGTCAGCAACCCCAACCCCAACACCCACAGAGATACCTACAGAAACAGTAGTGGCTGAGTTCATAACAATAGAAACGGCCGGGGATTCCGTAATGCTGGTGGATACTGGTCAGCAAGCTGAAGACGAGGAATGTGTTTATGACGGATACCAGGTCTGTCTAACATTAAACACATTGGTGTCTATAACCCACAATATTGATATATCTGAAGCAGAAATAATTGCTAAAGAAGTCAACTCCAAAATTGTTATGGTTAACGGGATATTCACTCCCTTCACCATACAATATATAGGAATGACCCTGTTGGTAAGTCAAGAGTTTAATCCGGAAACTCCAGGGAGTTACACTATAGGCATCGACCCAGGAGACTTGGGCTGGCTAACTACCAACGGTAATTTTGGAGTCACCAGACATGAATTAATGCATATGCAACAATACATTAACTCTTGTGCATTTTACGAATCACATGGTCTAAGTAAAGAAAATGCAGCTTGGGCATCCTCTCAACTGTTTTACTGGCTACAAGGCTCTAGCAGTACCCAATTCAGGGGAATGCATGAATGGGTAACTAATTGGTATTCCTGTCAATATCTAGAAGAAAACGCTAGGTATGAAGAACAGTGTATGAGATGGGAATATTATGTCAATGATGGAAATGTGTTTAGTACACAGCCACCGAACTGGGAAAGTAATAAATGGCAAAGTTGGGGGAATAACGTAACGGATTATTACGTTAAAAATTACTTTGGCGACAATTACGAAGAAATGTCAGACAAATGAAGACTCCGCGGACTAAAGTCCTCGGTCTCTTCTTTCCTTGCGGTGAAAGCTCACGCTTTCATCCACGGGTTGAAACCCATGGTCTTCCCGCTCGGAAATAAAACAAATATATAATCACCATGGGTGGAACCTACACCTATGGTGATTTTCTTTTTGGCCAGTTACTAATAATCAAAGGCGTGTCATTTTCTGTTGAAATATTTTGCCAAATTTCTTCGGTTACAAAAGGCATAAACGGGTGTAGAAGCTTTAGACACGTTGTAAAAATATATTTAAAATTATTAATAGAGTTAGAATTATTTTTCACATACTCTAAATATTTATCGGCTAGCTCGTGCCACATAAATTGATATATTGCCTCTCCTGCATCTGCAAAACGATATTTTTCTAAATTGCCGTTTACTACCTTTATCAAACTATCTAAACCCGCGAGGATTTCCTTATCCTCCTCTTGTACGGGCCAGGCATGCCTGGCTCCTGCGGAATCAAAAAACGGCAATTTTTCGATCATCATCTCCAACCACCTAGCCATATTCCAAATCTTGTTTGCAAAATTACGATATCCAATAATCTTATCCCTTGGGAAATTAAAATCCTTTCCATTAGCAGTGCCTGCAATCAACCCCATACGTAACGCATCCACTCCAAACTCCTCCATAAAGTCCTCTGGGTTAATAACATTTCCAAGACTCTTACTCATTTTCCTGCCATCAAGAGCTCTAACATGCCCATGCAAATAAACATCTCTAAAAGGTGATTTGCCAGTTAAATAATATCCAAACATAACCATTCTAGACACCCACCTGGTTACAATTTCCCAACCAGTTTCCAAAACATCTGTTGGATAGAAATATTTAAAATCTTCACTATCTGGATACCCCAAAGTCATAAAGGGCCATTGTCCACTACCAAACCACGTATCAAAGGTATCCGTTTCCTGCAAAAAAGTTCCTTCTGGCTTATCTTTTTGAACAACAAATTCACTATCTTTACCGGCTATCAAACTTTGAAGCCCCGATTCAATTTGCTCAAAAGAATATTTTCCCAAAAGTTCTCCAACCATACCAGAAACAATCACCTTGTCATTCTGAAGTCCTGCTCCCGGCGAAGTGATAGAATCTATAACGAAAGTCACCGCCATAGATGGGTTTTTGGAAACATCGTACCAAACCGGAATTCTAATACCCCAAGTAATTTGCCTAGATATTGCCCAATCATGCATATTTTCCATCCAACGCCTATAAGTAATTTCTCGCCATTTTGGATAAATGTTCAATTGCCCATTATCGATTGCCTCAAGTGCTGGCTTTTTAATATCCTCAACCTTAATAAACCAATTTGGCAAAACTAAGTTTTCAATATAATCCCCACTTCTATAATCTACTGGTACCAGATGTTCATATTTTTCGTCTATCTTTTTTATTAATCCAGCTTTTTTTAAATCTTCTACAACTATTTTCCTTGCTTCCTTAATAGAAAATCCTGCATATTTACCACAGTTATCATTTAACTTACCATCCAATCCAATAATAGGTTTTATTTCCAAATTATGCCTTCTTCCTGCTTCAAAATCGTTTTTATCATGCGCTGGGGTTACCTTTACAACACCTGTGCCAAATTCAGGATCTACATAATTATCACCAATTACTTTTATCTTAAACTTACCGAGTAACCCTTCTACCTCTATTTCCTTTCCAATGTATTTTTGATAACGTTTATCACCTAGGTGAACAGCAATTGCGGTATCCCCAAATTTTGTTTCTGGGCGCACAGTCGCCAAAGTAAGCGGCCCATACTTCATATAATAAAGCGGGTCAATTTGTTTTTTATACTGAATTTCGGCATCAGAAAAAGTAGTTCCCCATTTAAAACTGTAGTTTACAACATAATCTCCTTTGTATACCAAACCTTCTTTATACATTTTCTCAAAAGTAGTCATTACTGTATTCAAAGACTTATCATCCAATGTAAAACAATATCTACTCCAATCAATACTTGCGCCCATATCTTTAATTTGTTGCTCTATCATTTTTTTATTTTCTTGCACAAAATCCCAAATGTTTTTGTAAAGGGTGTTCCTATCAAAATCGAACCGTGATTTTCCTTCTTTTTTCAACTTTTTTTCAAAAGTAGTTTGGGTTTCAAAACCAGCATGATCTGTTCCGGGAACCCACAAAGTGCTGTAGCCTTGCATCCTCTTCCAGCGAATCAAAAGATCTTGAATTGCTATCATTACAGCATTCCCAGTGTGCATTTTGCCACTTGCGTTTGGTAAGGGAAGTAGGATTGTATAGGGTTTCTTTTTGGGATCTATCTTGCCTCTAAAATAATCTCCTTCTTCCCACATTTTATAAATTTTATCTTCTATTTTCTTGTGATCATATTTTTTATCCATAAAAATAACCTCTCAACTTTGAGAGGTTCCACAAAGCATTGTGGAAGGTACCAACCTTCTCTGTACTTAATTAGAGCTATAACGGGCACACCCGACAGAATCTACTCCCCAAAGGTTTCTCTCTGTAGCTCGTGTGGCGACAAACCCACACTCAAACGCCTTTACATTACACTTGGAATATATCATAAAGTGTATACTAACAAAAGTATCTCTAACACATCCCTTGACATAAACCCTCAAAAACCTGTATAAACAATATAGATTTGCAGTGAAGGAGCATCCTACTCCAGAGCAAAAGAGGATCCTATAAGCTAACTCTTCTTTAACTACAAAGGTCTAATTGTAGAAAAATAAGGTACTAATTGTACAAAGCAAGGTGGTACCACGTGGTATAAACCTCGTCCTTGCATAGTAACTACGTTGTTACTGTGTAGC
>Ga0180007_10007294_pt1 | contig 10499 bp, 3 predicted proteins | sample MM_PC_MetaG_FD_121122 | JGI IMG/M metagenome (GOLD analysis project Ga0180007, IMG submission 121122) | Groundwater microbial communities from the Aspo Hard Rock Laboratory (HRL) deep subsurface site, Sweden - MM_PC_MetaG | ecosystem: Environmental > Aquatic > Deep subsurface > Groundwater...
GGAAGATTCTTGACTGCAGCCTCCCGTAGGAGTCTGGGCAGTGTCTCAGTCCCAGTGAGACGGGCCACGCTCTCACGCCCGCTACCCGTCAGAGCCTTGGTAGGCCATTACCCTACCAACAAGCTGATGGGCCATAAGCTCTTCCCTAAGCGGCTTGCGCCTTTAATCCTTTAAATTATATAAAGGATACTATCGAGTATTAGCCCAGATTTCTCCGGGTTATGCTCGGCTTGGGGGCAGATTACTAATGTGTTACTCTCCCGTTTGCCATGCCGATAAATCGGCATTCGACTTGCATGCCTAAGACATGCCGCCAGCGTTCATCCTGAGCTAGGATCAAACTCTCAAAAAATAAAAAAGAAGACTATCACTTTTAAATGATTAAATTGGTGGTTAAATTGTCAAAGAGCATAACTTTAAGTGACCTAAAAACTGGCACTTAATTCAGTGACTGCTTAATAATATAGCTTAGTTAAATAAACCTGTCAAGCCTCTGTTTTAGTCCGCATTTAAACCTCTTGCTTAATTTATGTTTGATTGATATTATTACAGCATTATGCATCAAGTAATCAAAAATTTCCCAAGGCAGTTTAGCTGGGAACCTAAAATAGAAGGCCGGGAAATGCCCTTAAATTTTACTAAATTTACAGTCGCGGGCATGGGCGGATCCCATCTGGCGGCTGATCTATTGGCCGCGCGCGAGCCGAATCTAGATATCATCATACATTCAGATTATGGTTTGCCGCAGGTTTTCAATAAAAGTACGGCAGAAAGGTTAGTAATAGCCAGTTCTTATTCAGGCAACACGGAAGAAACAATTGACGCTTTTAGCATAGCGCTTGAACGCAAATTGCCGTTGATAGCCATTTCCACGGGAGGCAAATTAATAGAGATAGCGAAAGATAATCAAATTCCTTATATTAAAATGCCGGACACGGGCATTCAGCCGCGGATGGCGCTGGGCTACAGCATTAAGGCCATGGCGTGTGCTATGGGTCAAAATAAATTTTTAGAAGAATTAACTAAATTGCCGCAGTTGATTAAACCGAAAGAAGTAGAATCAAAAGGAAAAGAATTAACTGCCAGCCTAAAAGGTCGGATACCTATAATTTATTCCTCAACTCGCAATCAAGCCATAGCTTATAATTGGAAAATCAAATTTAACGAGACCGGCAAAATTCCTGCTTTTTATAATGTTTTGCCCGAATTAAATCATAATGAGATGACTGGCTTTGATGTTAAAGATTCAACGCGCGATCTGTCAAATAATTTTTATTTTATTTTTCTGCGCGATAACAATGATGACGAACGGATTCAAAAGAGAATGGAAATTTTGCAAAAGTTGTATAAGGAGCGATGTCTTGCAGTCAAATTTTTTAATTTAGAAGGTAAAAACCGTTTTCATAAAATATTTAATTCTTTGATTTTAGCTGATTGGGCTGCTTATTACACTGCTTTGCAGTATGGGCTGGAGCCGGAGCAAGTTCCAATGGTGGAGGAGTTTAAAGGGTTAATGAACTGACGGTAACTTAGTAACTGTCAATTTTCTATTTATACCGCAAAGCTTCCAAAGGATTAAGCTTGGACGCTCTTTTAGCCGGATAAATTCCAGTTAAAAATCCAACCAGCGAAGAAAAAACGACAATCACTAACATAAACCATGGCGGCTGATAAAATAAATTAAAATTTTGTCCGCCAAAACTTTTAGCCAAAATGTTAAAGCCTAAATTAGCCGCCTGGCAGGCTAAATAACCAACCGCTATCCCGCCCAAGCCGCCTAAAAATCCCATTACAATTGATTCAACTAAGAAGAGCCGCTTTATGTCTTTTCTGGCAACGCCAATGGCCCTCATAATGCCTACTTCGTTGATTCTTTCCAATAAAGCAACCGTCATTGTGTTAAACATTCCGATGGCAGAAACAATTATTGCAATCAAACCAAAAAAAGCTAAAATAAAACGCACTATTTTGAAAATTTTATTAACCTGCTCTATGGTGTCAGACAAGGCGGAAACTAAAAAACCTTGTTCAATAATTTCCTGGCGAACCTTTTCCATAAATTTGCTGTCTTTTACTTTAACTTTTATTTTAGCATAGTCATCAATATCTAATTCCCTGATAGTATCTTGAGGAATAAAAACAAAACTGTTATTTTCATCGTTAATAACTCCAACTATGTTAAATTGTTCTTTTCTTTCTTCTATTTTAATTTCTTCTATTTCTTCGGTAATATGCGGAATAAATAGAATTAGCGATACTTTTTGATTGATAATTTGGTCCGGCTCTAAATTTAAAAGTCTTGCTCCGGCCGAGGAAATAACCGCCTCATAAGCATCGTTTTTCTTAAATAATGTTCCAGTATTTACTTGAGTTCCCTCTAAGCGAAAAAAGGAAGTCGGCGCCGCGTAAACCATATAATCGCCAATAAATTTATCGCGCGCCAACTGTCCTGACAGTCCAATCAGAGGACTAGTCTCCGCTACCTCTGGTATTTGAGAAATTTTTTCTGCACTTTTTTGGTCAAGTTTAATCAGACCGGTGGCGCTGGACGCCACATCTAAGCTAAGCAAAGAATCAGCAGTGGTAATTTTGCTTAAAACAATTCTTTGCAAGCCGTAGCCCAAAGAAACTAAAAACAAAACTGTGCCAATCCCAACGCTCACGCCTAAAATAGTGAGCATTGTTCTCATGGGTCTGGTTCTAAATATTCTGGTGGCTAATAGAATAGTATCGGTAAATTTCATTTTTTTATTGATATTTTCCTAACATTAATAGTTCCAGCCGTTTAGCCATCTTTTTGGCTATTCTTTTATCTAGGCCTATGCCGCCTTGTTTAAACGGCAAATCTAATATTTTTAGCAAGCCGTTCTTGTCAATTCGGCTGTTTAATCTATCTCTTATAATTGAATCCAACCTGTCTAATGCAAATAAATCTTTTAATTCTACATTGAATAAATCCAACAAATAACATCTTACTTGTTCTGCTTCTTTGTCAATCTCCCGCGCTTGATAATAACTGCGTTGAATTCTCTTTTCTTGATTTTCTAATAATTTTATTTCTTTAACCACCTCTTGCAGTTTTCCAGCCATTTTAAGCGCGGTTCTTTTATCCAAACCAATGCCCCCTCCATGTCTGGTTTCCTGATCTAAAAATGCTAAAATTTCCCTTTCATCCTGAACTCCTTGCACCAAGAGGCTTTCTACTCGTTTTTGAATACTTTTAACTTCTTGGGAGCCCAAGCCGGTAAATGCGTCAAAAACTATCTCTCTAGCTTTAAATGGTATCAGCAAACTGCCGATTTGCGCGGCAGACAATGTAGAATAGGTTCGCGCCAGCAGTTCCAGCTCTTTGGGCATAGTAATCCTTGCTTCCTCTTTTTCTTTAAGCAAAGCCGCGACTTTTTGATTTACGGCATGGTTAACTTTAACCGAAACAACAGCTCCGTCTTTCATATAAAATACTCTATGCGCATAGTTTAAAAAGGCCGGATCATGGGTTACTAAAATTATTGTTTTTTTTTGTTTCTCGTTTAATGTTTTTAAAAGATTCATTACAGTATGGGCAGATTGAGAATCTAAATTGCCTATTGGTTCATCAGCCAGCAGTATATCCGGATCATTGATAATGGCCCGGCAGATAGCTACTCTCTGCTGCTGCCCGCCGGATAATTCATTAGGAAATTTAAAAGCATGCTGTTTAACCTGAAAAAATTCTAAAAGTTCAAGAGCTTTTTTTCTCCTATCCCTTCTGCTTGCGCCTATGGCCATTTGCGGAAGGATGACATTATCCAGCGCAGTTAAAGAATTTACTAAATAATAAGCTTGAAAGATCATTCCGATTTTTCGCTGATGCAATGTTTCCAATTTATTAAGCGAGAGCTTAATAATGTTTTCGTTGTCTATAAATATATCGCCCTGAACCTTTGTCTCCAATCCGGCAATTGAATAAAGCAATGTGGATTTGCCGCAGCCCGAAGGGCCAAAAATAATAATAAATTCTTCCGGATAAATTTCCAGGCTAATGTTTTTTAGGGCGTGCGCTTGGTTGCTTCTGCCTAAAAAATAGACGACATTTAATTTCTCAATTTTAATGATTGGTTTTGACATTTTATCGTATTGCTTTGTTTCCCCACAGCCAGCCAAATGCTTCATCTATAGTGTTAGTGAGTACCTGGAATACGGATTCGCCTTGCCGCGGAGTTAAGATGGTATAAGTCTTGGAAACAGAAGTATTCCCGGAAGAATCAGTGCTTTCTACTTTAAACATATAAATGGATCCCGGATCAAATTTAGTGATAACTGCCACATGATTTTTATTATAATCTTTGTCTAAATTGGTTTTTTCTAATAATTCATTTTTTTTGTTTGCCTCTATTCCTTTTTGATAATAGATCCTGCCTTTAGCCGGCTCATTAGTAAGCCAGGAAATGATAGTTTGAATTTTCGGATTCTTGCCTAAAGTAAAAGCAGATTCAGTGCGCACCTGATAAATAATCGGCGGCAGATCGTCTTGGCTGGTGGAGAAAGTATTAATGTTTTGTTTGGCGGTATTATTTTGAGCGTCAGTGCTGGATAGCTCTATATTATAGACTACGCCGCCTTCTAAGTTGTTAAGAACCGTTTCATGAATGGTGATTAAAACAGGGTCTGTTTTTGTTTGCGCTTCTTCTACGGACAAAATATTTTCTCGATAGGGCATGTAAGTTAACTGCGAATCAGCCTCAATATTAGTAACCCATTTAAAAACGGCAGTCTGCGGCGAAACATTTTGAATAATATAATTAGTTATTTCTAAACCTTCAGACAAAGTGCTAAAGGTAAAATCATTAGATCGAGCCTCGGGCCCAAAAACAGATTGACTGCGCACCTGATAATGATAAACAGTATCCGGCTCTAAATCATAAATCTGTACTAAATGATTTTTAGTTTTACCTTTAGGATTGCCGATTATTTGCTGATAAGGTTCTTCTTTTTTAGAATCATATTGATCCTCCGGGGACAGCGCCACTAAAGAATTGGCTTCTTTGTCAGTCTGCCAGATTACAGTTGCGGTCGTAGCAGTAGTTTTAACTACGGGCTCTCCTTTTAAAAGCGGGGGCGGCATTAGTTTGGCTAACTCTTCGTACTGCGAAAAAAGAATCGGTTCCGTTAAATTTAAAGAAATTTGATTGCTGTAGATTTTAACTATATCTACTAATTTCTGCACTGCCGTTTGCAGAGCAGTCTGTTTAATTTCTTCTTCTGAAGTCTCTTCTTGAGCCAGCTCTTCTATGTCCTCTGTTTCTTTTAAAACTTTCTCTTCTGGAGACAAAACAGTCGGAGCTTTTAAAGTGGCAAAAGTCCGGTTCTCGCTTACAGCCGCATTGCCGTCTTGGTCTTGGGAAATTACTCTGAAATGATAAATCGTATCTGTTGAAAGCTGTTTTAATGCCGCTGAATGAGTTTTATTTAAAGTTATAGCTTGACCCTGCAAAAATTCATAATTAACATTAAAGCCGTATTGGACTAAGCCATTGGCAAGTTCGTTAGTGTTCCAGCTGATAATGGCTGAATCAACTGTAATGCCGCTTACTTTTATTTTGCTGATTATAGGGGGATTAGTGTCTTTACTAACGATTATCCCTCCTCCTCCGCCGCTTTGAAATTGTTCTCTGGCTTGAGTTTCCTCATATAATGCAGATTGAGTAGTAAAATTATTTTCAGCAGATATGGTTTCATTATTATTTACATCTTTAGATTTAACGCGATAATAATATGTAGTATTGGCGCTTAAACTGCTAAGTGGCACATTGTGGCTGGCGGTAAAGCTGGCGCTGATAGTGGTTTGCGATGTATATGAGCCGGAAGAAGAGCCGTATTCCATTTGCGAGGTAGCGGCTTCGTCTGTGGTCCAAGTAATGTTGACTGAAGTGTCGCGCAAAGCGGAAGTTGCTATATTAGAAATCACCGGGCCGGTGGTATCATTTATATCTGCCTGCGGCACTTCGTAAAGAGCGGTTTTAAAAGAACTCTCGCTGGAAGCGGTGCTATTGCCGCTGCTGTCAGCGGAAATCACGCGAAAATAATAAGTGGTGTTTTGGGTTAAATTGGACAAACCCGCTAAATGAGAAATATTTAAGGTAGAATCTAAAGTCGTGGAATCAGAATAAATGCCGGAAACAGCGCCGTATTCCACTTGGCTGTTAGCCGGCTCGTCAGTAGTCCAGGTAATATTAGCTGAAGAATGAGCGATGGAAGAGACAGAGACCATGCTAATCACCGGTCCCGTTGCGTCTGTTGGATCAGGCGCTGTTTGCGCCCTTTCAGTGGTAAAAGTATAATCTTGAGACACTGCTTCCAAGCCGTCCGCATCTGCGCTTCTTACTCTAAAATGATAAACCGCATCAGACAGCAAACCAAAAAGCGCGGTAGAATGGTTAACAACAGCATCAAACTTGCCGGCAACTTGTCCATAGTTAATGTCTGTGCCGTATTCTACTAAAGAATTGGCATTTTTATCAGTCTGCCAAGAGATAGTCGCGGTGTTGGCGCTGACATTGGTAATTTGAACATTAGAGATCACCGGCAAATCAGCGCTGGAGGTTTGAGTTGTAAAAAAGTATCCGCTGTCGGCTGCTGTGGCTAAATTGCCAGCCGCGTCTTGGGATTTTACTTGAAAGCCGTAAACACTGGATGGCGCAAGTCCAACCAGTTCAACAGAATGGCTGACTGTCATAAGTGAATTGCCTTGCTCTTTTTCATAAGTCGGGGTGCAAGTTTCCTGGGTGCTGGAACATTTGGAATAAGCAATATAAGAAGTGGCAGATTCATCAGTATTCCAAGCTATGGAAACTGAAGTTTTGCTCGGAGTGCCTATGCTTACATTGCTGATTATTGGCGCGGCGGCGTCTTCAGCGGCAGTTAAAGTCGTAAAAGTGTAATCACTGGAAAAAGCTTCATTATTTGACGTATCTTGAGAGCGCGCTCTAAAATGGTATAAAGTATTGGCAAATAAATCAAACGGCAGAGCAATTGAGTGAGAATCAGTATAAGCAGTAGAGCCGTAGATGCGGCCATAGGCAGTGGTGGCGCCGTATTCTACATAAGAATTAGCCTGTTCATCAGTTGCCCAAGTAATCACAGCGCTGCGGCTGGTAATACTGCCGGATGAAACAGCGCTAATAGTCGGACTTGTGGTGTCATCAGACGATGCTAAAGTAGTAAAAACAGCATCAGCAGAATTAACTGCGTTGCCAGCCGCATCCTGACTGCGCACTTGATAATGATAATCAACAGCAGCCGTTAAAATTGGAGGCAAAGTTACATTGTGGGCAGTGGTTAGAGATTGACTGCCATAGCTGGCGCCGTAAGCAGAGGTTAAGCCATACTCAACCATACTGGTTGAAGCCTCATTTGTTGTCCATGAGATAGTAATTTGCTTGTCTGTCAATTCGCTTTCATTTGGTCCGTCTGTGATAATCGGCGCTGTGCCGTCAATTGTGGCGGTAGTAAAATAGTAGGTTTGCGAATCATAGCTGAACGCTTCATTAGAAGACGCGTCTTGAGAGCGAACTTCAAAATAATATTTTGTTCCTGAAGATAAGCCAAACAAGGTAACAGTATGGGAAGTGGTTATAGTTGAAACTCCTTGATTTGGGGCTGAATCAAAATCAGTTTCTTGCGGCGCGGTGTCAGCCGCTAAATAAGCTACAGTGGAATTGCTGATTTCATTAGTGGTCCATGTGATTGCGGCTCCGGCGCTGGTGGACGCGCCTGCGGAAACATTGGAGATCACAGGAGCCACATTATCCCCGCCTCCGCCGGTTGGAGTTAAAAAGCCAATATTGGAAAATGCGGAGATATTATTAGAAGACGCGCCTTGGGTTGAAGCATTGTCTTCGGTATTGATTTTAAAATAATAAGCGACTGTAGAGGAAGCGTTAGTCATAAAATAGGAATTCTGGGCCCGATCAGTGGCTTGGATAATATTAACATAATTTATTCCGTCAGTAGATTGATAAAGATTATATCTTAGCCAGTCCGGCACGCTCGGCACAACGCTCCAAGTAACTAAAATCCGCCACTCTTCGGTTTCCGGATTAGACACGTCAAAGAGAGATAAATTTGGCGCATCAGGAGCCGCAGTATCCAAAGTAATTGTGTCTGAAGCTATAGAGCTCTCATTAGATAAAGCATCTTTGAATTTTATGTAAACAGTTTTTAATCCATCATTGGAACTTAAAGTCCATGTCTTAGAAACGCCGTAGCTTTCCCATGAGGTGCCGGTAAAATCAGAGGCATTAGAAACCATCATTTGCAAGCCAGCCATAGTGTCGTCAGTCGCAGAAATAGTTAAGCTCGCCTGCCTGCTTGGATCATTGGTTTTAAGATCGCCGCCGTCAATCGTGATTGTCGGCGAAGCCGGATTTTTCGTATCTAAAGTAAAAGCCCCGGAAACCCCGGCTGATCCAATAGAAACTTGATTGGCCGCATTGCCGTCATTGGCAATAACCCGCACCTTGGCTGAAGCAGTATAAACATTTGGAATATCAATTTTAGCCGTTAGAGTTGATGAAAAGCTAGTCGGACTTGAAGTGATGCCGGTTTTTTCTCCTGTTTCCGAGGCGCTGGCTGAAAGCAAATAGACTATGGCGCCATTGGTATGAGCCGCGGCTTTTGTGGTCCAGCTTGCAGTGCCGGGCCATTCAGCCCGGGTAATGGTTCCGCCTAAAGTATTAGAAGAGTTGCCGGTGTAAGTGATAATTTCATCGTCAATCAAAACTGCGCCGGATGACGGAAATGCAGAAGAATCAGATACTATAATATTGGCTGAGTCGTCTATTGCCAAAGATCCGCCTTCGTCATTTAGAGTTATGCCGATATCATAGAAAAAGTAAACTTCTTCTGTCGAGTTATCATCGTCAGCTAAAGTATAAGTCAGGCTGACAGTACCGTTGGAATTTTGATTAAGCGCTGATGATCCGTCCTCATCTAAAACCGAGGCAACTGCCGGCGTGGCATTAACCACATATTGAACAGCGGTTTGGTAAACATCCGCGGTATTTGAACCGGATGAAGTTAAAGTGATTTTATAATTAAACCATTGGTCGTTTGAGCCGTCAGTGAAAGCGGCTGGGATAATACTGCAGGAGACATTACTTATGCCCGGAGCGCCGCTTTCTGTTTTGACGCATCCGCCGGCCGCGGCATTTGCGCTGTTCCAGTAGGTGCCTGTTGTCCCATCCGGACCCAAAAAGCCGGTTGCAGAGCCAGTATTGGGCGCACTTGATCCATTGTCAGGCGCAGTCTGCAAAGTTGCCCGCACATCTGTGCCTGCAGGCAAGTCAGTCGGCTCCTGCCAGCCTATTGTGCCTAAAACTTGAGTATCGTCAGTAGAATTATACCAAGAAGATGTTAGGGTTTGTGATGGGGGATATTGATTATAATTTATAGTTACATCCTGCAAGGTTGGTGTTTGGGATACATCAGCAGTAGAGAGCGTTGCCTGATATTGAATGTATTGATCGCCGTCAGTTATGCAGTTATTGGAAGATATGTCTGCGTTTTTGGACACTGCGTCGCAGCTGGCAATAGCTGTTTCGCCAATGCACACCGCGTCATCGCAAGAGCGCACTCGCATGGTAATAGTTTGTACCGCGTCGTCGCTCCATGTGATGGCGCCGAAAGATTCATTAACCGTAGTATTTTTGATATCAGAAGTAAAAGTGCCGGGGGTTAAATAAGTTGTTGCATATTTAGTTAGTCTAAGATTCTGGAGCATCCACTTAACATGGCTGATAAAAATAGTGCCAGAATCAACCGCGGCAATGGAAGTGCGCCTGCCAACTTCTCCTGCGGAATCTGCAGAATCCAAAGTGCTGGTTGACCAATTGGAGCCACCGTTTGTTGTTTCAGCAAACTTAAGGTTAGAGCTTGCATAATAACTAATAAAAACAGTGTTGGCGTCAACTGCGGCCAGAGAAGGATCTTCGCCTACTGTCCCCGCGCTGTCAATTGTGCTGGTTGACCAATTTGCTCCGGCATCGGTTGATTTGGTAAATTTAAGGTCACCATTTGTACTATCATAATAACTAATAAAAATAGTGTTGGTGTCTATTGCGTCAAGTGAGGTATAAAGCCCAACTGTCCCAGCGCTATCAATCGTGCTGATTGACCAATTGGATCCTCCATCTGTTGTTTTGGTAAATTTAAGGTCACCGTTTGTACTGTCATAATAACTAATAAAAGTAGTGTTGGCATCAATAGCCGCCAGAGAAGTGAATTGGCCAACTGTCCCAGCGCTATCAATCGTGCTGATTGACCAATTGGAGCCTCCATCTGTTGTTTTGGCAAATTTAAGATCGTAGTTTGTACTATCCCAATAACTAATAAAAAGAGTGTTGGCGTCTGTTGCGTCAACAGAAGTATAATTTCCCACTGTCCCTGCGCTGTCAATCGTGCTGATTGACCAATTGGAGCCTCCATCTGTTGTTTTGGCAAATTTAAGATCGTAGTTTGTA
>Ga0180007_10007295_pt1 | contig 10499 bp, 8 predicted proteins | sample MM_PC_MetaG_FD_121122 | JGI IMG/M metagenome (GOLD analysis project Ga0180007, IMG submission 121122) | Groundwater microbial communities from the Aspo Hard Rock Laboratory (HRL) deep subsurface site, Sweden - MM_PC_MetaG | ecosystem: Environmental > Aquatic > Deep subsurface > Groundwater...
GTTCAAATCAATGCAGGCAGCTTCAATATGGGTAGCCCAGACAGTGATCCAGATGCTGACTCAGATGAAAAGCCCCAGCGAACTGTAACCATAAGCAAAGGCTTCTATATGGGCAAATATGAAGTGACACAGGACCAATACCAGAAAATAATGGGAAAGAATCCTTCTAATGACTCCACTGATACAAATATGCCAGTTAGTGAGATAAGCTGGTGGGCTGCCGTTGCTTTCTGTAACAGTTGAGTGCCAATCAGGGCTTGATGCCTTGCTACATAATCGACCGCAGAGATGGTATTGCTTGTAACTGGTCGGCAAATGGTTATAGATTGCCAACCGAAGCAGAATGGGAATACTGCTGTCGAGCTGGGACCACAACGATTTATACCTGTGGTGATACCTTTGATGTTAGAATCACTGAAAACAAAAAATAAGAGGAAAAAAGAACATGGCAATGATAAGGGCTAACCGGCCGTATATAGCTGTGAAACAGACATCAACTCATATTCGTAATACATGCCAAACCAAAAAGTCCCGTAATAAGTGAGATGTGAAATGAATACTGCGGTTAAACAGGAATTTTATCGTTTGATTGAATCAATTCTTGGTTGCCACAGCTTGAGTCGGAAATAGCTCTTGCTCAGAGCTGTTCAGAAATTATCCAATCAATTAGAAATCATTTTGTCAAATTCAACGAAGGGATAGTTGCTAGAAGAACTTCTCACAGTACCCTTGCTGAAAAAATCAAAATGGCCTCGGACATTAATACACGATGTATTGAAATTGCGGCTTCAACAAAGACCGTAAAAGAAGAAAACACAACACTTCAAAAATCGATTGACGATTTTGGAAGTGCAAATGCAACCAAGCTTCAAGCAATAGAAGACGAGGAAAAAAAGATTTCTATACATCAGCAATTTGCTTACTCTTATACGAAACTGATTGGTGATATCAAGAGAACAAGAAATCTGCTTCCTTCCACTGAAAGAGGCTGCAACTGAGTGCCGCCGTGCTGTTGAAAGCGTATCAACACAGCTCTGGAAGAAGCTTGACAGGATTTTGAAAGTCAATCTAAAAGTGACTATGCGATCACCGGGATTCCCACCTGACCTATTTACTGTTGTCGATAGCTTATTGGGTGAACTTTCAAAAATTAACGGAACAGATGATTTAAAAACGCAAATAACAGAATTGAAAACTAAATACTCGTGGAGCCTTTTGAATAAGGGTGTTCATGAAGATGAAAAGCAGCCAGAGTTTGAAAGAATTGATATACAAAGCTTAATTGAGTTGATAGAAAAAATTGAAGCATTAGTTGAAAGTATAAACCTTCAGATATCAGCCATTTAACATAACCCACTTCGCCGTCGTGGCCCAGGTGGAAAAGACGGGCAAGTTTAAAGACAAAAGACCCGCCACAGCAGAAGAAAACTATGGAATCCGGTTTACAAACAGCCCAAAACAGCGTATATATGCCATTGCTTCGCAACAGCACATACACGCAAACATTGTGCGAAACGCTTTGGAGGCTAGATTTATTCTGGTAAGATCCATGTGCGAAGATAAGGATAAAAAAATTTGTCCGTCTTGAAGACCCAACGGGCTTGTTGGGCAAGTGAAAATAACGAAAAAAAGAATGAGAGAAAATGAGCACTGACAAAGTAACGGTTTCCCAACTTGAGCAATATCTTTCAAAAGCAGCCTGGATCCTCAAGGGGCCAGTAGATGCTTCAGATTTCAAGGTATACATCTTTCCTCTGTTATTCTTCAAACGAATTTCAGATGTATATGATGATGAATATCGCATTGCATTAGCAGAGTCCAATGGAGATAAAGAGTATGCTGCTCTACCCGAGTTTCACAGATTTGAAATCCCCAAAGGGTGCCACTGGGATGATGTCCGGGAAAAAACGACCAATGTGGGAGTTGCTATCGAAGAGGCACTTCGGGGTATCGAGCAGGCTAACCAGGAATTTCTCTACGGTATTTTCGGTGATGCTCAGTGGAGCAACAAGAACAAGCTCTCTGATAAACTGTTGGTCGATCTTATCGAGCACTTTTCTCAGTATCAACTGGGCAATGAAAATGTGAATCCCGATATGCTCGGTCAGGCGTATGAGTATTTGATCAAGCACTTTGCCGACCTGACCAATAAAAAAGCCGGCGAATTTTATACTCCTCGATCTGTGGTACACCTGCTCGGGTTGATTCTCGATCCGCACGAAGGCGAATCGATCTATGATCCAGCATGTGGTACCGGTGGTATGCTCCTTGAATGTGTTGATCACTTGAAACTCAACAGCGCAGACTACCGCACATTAAAACTGTTCGGTCAGGAGAAGAATCTTACATCCAGCTCCATCGCCCGTATGAACATGTTCCTGCATGGCATCGAAGATTTCAAAATTTATCGCGGTGATACACTTCGAAATCCAGCGTTTTTTGCCGCCGATGGACTTCAGACTTTCGATTGTGTGATTGCCAATCCGCCATTCTCCCTTGAAGACTGGGGTTCCGAAAACTGGGCGTCTGATCCATTTGGGCGAAACATTGCCGGTGTTCCACCGCAGAAAAATGGCGATATGGCGTGGGTTCAGCACATGGTGAAATCCATGAACAAAACCGGTCGAATGACCGTGGTGCTACCGCATGGTGCACTCTTCCGCAAAGGTGCAGAAGGAACGATCCGTAAAGCTCTACTGGAGATGGATATTCTTGAGGCTGTAATCGGTCTTGGGCCAAACATCTTTTATGGCACACAACTCGCTGCCTGTGTCATGGTTTTCAAGAATAATAAAGAATCTGGGCATAAGGGAAAAGTGCTCTTTATAGACGCTTCATCGGAAATCCGTGTTGGGCGTGCTCAGAACTTTCTCGAACCGGAACATGTGCAGAAAATTTATGAGTGGTTTATCGGTTATGCTGATGTCGAAAATCATGTAAAGGTTGCCACGACAAAAGAAATTGCCGAAAACGATCACAACTTGAACATTCCGCTCTATGTAGAGAAGATAATTGAAGATACACTTCCAACTGTTGAAGTCGCCATGGCCGATCTAAAATCAGCCTGGGCAGAGAGCCTTCTGGCAGAAGAGAAGTTTAAGTCCGTGCTCGCCCGGTTTATTGCGAAAGAGGTCAGGCAATGAAATCTCCTAAAAATTTGAATTCAGATGCTGTTGCACAGTTGAACTACACGTTTCTGCAAGATATACGAACGATTATCACCACGGCTCAGGCCAATGCGGTGCGTTCCGTTGAGTTTCATCGAGTCGAGATGTACTGGGAACTGGGTGAACGGATTTTTGTCGAGGAACAGCATGAAAAAGAGCGTGCCGAATACGGTGCCTATCTGATTCAGAATCTCGCATTGAATCTTGAAGCCGAATTTGGAACCGGATTTTCTAAACGCCAGCTTGAACTAGCCCGCCAGTTTTATCGGACCTATCCAATTGCGAACACGCTGCGTTCGCAATTCAACTGGTACCAATATCGGCTTCTTATGCGGATTGGTGATGAGTCAAAGCGAGAATTCTACGAACTGGAATCTGCAAAAAACAGTTGGAACGGCAAAGAGCTGGAACGCCAGATCAATGCACAGCTCTACGAGCGTCTTTTGCTCAGTAGTGACAAAGAGTCGGTGATGGCCGTTGCCCGTGAACAACGCCTTCCAGAAGCGGCTCGTGAGATTGTCAAAGATCCCATGTACCTTGAGTTTCTCGGCCTTGAAAAGCAAACGGCCTTCTACGAGCACGAGCTGGAATCGGCTCTGATTTCCCATCTGCAGGAATTTCTGCTTGAATTGGGCAATGGTTACACCTTTGTGGCACGACAAAAACGACTGCTGATCGAAGATGATGAATTTTTTGCCGATCTGGTCTTTTACAATCGACTGCTCCGCTGTTTTGTGGTGATCGAGCTGAAAACCGAAAAGATGTCCCACCGCGATCTCGGTCAGCTGCAGATGTATGTCAACTACTACGACCGCTTCGAAAAGCGTCCTGACGAAAATCCCACCATCGGCATTCTGCTCTGTCCGGCTCGAAATAAGGGTGTCGTCGAAATGACCCTGCCGAAAGATACCGCAATCTACGCATCGGAATATCAGCTTTCACTGCCCGATGCCAAGCTATTGGAACAAAAAATTGAAGAGTGGGTCCTGGAGTTTGAACAGAACGAAAATGCTACTCACGGAGCCACCCCATGACCCAGCAGGAACTCGAAAAATATCTCTGGGGTGCCGCCATTGCCCTGCGCGGAACCATCGACGCCGGCGACTACAAGCAGTATATCTTCCCCTTGCTCTTTCTCAAGCGTATCTGCGATGTCTACGACGAAGAGTATGAGAAGGCTCTGGCCGAGAGCGACGGTGATATTGAATACGCCGAATTTGCCGAGAACCACCACTTTCAGGTGCCCAGTGGTTTCCACTGGAACGATGTGCGAAATACCACGGTCAATGTGGGCGTGGCTCTGCAGGATGCCATGCGGGCCATCGAAAAGGCCAACCCCGAAACGCTCTTTGGGATTTTTGGCGATGCGAGCTGGACCAACAAAGATCGCCTCTCCGACGAAACGCTGATCAATCTGATTGAGCATTACTCCCAGCACAAGCTCAATCTGAGCACCGTGCCTGACGACAAGCTCGGCAACGCTTATGAATACCTGATCAAAGAGTTTGCCGACGACAGTGGCCACACCGCCGCCGAGTTCTACACCAACCGCACCGTAGTAAAACTGATGACCATGATCATGGACCCGAAGCCCGGCGAATCGGTTTACGATCCGACTTGCGGTTCCGGCGGACTCCTGCTTAACTGTGCTCTGCACCTCAAAAGCGAAGGCAAAGAGTACCGCACGCTCAAGCTCTACGGCCAGGAGATCAACCTGCTCACCAGTGCCATTGCCCGCATGAACATGTTTATGCACGGCATCGAAGAGTTCTCCATTGTGCGCGGCGATACGCTGACTCAACCCGCCTTTATCGAAAACGACGAGCTCAAAAAGTTCAATGTGATTCTGGCCAATCCGCCGTATTCCATTAAGTCGTGGGATCGCAAGAGTTTTGATAGTGATCCCTACGGCAGAAATATGTGGGGAACGCCGCCGCAGGGCTGTGCGGATTATGCGTTTCAGCAGCATATTCAAAAGAGTCTGGATGCCAAAAATGGTCGATCCATTTCGCTCTGGCCGCACGGCGTTTTGTTCCGTGATTCCGAAGCGGAGATGCGTCGGAAAATGGTGGAAGAAGATTTGGTGGAGTGCGTGATTGGGCTGGGGCCAAACCTGTTTTATAACTCACCCATGGAAGCTTGTTTGCTGATTACCACGACCAATAAAGCTCCAAAGAGAAAAGGCAAAGTGCTGATTATCAATGCGGTCAAAGAAGTGAAACAGGAAAAATCAATTTCCTATCTCGAAGAGAAGCATATCAAGAGAATTTTTGATGCCTACCACAGCTTTCAGGATGAAGACGGTTTCTGCAAAGTTGTGACCAATGAAGAGGTTTGTGAAAAGAAAGGCAGTCTGAATATTGCTCAGTATGTGAGTAACGTAAATGCCGACCATTTCAATCTTTCCATTGATAATGCGTTGGATGCGTGGAATGACTCTTCAGAGAAATTGAAGTCCAGTATGAATGGGCTGTTTCAGACTTTGAGCGGAGTGAAATAATGCCAAAAATTGATCTTAAAAATCTCGATAAGTCTGATTGGAAAACCTACCGATTTGACCAAATTGTAAAGAATATTTCTGAACGAGTGGAGCCGGGCGAAACGGATCTCGAAATCTATATCGGTTTGGAGCATATTGATGCCGAATCAATTCATATCAAACGATTTGGTCAGCCTTCCGATGTGGAAGGGCAAAAGCTGAAATGTTATCCCGGCGATGTGATTTTTGGTAAACGCCGAGCCTATCAGCGAAAAGCCTCAGTGGTCATCACCGAAGCCATTTGTTCCGCTCACGCCTTCGTTCTGCGAGCTAATCCCGAAGTGATTGATCCAAAACTTCTGCCGTTTTTCCTTCATTCTGATCTGTTTATGCACCGGGCCGTCGATATTTCCGCCGGTGGACTTTCGCCAACGATCAACTGGGGCATACTGAAAATCCAGGAATTCCTCCTCCCACCCAAAGAACAGCAGGCCGAACTGGCAGAACTGCTCTGGGCGATGGATGAGGTGATTGAGAAGGATTTGGCGGTGTTAGAGAAGTTGGAAAGACTAGAAAAATCCATATTACAAGAAATTGACGATTTGATTTTTGGGAAAGCTAATTCGATTGGAGATTTTATCGACATTAAAAATGGTTATGCTTTTTCTGGTAGTGAGCTATCAGAAGAAAAAACTCCTTTTGTAGTTGTAACTCCTGGAAATTTTATGATTGGTGGTGGATTTAGTAGTGTAAAATTTAAGTATTTCACGGGGCAATCTTACGATGAAAAATTTAGGTTTTCAAACGGTGATATGATAGTGACTATGACGGATTTGAGTAAAGAAGGAGATACTCTTGGCTTTCCTGCTTTAATCCCAGAAGTAAAAGGAATTGTTTTTCTTCATAATCAGCGTTTGGGAAAAATTATTATAAATGATGATTCTCTAAAACCAATGTTTTTGTATCATGTTTTGCGAACTACGAGATATCGAAAACACATTTTAAATGCAGCAACAAAAACAACTGTTCGTCATACTTATCCAGACAGAATTAAATCATTCAAGTTTAACAAGCCTAATGATGAAATTCAAAGGTTTTATATTAAGAAAATGGAAGACTCCACAATCTTGTTGAATAATTCCGCACAGAAAATCTCCGCCTCCAAAGCCCTGCAAAAATCCCTCATCAACGAGGTGTTCTAATGGCCTTTACCGAACTCAACTCTGTTGAATATTTCATCATCAACCGCCTCACGGGAACCAATCTCAACACGCAGACCAAATCCAATGCTGCTGCCGAAGATTCTGACGCCGCCTACGGCCATTTCTGGCAGTTCCGTTCCCCGCAAGAGCTCGACCGGAGTGTCAACGAAGTGCTTCTCGAAGACGAACTCCGCTCCGCCCTGATCCGCCTCAACCCCGAAATCGCCGAAAAGCCCGAGCGGGCCGACGAGGTGATCCATGCGCTGCGGGGGATTCTCAACTCCGTGGCTCACACTGGACTGGTGCGAGCCAACGAGGAATTTTTAAAGTGGTGTACCGGCGAAAAGACCATGCCCTTTGGCGAAAACAATTCCCATCGCCCGGTGCGGATTTTCGATTTTGAAACGGTGACCAACAATCGCGGAATCGTGACCAATCAGTACCGCATCCATCACCGCGAAACCAAAATTCCCGATGTGGTGCTCTTTCTCAACGGCATTCCCGTGGTGATCGGCGAAGCAAAAACGCCCATTCGCCCGGCTATCAGCTGGCTCGACGGAGCTCACGAGATTCACGACATCTACGAAAACGCCGTGCCTCAGCTCTTTGTGCCCAATATTCTCTCTTTTGCCACCGAGGGCAAACAGTTGTTTTATGGAGCGGTTCGCTGTCCGTTGGAGTGGTGGGCTCCCTGGCGTATTGAAGATGGCGACTCGGCACTAGCTAAGGCACTGGGGCTTGCCGAAATCGGGCGGGAACTTTCCGATCTTCTTTCGCCGGCTCGCCTACTAGACATTCTGCGAAACTTCACGCTCTTTTCGACCAACAAAAAGAAAATCCGCATGAAGGTGATTCCGCGGTTTCAGCAGTATGAAGGGGCCAACAAGATTGTGGAACGGGTGGTGGAAGGGCAGATTAAAAAAGGGCTGATCTGGCATTTTCAAGGTTCGGGAAAATCGCTGCTCATGGTTTTTGCCGCGCAAAAACTTCGCCGAACCCAATCGCTCAAAAGCCCCACGGTTCTGGTTCTGGTAGATAGAACCGATCTGGACACTCAGATTTCGGGAACTTTCAACGCCGCCGACATCGCCAACGTGGAGTGTACCGACAACATCAAAGAACTTCAGACGATGCTTGAACGAGACACCCGTAAGATTATTATCTCCACAATCTTCAAGTTTCGCGATGCCAAGCCCAACATGAACACCCGCGAAAATATTATTGTACTGGTGGACGAGGCTCACCGCACCCAGGAGGGCGATCTGGGACGACAGATGCGAGCCGCACTTCCCAACGCATTCTTGTTTGGGCTCACGGGAACGCCGGTGAACAAGGCCGACAAAAACACCTTCTGGGCCTTTGGAGCCGAACAAGACACGAGCGGGTATTTATCCCGCTACACCTTCCACGACTCGATCCGCGACGCAGCGACTCTGCCGCTGCACTTTGAACCGCGTCTGGTGGATGTGCATCTGGATCGAGATGCCATTGATGCAGCTTTCAAAGCCTTTACCGACGAAGCTGCTCTCAGCGATGAAGAGGCGGACGCTCTCAATAAAAAATCGGCAAAAATGGCGGCGTTTTTAAAATCACCAGAACGAGTGGCCAAAATCGTAGCCGACATCGCCAGCCATTTTAAAGAGAAAGTGGAGCCCCACGGGTTCAAGGCGATGATTGTGACTCCCGACCGCTACGCCTGTGTGCAGTACAAAGAGGAGCTCGACAAACACTTTGCCACCGAGGCGAGCGTCGTGGTGATCTCCACCTCCGCCAACGACGATTTTGAGTTTAAACAGAAGTGGGCCTTAGATAAAGGTCAGCAAGAAAAAGTGATCGAGAGTTTCTGCCGTAACGATACACCGCAAAAATTCATTATCGTCACCGCCAAACTGCTCACGGGCTTTGATGCCCCCATTCTGCAAACCATGTATCTCGATAAATCGCTCAAGGATCACACGCTTCTGCAGGCGATCTGCCGTACCAACCGACTTTACCCGAACAAGAATTTCGGCCGCATTGTAGACTATTTCGGTGTGTTCGATGATGCCGCCAAGGCTCTGGAGTTCGACGAAAGTTCTATGAAACAGATCGTCACCAATTTGTCCAAACTCCGCGAAGAGTTCCCCGATGCCATTGCGGCGGCTCTGGCTCACTTCCCAGGAGTGGATCGCACGGTTGACGGATTCGAAGGTCTGGAAGCGGCTCAAAATGCCATCAAGGACAACGAGAAAAAAGATGCCTTTGCGGTGGATTACAAGTATGTGAGCAAACTATGGGAATCGCTCTCGCCCGATCGCGTGCTCGACCCGTTCACCGCTGATTATCGCTGGCTCACACAGGTGTTCGAGTCGGTCAAACCGGCGGCGGACAATATCGGCAAACTGCTCTGGTTCAGCCTCGGTGCCATGACCACCGAACTGATTCACAAACATGTTCATGTGGGCGAAGTCCATCAGCTCGACGAGTTCGTGCTCGATGCCGATGTGATCGAAGATATTTTCAATAATCCTGATCCCAAAAAGGCCAAGGAGATTGAGCGCGAACTGATCAAACGGTTCAAACGCCACGCCGGAAACCCCAAATTCAAAAAACTCTCCGAACGTCTCGAAGAGCTCCGCAACAAAGCCGAACAAGGCTTGATCTCTTCTATTGAGTTCGTCAAAGAACTCTGCAAAATCGCCCGCGACACCGTCGCCACAGAAAAAGAGATGGCAGGGAACGAGAAAACCCCACAAGCAGCTCTCACCGAGCTGTTCATGGAACTCAAAACCGATCAAACTCCCGCAGTAGTAGAACGAATCGTCGCCGACATCGACGCCATTGTGCGAGTGGTCCGGTTCCCGGGCTGGCAAACCACCTCATCGGGCGAGCGGGAAGTGCAGAAGTCACTGCGGTCGGCGTTGCTCAAGTATAAGCTGCACAAGGATCAGAATTTGTTTGATCAGGCTTATGCTTATATTAAGGAGTATTATTAATACCCTCGTGGCCCGTCTAACGGCTTCTACCGAACCCTTCGGGGTGGAGGATGGTTGGTCAGCCGCATAAGACGGCTGCGTTCTGGCTATCGCTATTTTTCCACAGCCAACCCTTCTTATGCCACGCCCGGTACAGGACTGCGTGTTCTTAGAACTCAATAATTTAGTTTTTTATGATGTCCTGACGTTTCTCTGAATTTACAATAACACCATAATGGTTTCTTAAATGGAGGGTTTTTAATGAACTTTAATGAGGGATATACCTGTCCGGCCTGCCAGAAGGCTCTGAAGACTCTCGAAATAAACGACACCGAACTGGAGGCGTGCACTGAAGGCTGTGGCGGAATATGGTTCGATGCTGCAGAATTATTCCGACTTCTCAAGCCGGAGGAAGGGAAAATGCAACCGGCTTTGCAGAAACTTATGGAATTTTCTACCCCAAAGAGCTGTGAGAGTCGTGATAAGATCACCTGTCTGAAGTGTGGCATTAAAATGAAGCGCCATGAATACAGAGAATCTTCGGGAATAATAGTTGATGAATGCTATGGCTGCGGCGGTATCTGGCTTGACGGTGGTGAGTTAAAAGCGATTCGCGAGAATCCTGCTGTTTTGAAATCGAATCAGGAGCGCGACCAGATTGCCATTGACTCCGCCAAAAAACTCAAGGAAGAAAAAA
>Ga0180007_10007296_pt1 | contig 10496 bp, 4 predicted proteins | sample MM_PC_MetaG_FD_121122 | JGI IMG/M metagenome (GOLD analysis project Ga0180007, IMG submission 121122) | Groundwater microbial communities from the Aspo Hard Rock Laboratory (HRL) deep subsurface site, Sweden - MM_PC_MetaG | ecosystem: Environmental > Aquatic > Deep subsurface > Groundwater...
CAAGTGATCCTAGAAATTTTAGATGGAAAGTAGATATTCAAACAATAGATGGAGCGGGGCTTTCTATTAAGGGAGGAGTGAGATCATAATGGCCATTGAACGCATATCTAAATCAGATTTTGCTACACTTATAGAAAGTGGTGTGAATAGCAGAGACCCAGAAATAGATACTAGTATAGGTCCAATCCGAGATTTGAGGATTGATCCTTTTGCTGAAGTCCTGGAATTTCAGAATAATAGGGTAGTGTATCTCAGCCAATTGAATAGTCTCATTAATGCTAAAAATTTGGTTCCAGATGATTTGGATAAGATAGTATATAATGAGACTATAGTTAGGTGGGGTGGGTCTGTTTCTGTTACTGTTGTATATTTTTCTAGATCACAAGCTCCTACTGTGGATATTCCCGTTCCGATTAACTTTCCTCTTGCAACTGTGGAAGATCCTAAAACTGGGAGATCGGTTCAATTTCGTACAATAGAAACTCAGACCATGTTTTCGGCAATGGCTACTACGTATTATAATGCTGATACGGCTAAATATGAGTTACCTGTAACTGTAGCAAGCGTGTTGACTGGCGTAGATACCAAAGTTGGGGCTTTCACTATCAAGGTTATGCGAAGGACTCTTCCAGGCTTTGACTCGGTTCACAACAAGTTAGCCACTTCCTCTGGGAGGGTTATTGAAACCAACCAGGAGCTTGCTGACAGGTACTTACTCCACATAAAGGGTGCTCAACTAGGAACACCAACTGGTAATGAAGCATATACTTTGGATAATTTTAGTGCTGTGGAGGATGTCTACAGCGTATATGGGAACAATACCTACTTAACTAGAGAAGAAGAAGACGCTGGTGCTTGTGATGTTTGGATTTTGGGTAGTACTCCTCTTACTCGGATTTATGATGTTGCATATCCTGGTGTAGAAGTTCTAATACCATTAGATAGGCAGCCTCTAATAGAAATTATATCTGTTGTTTCAGGTGCTACGACATTTATTGAAGGGACTGATTACGAAGTAGTCTCCGATACTGGAGCATATTCAAGGAGTAGCTCAGGTCAAGATGGAATAAGGTTTATATCAGGTGGGTCGGTTCCAGCAAATATTAGAGATTCTGTATCGGTAACATATCAGTATAATGCTCTAATTGACATACTGACATCATTTTTCACACAATCGAAATACTACGCCATAGGCATGGATAAATTATATAGATGGGCATATGCTATAGATATTGAAATATCTGGTGAACTAAAAGTAGGTTCTGGTAATCCCGATTATATTAGAACTACAGTTATTAGTATTATTTCTACCTATATTAATGATTTAAAGCTGGGTGCTGATGTTGAAGAATTTGATCTGGATCGTGAAATTGCTAAAGTAGCAGGAGTTGATAACTTTACGTGGGTTCAGCTATCAATTAAGGGTGGTAATGGAGTTGGTGATATAACGGTAGCGCCATATCAATATCCTGAAATTGCAGATGCTGATCTAGTAGTGAGCCTGGTGTAGTTATGAGTGTTTACTCGGAGAAGGTATACGGTTCTTTCCTATATGGGCCAGATCCTGCAAGCATTTCAACTGTAAGTCCTGATACAGGTCCTTCTATAGGGGGTCAGTCAATCATAGTAGAAGGAGTAGGTTTTGATCCTCGGCAATGGGATGATCTCTTTGATGGACTAATTCTCGATGTTGCCAAATGGACAGATATTTCTGGTGGGGGTGGGTCTGTTTCTACAGGGGCCTCTCGTCTTCAATTAACTACTGGTGTAGTTGCAGGTGGAGTTGCTGGTGTGAGCAGCGCGGCTTCCTGGGTTAATTGCCAGTTGGAAGTGAGAGCCATACTGCCTAGTGTAACAATTCCAGTTGGAACTGTCATACCTTTGGCATTTCAACTCCGTATTGATGCTAATAATTATGCTATGATGTTTGTGGAATTAAGTAATACTGGAGCATATACTCTAAATTGTGATGTACATCGTGGTGGAGTTTCGGTAGGAGCCTATACTCAAACTTGTTCTAGAGGTACTTTGAATTTACGTATTTTGAGGTGGGGTAGGACGGTATACTTTATCTTTAATGGTACAATTATTTACACTAATTCTAACTTCGTTGCAACGGCTGCTACAGCTAGAATGTATTCTTCTAATTTAGCTATTAACTATGATGCACTTGCAACTGTAGAATGGTTTTATTGGAGGACATTTATTACACTAGACAATCAATTGATTTATGCTCCTACTGTGGTATCGAATTCTAGAGTTAGAGGGTTTACTCCTCCTAGTATTAATGACAAGGATGTTTCTGCGGCATATGCAGGGCTTGTTGATGTATCAATAATAGCAAATGGAACAGACACATCTACTGATGCCTATGAGTATTATTTTACAGATCGGCTGAGAATTATGAACCTCAGGCAATTTGGAATAAAGCTGTCTATTATAGATGATGATCAGTTGATCACGAAGTCATCAGAGTCGAAAGGTTTGTAATGGGAATTTTAGGCGTCCAACGTTATAGAGATTTGGTAGAGGCTGTTGTCCCAGGCTCGTTCTATCTTGGTTCTGGAACGATCTTGCCTTATAAAACAGTTGCAACTCAACTTAGATTCGAAACTGGATTTGCTTCTACATTATTTGGAACCTACCTGAATGAAATTTTCATGGGTGAAGTTTTATCAGATCTTCAAGGTAATGTAGTATTTAATCAAGTACTTCCATTAGGTGAAGTGGTTGTAACAATACTAAACAAGAATAATGGGAATAGATATGTAACCTACGTTACTGTTAGAGATTGGGCACTCTGGCTTGCTGCGTATGCTGAAACTCTGGAAGATATTGATGACAATATTCAAGAAGTCCAGGATGATTTAGCAATAGAGACAGCAACTCTTAATGGTGTTGAAGATCATTTCGGCAAAGCTTTAGATGTATATAATGATATAGGTCAATCTTTGGATAGCTATCGTTGGATGGTCCACGAGCTTAGGAATGCATATAGGGAGACAGGGGCTAGGTATAATGGAGTAGAGGTTGGTGTAGCCTCATTCACCCAGGTTCCTCCGTTTGGGTACACAAGACGATACTGGGGGCCTAATTGGTACCTAGATCAATCTATGTTGGTTAATCACCTTTATGATCAACGGGCTCATTCTGTTTATGATGCGGCTGCTCCAATAAATGTTACTGGAGTATCGTTAGTTAAAGTAGAACCTGATGTAGCTTCAAATCCTGGGGCTCCACATCAGCTTGATTATAATTTTGCTAATAATACATTGTTGTGGACTCCGAACGGAGTTGCAGGTACTGCAATTGCTGCAACAAACGGATCTCTCTTTTTGCCAGGTCCAAATCATGTACGAGCTGCTTTTGTGTTAGGTAGGGACATTTCAATAAATCCTTATTTGATAAATGCGCTTAATGATACTTTGTATTTTAATGTAGATAAGTTAGGCAGTTTTAGTGTTACCCTTGTTACAGGGCTGCCAAATCCTACACCTGCTCAAGTAGCTGTTGATATAAATGCGGTTATTTTTGCTGATGTTCGGTATGGGGCTCCATATGCAGCCTTTGCTTCTGTATACAATTCAAAATTGCTTATACAAAGTCCTGTTGCTACAGGATCTAGTATTGAAATTGAACATGGTGCAACCAACGGTGCGGCAGAAATATTTGGAAATGATCCAGGGGATTTGGTTTTTGATCCTTATCTTATGGATGGTGTAGAAATCTTAGATTTTTATGGTATATTTAATGCACTTGGAACTGGTTATTTTTTAGGGTATTCCTATGCTGCAGGCCCCCCAGCAGTTAAACGTTTGAGATGGAGGCCAAATTTTTCATTACCTTGGGGTACGTGGGTTAACATTACTGAAAATGGCATGTACCGTTTACCTCACGGTGTTACTTCTACTGTAATGGAAGTATATTGTTTCTTTGATGAGATGCCTACTCTTGTTCTCGGTCCTGCTACAACATTTTCGGTAGGCTTCAGGAAAGAAGTACAAAATATAAGTCAGACGCAGGGGTTACATGTAGTTGTGGATGTGGATAATCTTCCTATTGCTAATCAAACTGATGTTATAAAAGTCTACGATGACGTAGATGATGGTTTTATTGAAACACCTGACAATTGGAACATAATTAGTCCTACAGGAGCCGAAATAAGCTGGTTGGATATATCTGATGTAACAAGAGGTAAGGCAGAGGATTTAGATCCTAATCAAGCCTTTCAGTGGCGACTTAGGGATGGTACTGTTAATACTATTCAAGTTGTTGGTCGTGTTCATCGATATGCTCAAGCTTGGCCTGGAGCACATGGAGGAAATTATCCGCAGAGAAGGCCAGGACTTTTTTATGATTACGAAGGTTTTACTGCTGAGTTTAGTGTATGGGTTAGAAATTGGACTGCTGCGGTGACTACAGCCACTCTGAGCTTCAGTTTTGATGATATGGGTACTTGGGTGTCAAGTGTTGCAACTCCTGTTGTTAACGATGCAGGGGGGCTTGGGTATGAAGATGCAACTTTGGTTATGTTCTCTACGGTTATTCCCGCAGCAGTTACAGAAAATGGAGTTTATGTTAGCATTCAAATAGACACTCCTGCTGGGACTATTGATACTTCAATTGATTCTCCTTCGGTGGGTGTTAAATATATATCTTCTCGCTATCTTGGAAACGCTACAGTTTCTAGATGGAGGCATCATCAGTATTTTGGGGAGTTATTGTGGTGCTGGAGTCCCGATGAATTAACTTTGAAGGAAAAACAATATATAGGACTTCAACATAAGGTAGCAAATAGAACTACAGTATATGCTGGTGTAACCATAACAGATATTTCTTCAGATACTGCTGCGGGTGCAGGATCGGTGGACTATGAGTATAATAGTGTTCCAGATACTCGGCGTTTGAGATGGAACACTTCGGATAGTGCTTGGGGTGCTGGTTTAGGTTGGGTTTCAATAGTAAGTACTGGGTCTTATACTTTGGATGCTCCAGATGGATCTTTTATTGTTGTAGATGCTTCTTACGATGTACTACCTATTTTAGATGGAACTCCACCAGCGCAATCTACTACTAAATCAATTACAATTAGTGATGACACTACAACACAAGGAACTGTTCGGAAGATAGCTGCTGCTCAATCTGCTATTGAAGTATTTGATACTACAGAATATGTTGATTCGGTTCCTGTTAATCTTCGAGGTTGTATTAGTGAAGGTGACTTCATTATGAGTGGAGCAACCAACCTAGAATTATCTATTGCAGATCCGTTTAAATTTGCATATATGTATCCGAGTTTGGGTCCAGTTTCTGGTGAGAGTTTAATAGTTGCCACTGCTGCTCCACACTTAGCTACACTAGATTATGATTCGGATCAGAATCAAACAGATGCTGTTTTGTATGAGAACGGGCTTTTAGTGTCTAATGACAGTTGGTTTTTTAATGCAGCGAATCAAGTCAGGATTTATGATAGTACGGAATTACCAACTGCCATATCACCATTCAATTCTGCGTCTACGTACACAATAGACTATGGGTTGTTGTACCAATTTATTACACCATATTTGGATCTTGGTGAAAATTATCAAGATTATGCATGGTTTGCTGATTATTACTTGTGGGATCGTATGGATAGTGTCGAAGGTGCTTACGCCACAACTTCTCCTGTAGCTTTTAATGCTTTTAATGGTAGGGCATATTTAACCCAAAAATCTACACAAGATTCATCGGTATCCAAATTATTTGTTCAAGATGGGACCGATTACAGGGAAATTCCCAGGCGTTATTGGAGATTTAGGAATAGCCTAACGGTTGAATTGGATACAGCATATATTATTAGTGGTGCTCAGTACTACTTGGAACATGAAGAGGCTAGAGTCTACGAAGTTAGTAGCTTGGACATAACGTTTGAACATAGATCTGGAGTTGATGCGGCGGCATGTTCTATCGCAGCTTGGAGTGATGTAGAGCGAAATGAAAATGTATATGTCCATTCAGGGCATCTGGTGCATCAGCTTAGGTTAGCAATTGGTGGAATAAGAGATACAAGAGATTTCAGAATTAGAGGGCTTGTACTGAAGGGGTTACACTTGCATGGTGTATCTCCTGATGTAAACGGTTTGACTAATATCTGGGGCACATAAGGAAAACAAGAGGAACTAATGAAAAAATCAATTTTCCCTAATGGAGTTAGAGTTGATCATTCTGCATTGAGATACACTGAATCTTCAAAATCCGAGGAGATCCTTAGAGGTAGAGTAGACTGGACTTCTAGGGGAGTTTTATCTGGATTTACGGTAAGTGTAAATGTAGCTGATAGTACACTGATTGATGTATTACAGGGTAGCGGGTATACTCCAAGTGGAGAATTTATTGAAACTACTAGTGACTATTATAGTATTGCTTTGGATGATTATACAGCGGGTGTTGTTAACTATGTTTGTGTTATCTACACTGAGACTAACACATATAATCAACCACATGAAACTAATGGTGCTACATATCCTACTAGATCTGAAATGGCTTGGAGAGTTAGGGTACATGATGCAGTAGCTTATGCTGCGTTGCCTCCTACTGATGCTAATTTAGCTAATGATGCCAGAGATCGAATAATTGTAATAGCTGCGGTTACTGCTAATGGAGCTGGTGTTCCTCTTACATCGAACAGTATTACTCTACCTATAGATTCTGATGCCATTTTGTATTCAGTTCCTAGTGAATTAACTACAATAACTGGTGTGATGATTACAAGCATTTCTCCAGATACTGGACCAGGAACTGGAACTTTAGGTTATACATATGCTGTGGGTCCTGTTTACACTTTTACATGGACTTCTTTAACGGGTGGCTTAGGTGCTGCTACAGTTGTGAATGCAGATGGATATTGGAATATTCCTGATGGTTTAGGTGAATATATAAGGTGTTATATAGTTCTGTCACAACTTCCTGTTGCTGGAACATTTCCTATGACAGAAAGTGTTGCTATTACCAATTTGTATTATCAAGCACTTCCTCGATTGACTGGTGAGGACACTTATCACAGAAACCTTATAGGTACTGGTGTTATTAGTCGGACTAATGCCCACGGTATGTCTATCTCTGATCTAGCTGGGGGTTCTTTACCTCAGTTGGAGGAACATCAAGATGTAATGCACTGCAATGGGATTTGGAGAGATTCTGCAGTTAATATCTTGCTTACTAGTGTTAACACACTTCCAGCAGTTGCAGATACCTTAAATATTAATGTGCCACTTGCTTCTGACTTATTTTATATAAATGGCAATAAGCTGAGTTTGGTTAATAATAGTACTATCCCGTTTACTCCTTGGTCTCCAGATTGGGGTGTTGGAACGGAGACTATGACCAGTTTTTTCGAAATTTATGTTACTGATACTAGTGATGTAAAAGCGCATAAAAAGGCTGTTTATCCAGCATTAAGGAATCTTACTGGAACCTGGATTGTAGATATGTCTCCTAGTCATCCTGCTGGGAGTTATAATTTAGCATATACAGTAGCTGGTCTCAACACAATTTTAACGTGGGATGGTGGAGTTGGTGTTCCATTATTGACCACTGATTTTGGTGTTGCTGGTAATAGTAGAGTTATTCGTTTATTTGATGCGGAAGGAGTTAATTGGATTGATCTTTGGGTTAATCTGGATGATGTAAAAGCTGCTGCTACTGATGATCAGTTTAATAACACATCACCAGGACCTGTGACTGATCCAATAACAGTTACTGCATCTCTTGATTGGGATGCCAATATGCAAATAGCTTCTCTTTGTTACTGGTATGACGCCAGTACTCCGAAAGGTAAACTTGGTTATGCCCCAAACACTATAACCAGACGTGTTATTGATAAGCGATCTTTTGGAACACTTTGTACTGATAATATATCTGATACAGCTCTTCAAAATTTGGTTTATCATCCAGAGGATGAGTTGCACTATTCAGGTGTATTGTTGAGTAGAGGAAATCCTAGTGTAGATTTTGGGGTAACTTCTACGGCTGCATTAGGTATGACAATAAGGGGTGGAAACTATTATTGTCGAGGTCGGAGATTACAGGCAATAGGCGATTCAGTTACTCTCATCGATAATGTAACCAATTTGATTTGGTTGGATATGGACGGAAACTATAATGTAATCAATGTTACTGCTGCACCTTATTCTGGTGATTTACAAGCGGCGATGCGTTATGTTTTAGGAAGTTCATCTTATATCCCTGCTGCAGATGACAGTACTCATAGTACAGATATGCTTGATCCGCCAGAACGCGGAGTTATATTGTATCATGCGGTTACTGCTGGTGGGGCAATAACTTATTATGAAGATATGATGCGTAATGTAAATGGACCTGTTGATTCTTGGTCAGTTGCTCAGAGGCATAATAGTAATGATAGTGTGAATAGAGCTAATACTAGATTAGCTGCATTTGATAGCTTAAATTCTGCGTTTGAATATGCAGCACTTAGTAATAAATTAGATGGTACAACAATAAGGATTGTTGGATTTAATGAAATTGAAAATAGACGTATTTTGCAACCCGAAGGTGTACGGGTAGTTGGTAGTAAACAAAATCCTAATATTGCATTTGAGTCGAGTACTACATTAATTGGTTATGGGGATACCAATGGTGTATGGTGTCTATCTCAAGGCTGTACAGTTTCTAATGTAAAAGTTGAAGCTAATATTGCTAATGTTGCAGTATTTGGTGTTGGATCTTCATTAGTTAGCGATAGTGATAATATAATAATTAAAGGATGTTATTTTAATTGTGCTGCTTATACTACAGGAAGTTATTTCGTTAGGCTGAATGAAGCTGGTTTTGGTGGAGCTTCTATCAACAATCTTACTGTTAAGGACAACACAGTAATCGTTGGTGTAGGGTTTGTTACTTATATTAACAATACCGTTGATTTTAATAATATCAATATTTATCACAATAATATAGAATTTTCTGGAACGGCTGCTCTATATGCTCTTTCTTTAGATGCTAATGCAACTAGTCACGGAATACGTTTCTCTAATAATTATGTTCTAGGTAGTTATGGAGTGTACTTAAAGGATTATGAAAATTGTGATATTTCTCATAACTCATTTGTTCTCGGGGATTCTGCAGGTGGTACGGTAATAGGAATTAATTTAGACACAGTTACTAAGTCAACAGTTTCAGATAATGTATTTTCAGAAGCGGCAGGTAATACATCTACTAGTATGACAGGTATTAAAATAAAAGGGTTAACTAATGTTGGTATTGATAATAATGTTATAACGAATTATCATTATGGTATTTACGATTCAATTTCTACAGCTTCTGTTTATATTTCAATAAATGATAATAAAATAATAGCTGTAGATAATGGAGCAGGCGCAGGAGGTGTTGGTATCTTTATATATGGTTATTATTCGATCATTTCGAATAACTTTGTGTATGCTGATGCTGTTGGAATTGGTTGCGGGCCAGATACGGGTACTCAGTATACTAAAATTATTGGAAATAATGTTAGAGTAACAACTAAGAATGGTGGCTTATTATCTGCTTATAATATAGGTATTGCTGGTTGTTATGGAATTGCTGCTGCTACTAATTCTATTGATGTTGATGTAGAAAATAATCAGGTGAAATTGACTGGTGTTGCTACAGTTCTTGCTGATGCTAGTGCTTGTATTTATATAAATCAAACTGATGGATTTACTATAAAAAACAATACTGTTAGTGTTAGTGGTACCACCACTCTTAGCGGTGGTACTGGTGCATGGCAAATTTATGCTGGTTATCCTTTGGATGATTCCAATTTTTCAGTTAGTGGAAACAAAGTTGATAACCGTAATCATGTTTTCAATCCTTCTCCTTTGTGGGGGATCTATGTTGTTGATGTAGGTGGGGCTGGTATTATTGGTACAGTTGATGGTAATCTTATTGATGGTTCTAGTGGTACAGGAGATCCTGCTATAGATGAATTATATGTTAGTTGTGGTGGTGGTGCTGGTGGGACTTGGATGTTTGTGTCGCACAATGTTATATCTGATTTAACCAAAGCTGCTGCAAATGTTCCTAATGTTAGCTTCGTAGGTGCTGGGGTGATTACGGCTGACTATACGGCGGCAGGTTTCGGTAATAATGCTAGATTTAATAGTGTTGGTATTATAGATTACGTTTAATACTTTTATATATTGACAGGCTTACCTGGGGTGGTTATATTCCTAAGTAGGAGGTAGAAAGATGCATAAGCTAATGACTTTGTATGTACTGGTTTTGGTAGTAATTTCTTATGGGTGTGGAGGAGAAGGGACTAGGGATGGCTACGGAGATACCGACACCGATACTGATACCGATGCAGACACCGACACTGATACCGACACTGATACCGACACTGATACCGACACTGATACCGACACCGATACCGACACCGATACCGACACCGATACCGACACCGATACTGATACCGACACCGATACTGATACCGACACCGATACTGATACCGACACCGATAC
>Ga0180007_10007297_pt1 | contig 10496 bp, 9 predicted proteins | sample MM_PC_MetaG_FD_121122 | JGI IMG/M metagenome (GOLD analysis project Ga0180007, IMG submission 121122) | Groundwater microbial communities from the Aspo Hard Rock Laboratory (HRL) deep subsurface site, Sweden - MM_PC_MetaG | ecosystem: Environmental > Aquatic > Deep subsurface > Groundwater...
AACGGCCGGGGATGGATCTGCATCGCCCTGGTGGTGTTTTCCTCCTGGAAGCCCTTTAAGGCCCTGATAGGATGCCTGCTGTTTGCCGCGTTTGATGCCATCCAGATGCGGGTTCAGCAACAGGCCGGCATGGCCATCCCCTATCAATTTTATCTCATGCTGCCCTATATTTTTTCCATCATTGCCCTGATTGTCATGTCCAGAAAAGCTATCTACCCAAAAGCCCTGCTGATCCCATTTAGAAAAGGAGAGCGATAACCATGATCGATCTATTGGTGACCAACGCCAAACTTCACGGACGAAAAGAATTGGTTCAAATTGCCTGCAAGGAGGGAAAAATCATTGAGGTGGCCCCCAAAATTGAGGGGGAAAAACAAACACCCAAACAGACAATTGATGCGAACGGGTATTTTGTAACCCCTCCCTTCATCGACAGCCATGTTCACCTGGATACCACCCTTTCCATGGGCACCCCCCGGCTCAACCTAAGCGGCACCCTGCTGGAGGGAATCAAAATATGGGGAGAACTCAAGCCCACGCTTACCCATGAAGCGGTTAAGGCCAGAGCTAAAAAGCTGCTGCACTGGTCCATTGCCAAGGGCAATCTGATTGTCCGAAGCCACGTGGATACCACGGATGAAAGCCTCATGGCCGTTGATGTTCTTTTAGAACTTCGAAGGGAGATGAAAGATTATATTGATCTTCAATTGGTGGCCTTCCCCCAGGATGGGGTGTTGCGATCCAAAAACGGGATGAAACTGTTAACATCCGCCCTGGATAAGGGGGTGGATGTGGTAGGGGGAATTCCCCATTTTGAAAGAACCATGTCAGACGGACAGGAATCGGTTCGCCTGCTGTGTGAGCTTGCTGAAAAAAGAGGACTCATGGTGGACATGCATTGTGACGAATCCGATGACCCCCATTCCCGGCACATTGAGACCCTTGCCTTCCAGACCCAGCGCCTGGGACTTACGGGGAGAGTGACCGGCTCCCACCTCACCAGCATGCATTCCATGGACAATTACTATGTGTCAAAGCTTTTGCCCCTGATGGCAGAGGCAAAGATAAACTGCGTCTGCAACCCCCTGGTAAACATGATTCTCCAGGGACGCCATGATACCTACCCGAAAAGAAGGGGACTCATGCGGGTCCCGGAACTTTTGGACGCCGGTATCAATGTAAGTTTTGGCCATGATGATGTCATGGACCCCTGGTACCCCATGGGAACCCACGACATGCTGGAAGTGGCCCACATGGGTGTCCATGCCCTTCACATGAACGGAGTTGACCAGCAGGCAGCCCTGTTTGACGCAATCACCACCAACGGCGCCACCACGTTAAATCTTGAAGGTTACGGCCTGACCCCCGGATGCAATGCCGACATGGTGATCCTCCAGGCCAGATCCAAGCAGGAATGTATCCGCCTTCGTCCCCCACGGCTTTTTGTCATCCGCAAAGGAAGGGTTATCAGCCGCATGGCAGAATCCAACGCCACCTTGACCATCGGTTCCGAAACGGTTAATGTTGATTTTTGTCCATAGGGCCGGAAAAAATGACACAGGCATGACAGCGCTGTAATATTTTAGTTTTGAATCGGTTAACAAGAAAGGCAGATCAGATGCAGATAAATGACCAATGTATTTCAGCAAAAATTTGGGCGGACCGCCAGTGGGTTCCCCTGGCCCAGGCTGTTGTGGAGAGATCTTGCCCTGCCATGGGGCTGGCTCCGAAGCAGACCGGCCGGCTGACCATGGCGGTGGAGGAAATCGTGATGTTCCTGGCCGGCACATCCCCGGGAACGGCAATTCATATAGAAATCATTCCGGGCGGCTGGCATGTCAAGGCCAGACTCTCTTTTCGCACAGATCCCTCAGACCTGTGGGCCATGAATCTCTGCCCCGGGGCAAGGGTGGCCGAAGATCCGGCCCTGACCCACCTGGGCCTGGTGCTGGCCTCCCGTATGACAGACCGGTTTTCCATCCGCCTGGAGGGGGAAATCGTCCGCCTGACCCTGCGCCAGGATTTAAAGTATCCGTCTGTTGAACCGGAAGCCGGGGAATATCTGGTACCAAAAGGGCAACTCTCCATTGATCCGAATCCGGATACTTCCCTGGTCAAGGAGGCCTGTATCCGTGCCCTGTGTCTGTATGACGCCCACAGCCTTCACCAGGCCTTTTTTAAACCGGGAAAACTGGCAGACATGGTGGCCCGACAGGATATGACCATGGCCGTGGCACTTACTCCGGCCGGGGAGGTCGCTGGTGCTGTCTGCTGGCAGGTCGGTGCAGGTCGCAGCCTGACCTTTTTCGGTCCCTATACCTTTGAAACCGGGGAACGCTGTGCTGCCCTGCTCACAGAGCACATGATCCAGCGGGCCGCCCGGACCCATGCTTTGGGTCTGTTCAGTGGCCGGGCCACTTCAGACCTGCCCCGGACGGATTTTGAATGCCTGGGTTCCCTGGGAACTTGCGACAAACAGATGAAAATCTGGTACCGCCACCTGGGCGAGGACCCTGGCACATCGGTCTGGTCCCATCCGGATCTGATCCCCTTTTTGGAAAAACAATACCGGGACCTGGTGCTCATGCGGCAGATCCGGCCCACCCAGGATATGGGAGAGGCCCTGCCGGACCGGTCTGTGATCTCTTCCCGGCTGAGGCCCAAGCTTTCCGAGGCTGTCCTTGTTCCCCTGGTGGGTGGCCGGAACATGGCCGGCTGTCTTCTCAACCATGCGACCACCCTGACAAAGGAGGGATACGAGTCCATTCTTTTCCAGCTGGACCTGTCCCAGGGCTGGCAGGCAGCCCTGGGCGGCATTGCCCTGAATACCGGGTTCAGGCCCAGACTAATCCTGCCTTACGGTGGGACGTCAGATATTGTCGTGTTTGAATATGAATCCATTTAACGCCCAAAGCCTTGTTCCTGACCATGTCCGGGCCTTTTCCCCCTATTACCCCAGCAAGCCGGATACTGCCCTGATGCAGCTTTACGGGGTGGATCACCTTCACCGGCTCAACAACAATGAAAATGCGTTGGGGCCGCCCCCTGAGGTGGGCGCCCTGGTGGAGCAGTTCCCCCGGGCGGCTGTGCCGGTCTACCCCAACGGCGACTGCCACGACCTGCGAGGGGTCCTGGCCCAGCGCTTTGGAAAAGGGGAGGACCAGTTCCTGGTGGGCAACGGCTCCTGCGAAGTCATTGCATCGGTGATCAAGGCCTTCTGCACCAAGGGGGATAATATCATCACCGCAGACAAGACCTTTGCCGTGTATGAGTGGGTGGCCGAATTCTCGGGGCTTGAGGCCCGGCTGATCCCCCTGAAAGATCTCGGGTTTGACCCCCAGGCCATGCTGGATGCCATGGACAGCCACACCAAGCTCCTCTTTGTCTGCAACCCCAATAACCCCACAGGCACCTATTGGGACAGGGAGGTCATGACAAACTTTCTGGACCAGGTGGACAACCGGGCCATGGTGGTCATTGACGAGGCCTATTTTGAATATGTGGAAGCACCGGACTTTCCCGACGGTATGGAGCTGATGACCCGGTATCCCAATGTGGTGGTGTTTCGGACCTTTTCAAAAATGTATGCCCTGGCAGCCCTGAGAATCGGCTATCTTGCCGCCTCTCCTGAAGTGGTGGAACTGATCCGGCGCACCCATATTGTCTATTCGGTCAACACCCTGGCCCAACAGGCTGCCGTAGCAGCCTTGTCCAATGACGGCAGTTTTGTTACCCGCACCCGCCAGATGGTCTCGGGAGCCCGGACCCGGCTGTGTGAGCTGTTTGAATCCATGGGGCTTGAGCATGTGGCCAACCAGGGAAACTATGTCATGGTGCACCTTCCGGTCTCCGACACCCTGATGTACAGAAAACTCATGACCCGGGGTATCATGATCCGTACCATGACAGGATTTCGGTTTCCAAACTGGATCCGCATCTCCTTGGTCCAGGCGCCGGTGATGGAAGCGTTCTGCCATGTTTTTTCCCAGGTCATGGGCGAAATATCCCCACCAGAAAAAGGATAAGATCCCGCCTGGGTGGCCTTCACCCGGACGATTAATTCCTTGACAAATAAACTGGGTAATCCATAATCGATAACAATATGGCGTCTACGGATTCCATGACGCAACATAAATTTGAAAGATTGAAAATGAATATAAGTTCACCACCTGAAATCGGAATTTCAACGCCAAGATCCGACGCATTCACCAAGGTCAGGGGGGTTGAAAAATTCACCATAGACCTGCCCTCCAAAGATGACCTCTGGGCAGGGGTTAAGCGCGCTGGCATACCCCATGCCAGGTTGATCCGGGTCCATACGGACCAGGCCAGCGCCCTTGCCGGGGTGGCAGCCGTTCTCACCCACAAAGACATACAGGGATCCAACCGCCAGGGGGTGGTCCGTCAGGATCAGCCGGTCCTGGTTGATGATTGCATCCGCCACTGCGGGGATGCCGTGGCTCTGGTGGTGGCAGAGGATAAAACCACGCTGGCCCGGGCCCTGGATCTCATCCGGTTTGAGGCAGAGCCCTTGCCCGGGATTTTCAGTGTTGGGGATGCCCTGGCCAAGGAGGCTCCCCTCATCCATCCGGATCATGACACGGGCAATATCCTGCTCGCCGGCACACTGACCACAGGAGAAGGGGTGGAAGGGTTCAACGACTGTGACTGTGAAGCAAGCTTAAGTCTTGAGGTGCCGGTCCAGGAACATGTCTGCCTTGAGACCGAATGCGGCAGGGCCCTGTTTGAAAAAGACAAATTGACCATCACCGCCTCCACCCAGACCCCTTTTAGGGACCGCCATGAAATTGCCCAGGCCCTGGGACTTTCCCCGGAAAAAATTCGTGTGATTGCCCCCTTCCTGGGCGGCGGCTTCGGCGGCAAGGACGGGATTACGGTCCAATCCCTTCTGGGGCTGGCTGCCCTGGCATGCCCGGGACGGCCGGTCAGCATGGTCTGGAACCGTGAAGAGAGTTTTCTGGCAAGTCCCAAGCGCCATGGGGCCACGCTTTTTTTCCGTCTGGGCGCCAAGGCCGACGGTACCTTTCACGCCCTGGAGGCTAAGGCCGATTTTGATACCGGTCCCTATGATCACCTGGGGGGCGTGGTCCTGGCTTTGGGCCTTGAGCATGCCGGTGGGCCCTATGCCATTGCCCATACCCAGGTAAGTGGCCGGGCCGTTTATACCAACAACCCCGTGGCCGGAGCCTTCAGGGGATTTGGCGTGCCCCAGGTTGCGGCTGCCATGGAACAGGTGGTGGATCTTATGGCCGCGAAACTTACGATGTCCCCGGTTGCCATCCGTCTGAAAAATTGTCTGGCCAGGGGTATGAAAGCGCCGACCGGAAACACCCTTGCCCATTCCACGGGCATCCGGGCCTGCCTTGAAGCCGTGGGGCACCATCCCCTCTGGCAGGGGGCCCGGGAATGGACCGCCCGGGCCCCCGCCCATACCCTTCGGGGGGTGGGAATGGCCTGCGCCATGCACGGGATGGGATACGGCCCTGTGGTGCCGGACGTGGCCCATGCCAAACTGGAGCTGACCCGGGAGGGCCGGTTCAAGGTGTACTGCGGGGTCTCGGACATGGGCCAGGGCAACGGTGCCACTTTTCTGCACATTGCCGGCGACCTGCTCAACCAGCAGGCAGACGGCCTGGAACTCATTCTGCCGGACACGGACCAGACACTGCCCTGCGGCTCCTCTTCCGCCAGCCGTTCCACCTTCACCTTTGCCCATGCCCTGGCAGATGCCTCGGCCTGCCTGAGCCAGCGGATTATCAAGCGGGCTGCCGACAGCCTCATGGTTCTGGATCCGGAAGAATTTGTCCTGGTGCCGGGGAAACTGCGTCACCTATCCTCGGGCAAAGACTATCCCCTTGCATTCCTGGCCGGCCTGATGAGCCCTTCGGAACGGACCGTGGTGAGCCGGTACCGGGCGCCGGTGGCCAGGGATGCCGTGACCGACGAAAAGGCGTTGCAGATGCACGGTATCCCCCATACCATTTTTTCCTATACGGCCCACCTGGCCCGGGTGGCGGTGGACACCATCACCGGCGGCATCCGGGTGGACCGCTACCTGGCCGCAACAGACTGCGGGCGGCTGATCAACCCGGACCTGTATGAACAGCAGATGCACGGGGCCATCGCCCAGGGCCTGGGCTATGCCCTTTACGAAGATTATCTTACAAAAAAGGGGCAATCCCTTACCCCGGACTTGTCCACCTATATCATTCCCGGAGCCCGGGATCTGCCGCCCATGGAACTGATTTCTGTCACCACCCGGGAACAGGCCGGTCCCTTTGGCATGAAGGGCGTGGGGGAAGTGGGCATTGACGCGCCCCTGGCCTGTATTGCCAATGCCGTGGCTGATGCCTGCGGGAAACGGCCCGGGCAGTGGCCATTGACCCGGATCCGGATGCTGGACCTTTTGGGAGAAACCCTATGAAGCTTACATTTATGTTGAACGGATCCCCAGTGTCCGTGGAAACACCCCCGGACAGGAGACTTGTGGATCTGCTCCGTGAGGATTTGGGGCTTACCGGTACGAAAGAGGGCTGCGGTACCGGCGAATGCGGTGCCTGCACCATCCGGGCGGACGGGGAAACAAAGCTTGCCTGTCTCATGCTGGCGGCCCAGGCCCAGGGCCGGGATATCGTCACCATAGAGGGGCTGTCACCGGTTGCCGGCCCGCTTCATCCGGTACAGGAGTCCTTTGTGAATTCAGGCGCAGTCCAATGCGGGTTCTGCACCCCGGGTATGGTCATGAGCATTGCCACCCATCTTGATGCCCATCCTGACACGGACGGGGATGGTATCCGCCAGGCGGTCTCGGGTAATTTGTGCCGGTGCACCGGGTACCAGAAAATCGTTGACGCCGGCCTCACGGCTGCAGGACTGATGAAAAACAAAGGGGGCTGCCGTGGCTGAGGTTCTGTTTCCCACATGTCTGGATGATGCCCGAAATCTGCTGGTCTGTTCTGACGCGCCAGCGCTTCTGGCCGGAGGTACCGATCTTCTGGTCCAGATGCGCCAGAAAAGAATTCAGCCCCGTACCTTGATTTCCCTGGACCGAGTTGAGGGGATGCAGGAGATTGGGCAGACAGATCAGCATATTTTTATCCGTTGCGGCGTTCCCCTGGCCCGTGTCATGGATCACCCGAGTATCCGAGCCCATGCTCCTGTGCTGGCCCGGGCCATTGCCGATCTGGGCTCCCCCCAGATCCGGAACATGGGCACCTTGGGCGGCAACATCATGACAGCATCCCCTGCCGGAGATACACTGCCGCCTTTGTATGTGCTGGATGCATCCGTGGATCTGGCAGGACCGGAAGGATTTAGGCGCCTGCCCCTGGCCAAGTTTATTACAGGGCCGGGGCAGACGGCCCTGGCATCCGGGGAGATTCTCTGGCAGGTGACGTTTAACAAGCCAGACCCAGGCGCCTGGCACTGGTTTGAAAAAGTGGGCCAGCGCAGGGCCCTGTCCATTGCCATGGTCAGCCTGGCCGCCATGTTCAGCCTGGACAGCCACAACAAGTTATCCAGGATCAGGCTGGCCTGGGGCAGCGTGGGGCCCACCATTGTTCAAAGCCGGGAAACCCAAGACTTTTTATGTGGCAGACCCCTTGAGCCGGAAGTCCTGGAAAAGGCCTGTGATCTGGCAAGGGCTGCGGTTTCACCCATCTCAGATATCCGGGCCACCAAAGCCTATCGGCGGGATGTGGCCGGCAGACTACTGATGCGACTGGATCAGGCTGTCCAGGGAGAAAACTGATGGACAGGGCCCGCAAGGACAGGCTGCTGGCTATAGTTCTTAGTTTTCTGGCACTGGGGTTCCTGGTTCTTGGGATACTGCCCTATCTGCCCCAGGGACTGCGTCTGCCTTTGTTTTTCGGGGCAGGGGCCTGGGCTGGTATTGGCTGGGGCGTGGCCATGCCTGTATTCAACGGACTGATGTTTGATATTTCCGATCCCAGGTTCAAAAGCCTGAACACCAACCTGGGTATGCAGATGTTCCAGGCCGGTTTTTTTGTGGGTCCCTTTCTCGGCAGCGCCCTGGTCGGTTCTGCCGGGTTCGGCCCGGTATTCTATCTCAGCGCCCTGCTCAGTTTGACGGGGGCCTGTTTGATGATTTTGTTTAAAAGGAGAGCGTCATGACTGCACAAGCCATTGAGATCGAACCAGACCAGCCCTGGACCGTGGACCGGTTCAGGCCCGAGGACGCCCCGGGCGTCACGGCCCTGTTCCATTCGGTTTACGGGGATAAATATCCGGTTCGCACCTATCTGGAACCTGAGCTGCTGGCCAAAGAAAACCGGGAAGGCCGGGTGATCTCATCTGTGGCCAGGATTCCCTCCGGGGCCGTTGTGGGCCATAACGCCCTGTTCAACTCTGCCCCCAATCCCAGGATTTTTGAAACCGGGGCCGGGGTGGTGCACACGCTCTACCGGGGTGGCCATGGCATCTTCACCCAGATGGTCGCCCATGGCATTGAGATGGGAAAACAGAGTCCCCGGGTGGATTTGATCTATGGGGAACCGGTGTGCAACCATCCTTTTTCCCAGAAACTTGGCATCAGCCTGAAATTTGAAGCCAGGGCCATGGAGGTGAGCCTCATGCCAGCGGCTGCCTATACCAAGGAAAAAAGCGCTGCCGGACGGGTCTCCACCCTTCTCAACTTTTTCTCTCTAAAACCCAAGGCCTGTAAAGTGCATGTGCCCGGGGCATACAAGGACCAGTTTGATGCCTGTTACATGGGTTTTGAAGAGCCCCGGACCTTTGAGGAGGCCCTTGGGGAACCTGAAGCGACCCTCAGCCGGATGGATATCCAGACCTTTGAATTTGCCGGTGTGGCCAGGATCGCGGTGCCGGATGCCAGCCGGGATTTTGAATCACGGATGGCATCCGAAGAGGCGCGCCTGGTCCGCAACGGCATCCGGGTGATCCAGATCTGGCTGAACACCGGTCTTCCCCAGGTGGGGGGGGCTACTGGGGTTCTCAGATCCATGGGATACTTTTTCGGCGGGGTCCTGCCCCGGTGGTTTGATACAGATGGGTTGCTGATGCAAAAGGTTCTGGACGAACCGGACTGGGAGGGCACGGTTCTGGTGGGAGAACGCAACAAGAAACTGGCCGCCCTGGTCCGGGGGGAATGGGAGTGCCGTCAGGTGTAGTCCCTGTCCGCTTTTATAAAATTTATGGATATAGGCCATCCTCTTCCATTGGATTACGTGGTTGGTGATATTAATCAATTTTCATATTGAGAATCTGTCTGAATGGTTGAAGGTCCTACTAACAATCTGCCAAATCCTGAATTCATCCAGGGGAAAAAAAACAGCCGCATCGCCTTGTATCGGTATGCCAATTTTTCCAGACTATACCCGCCGGTGATCCTTACCCACGGGACCTTTTCCAATGCCCTGATCTGCAAAAATCTGGCCATATTCCTCAACAAGGCCGGGTTTGACTGCTGGATTTATGAATGGACGGGACACGGCCTAGGTGAATACGGGCAATTGTATCTGGATGCAGAAGGATTTGCACTCCATGATGTGCCAGCGGTTATTCACACCGTGCTTGCAAAAACCCAAAGCCTGACATGCAGTTGGATCGCCCACAGCGGGGGCGGGTTTTTACCCCTCATATATATGGCAAGAAATCCCCTTCTCCAGGAAAAAATACAGGCCATTGCCGGCATGGGCTCCCAAACCATTGGGGCGGGTAAAACCATCATCGGAAAACTGATCACCCGGATGGTGCCTGTGGTGAATACCCTGCTGGGTAAAGTTCCGGGGCCCTTCGCAGGTTTGGGACCCGAAGATGAAGCCTCTGGTTTCCTAACCCAGTGGTCCCAATGGAATCACTCGGGCAAATGGGTGGGAACAGACGGGTTTGATTATCACAAGGCCATGGGTAAAATTCAAATTCCTGCCTTTTTCATTGCCGGTGCAAAGGACAGAATTGCACCGCCCGAGGGTTGCCATGCCTTGGTCAATTCCCTGGGCAGTATGGAAAAATCCTTTGTTTTGTGTTCAAAAAAGAATGGGTATCAAGAGGATTATACCCATCCCCGACTCATTGCCAGTCAAAATGCGAAGAAAGAAATCTGGCCCATGATTCTTGAATTTATTCGATCTGTCAAATGAATCAGGCCTTGAAAGAAATCTTATAGCAACGTTATCTTTTAAATGCTAAATAAAATTTTAGCGACAAGATTTTTCCTTCCGATAAGATCGGGCTTGGTAACCTGGCACGATATATTGTCCGGGCCTGTTTTGAGCACGAAAGCTTCACTTCATGCCACAGGAAAGAATGACCTATGTGCTGGATAAAGATTCTGATGATACTATCCCGGCTGTCGACTATTGGAGCTGATTTTTTCAAAATCTTCCAGCCGAATAAATTGCAACCCTTTGGTAATAAGCGATAACAACAATATCTGTGATATTATTTATTTCCACACGCCTTGAGGAATAATTATTGACATAAATGTTGTGACT